>WBZT01000377.1_pt1 | contig 36918 bp, 38 predicted proteins | sample 5204241 | NCBI WGS metagenome assembly WBZT01 (sample SAMN12344358, study PRJNA552823) | activated sludge metagenome | biome: Activated sludge suspended growth; feature: Nitrification reactor; material: Wastewater; isolation source: activated sludge from nitrification reactor of wastewater... | reverse complement strand
GTCGGAATTGCGGCTGCGCCTCGTCTGGGAAAATGTGCTGCAGGCCATGCGCTTGACCGATGCTGTTGGCACCGTCGTCCTGGTCAATTCAGCCTACTGCAAAACCGTGGGCAAATCCCGCGCGGAACTGGAGGGGCAACCGTTCACCGTGGCCTATACGGACGGGGACCGTCGCCAAGCCCTGGCCGACTACCTCCTGCGCTTCACGCGCCACCAGGAAGCCATCATGCGTCCGGAGCAGGTGACCTATTGGAACGGAAGAAAAGTCCAACTGGAAGTCTCTGACGTGTTCCTGGAGATCACCGGGCAAACCGCGTTGCTGTTGACCATCGTCAACGACGTGACGGATCGCAATCAAGCGGAAGCGCGCGCCCGCGTCTTCGCGGAAATGGCCCGCCAGCTCAGCGCCGCCAACACGCCGCGCGCCGCGGGGGAAATCATCATGGCGGCGGCACAGAAGATCCTCGGTTGGGATGCGTGCTTCCTCAGTTTGTATGACGCGGCGAGAAACCGGATCGAAAACGTCGTCCTGCGCGACACCATCGGCGGCCGGGTCGTGGACGTGCCGGTGCCGGCCGATTACGAAGTCCCCTCGGCGGTGGCGCTGGATGTCCTGCAGAATGGCGAGCGGCTAATTTCGCGCAGCCCGGGCCGTGACGAGCCGGCCAACCTGACTGGCTTCGGTGATGTCGCCCGCAAGTCCGCCTCGCTCCTCTATGCGCCGATCTGCGAAGGCCGGCGCGCGGTTGGCGTGCTGTCCGTCCAGAGCTACACGCCGGATGCGTACGATGCGGGCAGCCTGGCCACGCTGCGCAGCCTGGCGGAGTACTGCACTGGCACCCTCGAACGCCTGCGCGCCGAGGAAAACCTGCGCAAGCGCGAGGCGCAATTCCGTTCCTTCATCGAAAATGCGTCCGACCTCATCACCGTCGTCAACCAAGCGGGCGTGATTCGCTTCCAAAGCCCCTCGGCCGAACGGCTGCTGGGCTTCCGGCCCGAAGAAATGACGGGCCGCCAACTCAGCGAGTTCGTTCACCCGGACGAAGCCGCCGCGGCAGCGGAGGCGATTCAGAAGGCGCTCGCCGCTCCCAATCAGTCCGTCACCTTCGAGTGCCGGCTGCGTCATCGTGACGGCTCCTGGCGGCGCATCCAGTCCCTCGGACGCAGCACCGCCGAGCACGCGGAGGAAAGCTGGATCATCTTCAATTCGCGCGATGTCACCGAGAGCCGTTCGCTCGAGGAGCAGTTCCGCCACTCCCAGAAGATGGAAGCCATCGGGCAACTGGCCGGCGGGGTGGCGCACGACTTCAACAACCTGCTCGGCGTGATTCAAATGCAGGTCGAGCTGTTGAAGCTTGAGCCCGGCCTGCCGCCCGAGCAATTCGAGGCCACGAACGAAATCGGCAAGGCGGCACAGCGCGCGGCCAATCTAACGCGCCAACTGCTCATGTTCAGCCGGCGGCAGGTTCTGAAACAACGCGAGGTGGACCTCAATGAAATCGTCGCCAACGTTGCCAAAATGCTTCAGCGGCTGCTCGGCGAGCACATCGCCATGCAGGTCAACTACACGCCCGCCTCGCTCATCATCCGCGCCGATAACGTCATGATTGACCAGATTCTCATGAACCTGGCGGTGAATTCGCGCGACGCCATGCCCGACGGCGGGCGGCTCACCATTGAAACCAGCCGCGCCGAGTTCGATGCCGCCGCCGCCGCCCAACTGCCCCAGGCGCACGCCGGTCGGTTCGCCTGCCTGACGGTGGCTGACAGTGGTTGCGGCATTCCGCTGGAAGTTCTGCCGCATATCTTCGAGCCGTTCTTCACGACCAAGGACGTCGGCAAGGGCACCGGCCTAGGCCTTGCCACCGTGTTTGGGCTGGTGCAACAGCATCAAGGTTGGATTCAGGTCCAAAGCGAACCCGGCCAGGGCACCACCTTTCGGGTTTACCTGCCGCTCTTGAGCAGCGGTCGCGTCGAGCCGGGCCACGACACTACGCTGGCCACGGTCGAGCGCGGCACGGAAACCATCCTGCTCGTGGAGGACGAAGTCGCCCTGCGCACGCTCATTCGCACCGTGCTCACCCGGCTGGGTTACCAGGTGATCGAGGCATCCACCGGTCTGGCGGCGCTGGGCATCTGGAAGAATCGGCACAACGAGATTCAATTGCTGCTCACCGACCTGGTGATGCCGGACGGTGTGAGCGGCAAGGAACTCGCGCAACGGTTGCTGGCCGAGAAGCCGTCGCTCAAAGTCATCTACACGAGCGGTTACAGTCAGGACATCACCGGCGAGGATTTCCCGTTGCAGGAAGGCCAAAATTTTCTGGCGAAACCGTTTCAAGCCACCAAACTCGCGCGCATCGTACGCGCACGGCTTGACCGGTAAGCGGGAAACTTTTTCTAAAATTTTTTCCTTGAGCGCCGATAGAGTTGGCGCGATGTAATGGGCGGCCGGTGAAGAAATCGCCGGATTGATCTTTGGAAAATAATTTCCCTGCTGTGCGCGTGATGCTCGACTAAATCCTTGAACCGTATTTATACGATCCTGGGACTCAAGCTGCGGTTGTGGCCGACAGGCCTTGACTGGAAGTCGAAATCAATCCGGCCCGTCCCGCATGTTGCAAAACATGTTCAAAGGAATCGTCACACACGGCATCGGCGGGGTCTATTTGCGGCTCGCTGGCAACGGCGAGCCGTTTTTGTTTTAGGTCGCCCGGCGGTTTACTGCTAGCGTTTCGGCATGCCGCGCGACGATCTGTTCTCTTCCGTGCCGCCCGATCCGGGAACGGGGACCGCGCCGTCGCCCGCCGCCACGGATCGGCACGAGCCGCTCGCCGCACGGATGCGGCCTCGGCTTCTCGAGGAATATGTCGGGCAAACGCACATCCTCGCGCCCGGCCAGTTGCTCCGCCGCGCGATTGAAGCTGACCGGATTCAATCACTGATTTTCTTCGGTCCGCCGGGCACGGGAAAAACTACGCTCGCCCAGATCATCGCCCGCCAGACGCGGAGCAAATTCGAGCGCCTCAGCGGCGTGGAATCCAACGTCGCCGACATGCGCCGCGTGCTGGCCGCCGCCCAGAACCGCCTCGAGAACACCGGCCAGCCCACGATCCTGTTCATTGACGAAATCCATCGCTTCAACAAGTCGCAGCAGGACGTGCTGCTGCCGGACGTGGAAAGTGGCGTGATCCGGCTCATAGGCGCGACCACGCACAACCCGTTCTTTTTCGTCAATTCGCCGTTGGTTTCGCGCTCGCAGATCTTCGAGCTGCGGCCGTTGAGCGAAACCGAGCTGCGTCTCCTGCTCGAACGCGCCCTGGCGGACGGCGAACGCGGTTTGGGCTTCCTGAAGATTCGGGCGGACGAGGACGCGCTCGCGCATCTGGCCCGCGTGGCCGACGGCGACGCGCGGAAGGCGCTCAACGCGCTGGAAATCGCGGTGCTCACCACGGAGCCGGGGCCGGACGGCGTGACGCAACTCAATCTCACCGCCGCTGAGCAAAGCATTCAGAAGAAAGCGGTCGTGTACGACGGCGACGGCGACGCGCACTACGACACCATCTCCGCCTTCATCAAGTCCATGCGCGGTAGCGATCCGGACGCCGCGCTGTACTGGCTGGCCAAGATGATTCACGCCGGCGAAGACCCGCGCTTTATTGCGCGGCGGATTGTGATTCACGCCGCCGAGGACGTGGGTCTGGCGGACCCGATGGCCCTGGTGCTGGCCAACGCGGCCTTTCAAGCGGCGGAGTTCATCGGCTGGCCGGAGGCACGCATTCCCATCGCCGAGGCTACGATATACATCGCCACCGCGAACAAGAGCAACAGCACGGTGAAGGCGATTGACGCCGCGATGAAGGATGTCCAATCCGGCCGCACGCTGGCTGTGCCCGGGCATTTGCGCGATGCGAGCTACAAAGGCGCGAAGCGGCTCGGTCACGGCGAGGGCTACCAGTACGCGCATGATTACGAGGGCCACTTCGTGCCGCAGGATTACCTGGGCGAATTGCGGCGTTACTATGATCCCACCGAGCAAGGGGTGGAGAAGAAGATCAAGGAGCGGGTTGAGAAATGGCGCGCGTTGAGCGAACAGGCGCGGGCAAAAGCCGCTCCGTCGGCATCTGATCCAAAATGACGCCCGCCCTCAAGGCCAGAAAAGCCGCGCTGCGTGCCAAAGTTCGCAGCCTGGTCGCCGCGCTTTCTCCGGCCGCGAAAGCGAATGCCAGCGTGTCGGTCTGCCGCCAGTTGCTCGAAAGCCACGCGTGGCAATCCGCCACCGCGGTGCTGCTGTTTGCGCCGTTGGAGGACGAACCAAACATCTGGCCATTGGTGAGCGCGGGGCTGGCGGCAAAGAAGGTGGTCGGCTTGCCGGCTTTTGACGCCAGCACAGGCATCTATCTTTCACGGCGGGTTCTGGATTTGAATCGTGATGTCGTGGTCGGAAAATTCGGGATTCGCGAGCCGCTCAATTCCTGTGCGGAATTGGATTTGGAGGAGTTCGATCTGATTCTCGTCCCGGGAGTGGCGTTTGACCGGAGTGGTCGCCGGCTCGGCCGCGGACGGGGGTACTACGATCAATGGCTCGCGATGCATCCGAGCCAGTCGAAACTCTGCGGGGTGGCATTCGCGGAGCAGGTCGTGGAACAAGTGCCGGGCGACACGCGCGACGTTGCGATGGGAATCCTGCTTACTCCTTCTGGTGTGAGCGTGGCAAACCGTTGAACGAGGCGTTCAGCGGCCCTCGAACACATTTGCCGGCAACCCGGTTTCCCAAGACTTGGGCGAATTCCAAGGGCGGGCAGAGGCGTTTTCCGGATCGGTAGTGGCGCAACCGCTCGATAAGATGGCGACCAGCGTCACGAGCAATAGCGCCAGACTGCTGGCTCGAAGTTGGAGGAATTTCTTCACGAGGCGGGAACGATTTGGTCACCTTCCATCACGTCACCCAGCTTCCAACCGGGTAAAACGTTGGCAATGCAGCGGCTTTTTTCGACAGAACGAACGCTCAATTTCGCGACCAGTTTGCCATTGCGGCTCACGAGCACTTCACCCTGCCTTAGGACACCCTGTTCTTCACCCACATCCAAGATGACAAAGTCCCACTTGGGATCACTGACCAGCACCTTGCCACGCAGACCAGCCGGGAGGACGGGCGGTTTCCAATCAGGCTTGATCAGGGCATCCAACTCATTTTGGAGGTCCTTGTTCTTATACGCCAAAAGCTTGTTCTCCACATTTGCGGCTTCAATCGCGTCCTGCTGCTTCTTGATCTGCTTGTCCAAGGTCAGGATTTGTGCGGCGCTGTAACCAGTCGCCTTGTATGCCGCGAGGTCGGCGCGAGCATCATCGCGTTCTGTAGTGGTGGTGGCCAGCTTCGCGGCCAGTTCGGTGGCTTTCTTGACTTGAGTCGCAGCCTCCGCTACCGCCTTGTCCCGCTCCGCCTCGGTGGCTGTCAAAGTTTCCTTGGTCTGCTTCAAGTCAGCCGTTGTCTTCTCCAAGTCTTTCTGGGTCTTGGCCAGTTCCGTCTGCGCTGCCTGCTTTTGTTGTTCCTCGCTGGCGCGATGTTGTTCGGTGGTTTCGATTTTTACCTTCACCATCAGGAAGTTGAGCGTACCAACGGCGAGGGCCGCGATGATCGCGACAATTAAACTGATACGGAGCAGCATGGCAGTATTCGAGTTTTTCGATTAACGACGGCAGCGTAGTAGCTGGCCTCCAGCGTGTCAACGCCCGGATTGGAGCAAACTTTTCTTTTGCACCAGAGCAGGGGGCAGGTCCCAGCACCGTCGGCGCAAGTACTTTCCACAACAGACGGAGCCAAACCACTATTGCCGATGGCAAAAGGATTGACCGCGCACAACGCGGTTCGTCACGCCAAAGTTTTCGACGGAAGCAGCGGCATTGAATACCGGCGGGGCCGAAGAATGACCAAGATGAATTTCGGCGAGCCAGTCTTCGCCAAGTAATTTCGCGGCTGAGAAGCGCCCTGGGGTGACAACCTCGGGTGGCAACCAAAAGCTCGCGTGATAACAGGATGGATGAGGTGCTGATCCCAATCTGTTTCGGCCGAAGCGATTGCTATCAAGTTTACAATTGCAATGGGCTCCACCTCACAAGCCGGTCATCAGCGTTTGTCGTCAATCAACTCTCGCCGGGCACCGCTTAGCAACTGCTCGACAAAACCAGTGGAATAAACGCCGCGTCGGAAATTGGGGTCCTGGAGGATGGCCTGCTGGAAGGCAATAGTGGTTTTCACGCCCGTGATCATGTATTCCCCAAGCGCCCGGCTCATCCGGTCCATTGCTTCGCGACGGTCTTTGCCGTAAGTGATCAGCTTGCCGATCATCGAATCGTAGGTCGGTGGAATCGTGTAGCCAGCATAAGCATGGGTATCCACGCGCACTCCGCGCCCTCCTGGTTGATAGTACATCTCAACCCGGCCCGGGCTGGGTCGAAATTCATCAAAGGGGTCCTCGGCGTTGATTCGGCATTCGATTGCGTGGCCACGGAATTGAACGTCCCCTTGGGAGAGCTTGAGCGGTTCGCCCATGGCGATGAGAATCTGCTCGCGAACCAAATCAATCCCGGTGACCTCTTCTGTGATGGGGTGCTCGACCTGAATGCGCTTGTTGACCTCCAGGAAATAGTAATTGCCTTGGTTGTCCACAATGAATTCCACCGTGCCGGCATTGGTGTAATTGGCCACCTCGGCAATCTTCACGGCAGCCTTGCCCATTTTCTCCCGCAGTTTCTTGAATTTATTCTCAATCAAAGGCGACGGCGTTTCCTCAACCACCTTCTGGTTGCGCCGCTGCACGGAACAGTCGCGCTCCCCCAAATGGATGATATGCCCCTTCTGATCGGCCAAGATCTGAAACTCGATGTGGTGGGGGTTCTCGATGAACTTCTCGATATAAACACCAGAGTTGCCAAAAGCCTTGTCGGCCTCGGTTCGCGCCGTGTGATAGCCCTTGACGAGCGAAACATCATTGTGCGCAACGCGCATGCCGCGCCCACCGCCACCGGCAACCGCCTTGATCATCACCGGATAACCGATCCGCTTGGCAACTGCCAATGCTTGTTGCTCGTTATCCACCACGCCATCCGAACCGGGGGGGGTCGGTACGCCGGCTTTGCGGGCCAGATTCCGACTGATGGCTTTGTCCTCAAGGGAATTCATCGCCCGCGAATTGGGACCGATGAACTTGATGTTACAGCTTTCGCAGACATCCGCGAAGTGGGCATTTTCCGACAGAAACCCATAGCCAGGGTGGATGGCATCCACATCCGCGATCTCAGCGGCACTGATGATACGGTCAATCCGGAGGTAACTTTCTGAAGCCGGTGACTTGCCGATGCAGATGGCTTCATCAGCAATCTGAACATGCATCGAATTGGCATCCGCCTCGGAATAAACCGCCACCGTACGAATATTGAGTTCCTTGCACGCCCGAATTACGCGGACAGCGATTTCACCGCGGTTGGCTACGAGTACTTTTTCGAACATGCTGGTCCGACAGGAAGTGGGTGAGTGGCTGGCTAGCGGGATTAAAGGGGGCGAACCTTGAAAAGGGGTTGGCCAAACTCCACCGGTTTCGCATTCTCAACCAAGATTTGAGTGATGACTCCTTTCACTTCAGCCTTTATCTCGTTCATGACCTTCATGGCTTCGATGATACAAACGACCGAATCTGGATTCACCTCAGTACCGATTTCCACGTATGAGCCGGACTCGGGAGAAGGAGAACGGTAGAACGTGCCAATCATTGGGGATTTGATATCTGTCTCGCTTGAAACTTCAGCCGTCGAACTGGTCGGCAAGGCGATTGCCATCGGGGATGGCATCGGTACGCAAGCAACGGGCTGAGAGTCATCCAGCGGCATAACTGCTGAAGTTCCTGACGCTCCTCGCTTTAGTCTGATCTTGAAATCCTGCTTTTCCAGTTCGAATTCCGAGACGGAATTCTTCTTCATCAGGTCAATGATCGCTTTGATGTCTTTTAGATCCACGATTCGTTAATCGTTAAAGTTGCTGGAATTAGACTCCAGATCAAGATTTCTAGCCGAGAAGCAAAAAAGCAGAAGTCGAACTTCGACTCTGCTCAATCTCTTTCCCAACTAACCGGGAGGGTAACAATTCACCGACGCGAGTCAAGTTGCAAACAGGCGCAGCACGTTGGTAATCTTCAGCCTTGATACGTGCTTATGTGTCCACATCAAGTCAATTGCATATCGTTAACGGCCGCTTCAAGCCCAAGAATATAAGAATATTGCCCAAAACCCGAAATTTGCCCGATGCAAACGGCGCTGATGAAAGACATATGCCTGAACGGTTCCCTGCGGTGGACGTTTGAGAGGTGGATTTCAATCGTTCGTACACCGGCTGCCGCGATCGCGTCGCGGAGCGCAACGCTGGTGTGGGTATAGGCAGCGGCATTGATCACGATTGCCTTAAAATGTCCCTTTGCTTCCTGAACCCATTCGACCAACTTCGACTCTGAATTGCTCTGACGAAACTCAACCCCGACACCACGCTGTTCCGCCCGAGCCCGAACCGCCTCCTCAATCTCCGCGAGGGTTGTACGGCCATAGATGCCGGGCTCACGCTGACCAAGGAGGTTAAGATTTGGTCCGTTCAGGAACAATACCTTCATAGCACCGGAAGGCTAGCCTTCATCCCCAGGCATGTCGAACCGATTTGCTGTTCCCAGCAGCCAGCCGAATATGGCAAATCCTGTCCAAGCCAGCGCTGGAATGTACAGGCCGAACTCCAGCAACCCTTGCAGCGACCAACCCACCACCCCGAGCCACACAGCAAAGCGCAGTGGATCGTCGGAAGGTCGCGCCCGGATTCTTGATCTGAGGACCGAGCCTAGCACGAATGTGAGATAGGAAACAAAGCCCACGCCCCCCGAATCACTCGCCTGTTGCAAATAGTCGTTGTGAACCAGCCGCGCCATTTCGGATTCCGGCCGCTTGATTTGTTGGTAGGGTATGGCAAAAGTGCCCGGTCCGGTCCCAAAAACTGGATGAGATAAGGTCGTTTTGATTGCTGCCTGCCAATAATCAAACCGGGCGCTTACGCTGGTCGCACCCTTGCGGAAGAAGTTTGCGTATTTCAAGCCGAAGCCGACCAAACCTGCGATTACTACCAAGCTCAACACACAGATTCGCCAGCGGTCCGACAGGTCCATCTTGAGCAGGGTGAGCAGAACCAGAAGCAGCATCAGCAACCAACCCCCTTTGGAGCCGGACCAAAAAAGGCAAGCTGCGCCGGCCAGACCGAACACGCCTGCGACGAACCACCTCGCTTCCGCCGTCAAGCGCGTCACCTTCCTCAAGATGAACACAAGCGTTGCTGGGAGAAGCAACAAAAGGACGCCCGCCAGCGCGTTTGGATAAAATAAGGTGGCCCAGATACGATTGCTCTGAATCTTCGTGAGATATTCCGGCGGCACGTTCTGCATCTGGGGATATAGATAAGCGAAGAAATAGCGCCTGGTTTCCTCTAGTCCTCCAAAATGCTGTTCGAAACCGGTCATCAATACGACCGCCAGCCCGATGATCAATCCCGGCAAGAACCTCGGTTCGCGCGCCTGCGCCAGCACAAAGAAACCCAGGTAGAAACATAAGACGCATGCGGCGAAATGCCGGAGCGTTGCCGCACTCAAGCTTGCGTCCACCGATTGACTCGCCGCGATGGATTGCCACCCGAGCCAGACCAAAGGCATCGCCACCAGCCAGACCGGTTTGGGCTGCTGCCAGCGGGCAGCAAAAAGTCCCAGCAGGCCCACCAGCATCAATCCACCGTAGGCGACTTGGAACGTCCATGGGTTGAACACCCACTCCAGAATTGTTTTCGGCGGCTCGATCAGCCGTTCCATGATCACCGCATTGCCGAACTTCACCAGGGACAGACCCAGAAACAGGCCGAACACTAGCGAAAACAAGTTTGCCCACTGCGATCTGCCTTCGGAAATCTGCACAGGCTTGGCTCGGTTCATGGCGGAAAGCTCCGAGCTGTGTCTAGAAGTGTAACTTCAACAACCCCACCTCCAACGCCAGCGCCTCCTGCACATTGGAGTGCAGCAATCCCTGGGTTCGTTCGATGACTTGGAGGTTTTGGCGGGTTTGCGCGGGCGACAACCTCGTCCCGAGCAATGCCGTCTCCGGCACATCCGAAAACGCCAGAAGTTCCCGCTCGACTGCCAGCGAGTATAGCCACACGTCACGCAACCACCATTGCACCAGCAAAAGCAAGTCCCCGCGCTGCCGACGATACTCCGCCTCCACCGACGCCTTCAACTCATCCTCCCATTTCTCCCGCAATTCCTTTTCGGCGTCGGGAAACTGCTCCAGCGGCGAACGCGCCGTGAGCGCCGTTTCCACCCGCTCCTTGAGTTCGGCCAGTTTGCGCAGCAGGACGTCCATCAACCGGTATCGTCCCAGCAAGCTCTTCTGCTCACCGGCCGCCAGCGCGCAAAATTGCCGCAACCAGGCCATTTGCTCCACGTCAAATCGCGCCCGGCCCGCGCCGCCGAAGTTCAGCCGCAAACAGCGCGACAGGATGGTTTCCAGGATGCGTTGCGGTTCGGTGGTCAGCAATATCAGCACCGACCGGGCCGGCGGTTCTTCGAGCGTTTTCAGAAACGCATTCGCCGCTTCGTCCTTCAAACGATCCGCTGCCACCACCACGCACACTTTGAATTCACTTTCCGTCGGTTTGAGATTGACCACCTCCATCAGCACCCGCGCCGGGCTGTCCGCGCGCCGGGTGATTTGCCCAATCTTGATGACCCGGGTTTTTGATTCCGGACGCACCCAGAACACATCTGCGTGGTTTTCGTGCTCGATCTTGCGGCAATTCACACACGCATCGCAACAATCCACCGCCGTGCCGCCGGACCGCACCGGCTGCTGGCAGTTCAACGTTTTGGCCAGTGTTCGCGCCAGCCCCTCCAAATCCTCCAGCCGGTCGCCGCAAAACAGGTAGGCATGGCCCAAACGTCCACGCTCCAGACTGCGTTGGAGCAACGTCACATTTTGGGCTTGAGCGGTGAAATCTTTGAATGCCATCGCGGCGACCATACTTGCCAAACCCTCCGGGCGGAACAACAGATTTCCCCGCGCTTGCCGCCGAACTCAGCCAGCCTTGCGGGTGACGCAAAAGACCTATCGGGCCACCAATTCCGGTCGATCCTCCCAGACTCGCTTCCCGCCGACGATCGTGGCGACAGCTTTTCCCTTGAGCGGCCAGCCGTAGAAGGGATTGTTGAAGGACTTGCTCGCCGTGTCCGCGTGACGAAAGACCCAATCGCGCTCGGGGTCGAGCACCGTCACGTCTGCGTCCGCGCCCACACTCAAGGTGCCTTTGGCCAGCTTGAGCAGCCGGGCCGGCGCGTGCGTATATTTCGCGATTACATCGGACAGACCCAGCCGTTTCGTGTGGTAAAGCTGCATCAGCGAAAGCGCGAGTTCGTTTTCCAGACCCGTTATGCCGAACGGCGCATAATCGAACTCCACTTCCTTCTCAAAACCACAATGCGGCGCGTGATCGCTGCACAGGACTTCAATCGTTCCATCCCCGAGTCCCTCGATGATCGCCTCCCGGTCGCGCGCCGAACGCAGCGGGGGATTCATCTTGAAGTTCGTATCGTACGCCGGCCACTCCGGTAGGGTCGCGGCACTGCCAGTTCCGTAAACGCCCTGGCCATCCTCAACCCAGAACTTCCCGCTCCCCGCAATGGCCGCGTCCGTCAGCGTAAAGTGATGCGGGCACGCTTCACCCGAAATCGGCACGCCGCGTTTCCTGGCCTCGCGAATCAGCGCCACGCTGCCCGCCGCGCTCAGATGCTGGCAATGCACCCGCGCGCCGGTCAGTTCCGCCAGCAGAATGTTGCGCGCCACGATCATTTCCTCCCCCGCAGCCGGCCAGCCTTGCAAACCGAGCGCGGTGCTCCAGCGGCCCTCGTGCATCACGCCGCTCGTCACGAGCCCGTAATCCTGGCAATGATCCATCACCGTCAAATCGAACATCCGGGCGTACTCACAGGCGCGGCGCATGAGTTCGTTGTTCTGGACACAATGCCCGTCGTCGGTGATCGCCACCACGCCGGCCCGCTTCAGACCGCCGATGGCCGCGAGTTCCTCGCCGGCGATGTTCTTGGTAATCGCCCCCGCCACGAATACGTTCACCGCTCCATCGCGCGCGGCGCGCTCGTGAATCAACGCCACCGTGCCGGCGTTGTCTATCGCTGGCGCGGTGTTGGGCATGCAGACCAGGGAGGTGAATCCGCCGCGGGCTGCCGCGGCGGTGCCGGTGGCGATCGTTTCCTTGAGCGTCTGTCCCGGCTCGCGCAGATGGACATGCAGGTCAATCAACCCCGGCGCCACCACCAATCCCACCGCGTTGAACTTTTCGATACCCGGCGGCGCCTGGGCGGCGACGGCCGGACCAACGGCGGCGATTTTCCCATCGAGAATCAGCACGTCAGCGGGGGTATCCAGGTGATTGGCGGGGTCTAGGACGCGCCCGCCGGAAAGGAGCAGCGAATTCACGGCGCGAGCCTAGCACGGCAGGTTGACAAGGCAAGTTTGGGCGGTAAGATTCGCGGCGTCGGTGGCGGGTGTAGTTCAATGGTAGAACGGAAGCCTTCCAAGCTTCACACGAGGGTTCGATTCCCTTCACCCGCTCCATTCATTATCAACAACTTACATCTCAGTGCAGTAAAAGTGCAGTAATCGCATGAATTCCCACGGTCGGAAAGCACGGAGCGGGACCTTCCAATTCTGAAGTTGGAGTACCGACGGAAGCGGAGACTGGAAAACTTTTTTTCAACTCGCTTTGGCGAGGATTTGAGTGGCCCGCGCGGGAAGGTGCGCGTTGCTTTTGGGAACGGGCTGAAGTGCTACATCGCTTGAGGCGGAGGCAGGCTGGTCCAAGCTTCTGGCAGCCGTGTGAGCATTGCGCCATTGGACGAAGTCTTGCCAGAAAACCACCCCGCAGAAGGCCGGGAAGCCTGGCCGACGAAACCAGGCGCGGGCGGCGGAATAGGAAATGCCGGCGAGCACGGCGAATTCCTTCGCGTTCAAGGCTTGGTCCAGTCGTCGTTTCTCAATGACTTGGGCGAGTTCGACGTTAAGCAGTTGCTTATCGCGCGTCATACAATCGGCGCTTCGGGTGGCGTTTTGGGGCGGTTCCGATCTTGCAGCCGATCATCGACTCCATCCTTGTTCGCGTCCACGAAACCTTGCAGCCGGCCGTGCCGATGCGCGAGAAACCACCCGCCCACCGCGAGCGCCACGCCGCCGAGGATGAGCAACTCGTTTCCGACGATGAGCGTCGGCAACACCATCAGCGCCAGACCGCCGAGCGTGATGGCGGCGCTCGTGGTGACGCTGCCAATGAGAAGCTTCAACGGCGCGTAGAAGATTGAAGCGAGGCCGAACAGGAACATGGCAACGCCGATCCACACGATGCCCTTGAGGCTCGCGAGCTTCGCGCCCAGTTCGCGCGCCGAGTCCTTCTGAGCCGCGCCAAGCTCGGTCTTGGCTCGCGTCTCTTCACGTTCGACCACCGGCATCGGCGCGCTGATTACCAGGGCTTGCAGATTCGTCGCGGGCGCGGCGCCTGCCACGGGCACAACTTTCACTTCCTCCAGCCGAGAGCCGGCCGGCACGGTGTAGGTTTTCACCTTCACGACTTCCTGATCCTGTTTCGACACGGCCGCCGGGTTTTCCGATTGCACGACGGTTTGCGCGATGCCTTGCGCAGGCTTGCTCACCGTCGTCGCCTTGCCGCCCTTGAGCGGCTTGGTATTCGAGCAGCCCGCCAAGGCCAGCACGAGACAGATCCAAATCACACGGTTCATTTTGCTCCTTTGCTTTGCTGTTCCAGAATGATTGAAAGCCGATCCACGGTGCGCGCCAGCACCGCCTGATTCTCCACCAGCGTCGCGAGGCTCTTCTTCAACTCGCGCTGCTCCTCGATGGCGTAACCCTCGCGGACCTCCACGGCCGACACGCGTTTGTCCAGATTCATCCAGAGACCCACCACGGCCGCCGCAAGCGACAGCAGTTGCAACGCATTGCCCAACGTCACTTCCGGCGTGAACCGAAAGCGGCGAATCTGTTTGGTCACCAACTTTTTCATAAATCAGTTTTTCCGGTGGCCCGGGCGGCGAGCCCTCAGGCGCGGGTCAGTGGTACCGCCCCGCTCTTGGCTTTGATCAGGGCGCCATACTTGGCGAGCATGGCTTGCGCGACGGCCGAGATCACCGGGCGGCGGTCGCTCGGGTCGTAACCCGTTTGCGTCGTGCCCGCGTTGTAATACTTCAAGCCCTCACCCACGGGGGCGCCGGTGCGATCCACGATCAAGAGTTCGCGCGCCATCTCGCACGTCGCCTCGACGACGGCTTTGGGCACGATGTTGCCGGGGATGGTCCACTCGGCGTTGAGCAGGCGGATCGTGTCACCCACACCAGGCACGATGCCCCGGGCCGCCACGCGCGCCGCGTTGGCCGCGCCGAAACTGGCCGTGCCGCCATCCGGATCGCGGCAATCCGAGCGCGGCCATTGCAACGCCTGCTCGATGCGGGCGCGCACGCCGCCAAACTGGTATTCGGCATCAATCAACCGCGTGGCCATCACCAGCGCCTTGACCTTCTGCTCGACGGTCGCCACGTCCCAGGCGGCGGCGTAGAGATGGCCGTCGTGATATTCATCACAGTCATCCGCATCGGCGTAGGCATTGGCGTCCACCTTGCCCGTGCCATCCTCTTTGATCAGGATCAGTCCCATGAGAGTCAGTGGTTAATGGTCCGTAGTTCCTTGCGGCGCACGTTGGCAGTGGCTACGGACCACTGACGACTGACGACTGACTTTTCCGTGCTGCTTCAGCGAGCTTCCGCAACGCCTCGCGTGCAATGACATGATTGCTGTAAGACAGCGTCAGATTCGGATGCTCCAGAACCTGCGCGAGAATGCTCTCGGCATCGGCCAGCGTCATTTCCGGTGGATTCATAAATCAGGGCAGCCCCAGCGCCGTGCGCGCCGCTTGCTTCTGCGCGTCGGTGGCGTTGCGATAGGAAGCCGCCAGCTCAGCGCGCTCCGCGTCCACATCCGCCACGGCATAGCCTTGCACGAGGTCAATCACCCGTTGCCGGAGATACTGCGCGGGCGTGAGCACTGGCGGCGTCTGGCCCTCGGGTGTCTCGGCGGCGACTTGCGCGTTGAAACTGTCCGTGGCCCGCTTGAGTCCTTTGGCTTCAGCGGCCGTGGGATCGGGAAGGTTAATCGTCATAAGGGTTACGCTCCAATCAGTCCGTGCGTCGTCAGATCATCCAGCAACGCCTTCACATGCTCGGCCAGTTGCGCCAGCGTCACGCTGCCGGTGGCGAAGGTCGTGCGCGTGGCCACGCCGGTGGCCGCAGCCCAGCCGGTGGCGCGCGCGCTCAACACTTGATTCGCGCCCACAAACAAGCTCGTGCCGAAGTAACCGGTGCGCGGACGGGGCGCGCCACTGGCGCCCAGGTCATACGTGTTGTCCGTGCCGAAGATCAGGTTGCGGCCCACCTGCACCGCGCCGTTCAAGACCAGGTGTTCCGTGCCGTCGCGCAGGAAGCGGATGTTGCGCGCGCTGCCCGTGCCGGCTTTCTCGGAGCCGAACTCGTAGGCGGTGTTCGCCCCCGAGTAGCGCCAGCAACCGCGCTCGTAATTGCTCGCATCCGTGAACGTGCCGTAGAGCCGGAACTCCTGCGCGTTCGTCCCGTTGCGTTGCGCGATGATGCCCGCGCCGTCGCACATGAGATTCGTGTCCGTGGTCGCATCGGTGTTCGTCGTGGCAGTGGATTTCCAACCGAGCTTGTGCCCGGAGCCGAAACCCAAACCGCCCGCCGAACCCTGGCTCAGGAAATACCAGCCACCACCCACGTTGATCTGGTTCAGATTGGCAATGCCGGTGGTTTGCAGCGTCACGGCGACCGCGTTGCCCGCCTTCGACACACTGAACTTGCTGCTGCCGTTGACTAGCAGATCGAGCAACTTGCTCGCGTTGTTGCTGGCGGAGTCGGTGACATTGAGCTTCCAGCCGGTGAAGCTCACCGGGCCGGAGTTCCAGGTCTGCGCCATGTTCAAGAGCGGCGTATCCACGGTCACGGCTGCCATCGAGAGCGCGAACATCTGCGCGAGCGTCAACCGCTGACTAGCGCCCGCGTTGTTGACCTCGAACTGCATGGCCATGTCAGCGCCCGCCGCCGCCGGCAAATCTGAAATCTTGATGCCCATGTTACGCTTCGATTTCTCGGGGTTGACCGTCTTCGGTTTCGCGGGTCACATCGCCTTCGGTGCCGCGCAGGTTCGCGCCGCCCTCATTCGTCGCCGCCAGTCGGTTGCGGCGTTGCTGGAGCAGATACCAGGCTTGGAACGGCCGGTCCGTCCGTGCGCGCGTTGGATTCGTTGCGGGATTCATGTTGCGTTGGTTTGCCGGCATTCGGGTTGATCGGTGCGGCGGCTTCCACCTTCACCGGCTCGACGGGCAGCAGCGGTCGCCGCACCCGGCGAATGATGGGATACAGTTCGTTCATGTTGTCATGCCGCGTTCAAATGGCATTCGCGCCAATGGCGACCTGTTTCCAATTCGTGCCATCGCTGATAGCCAGGCACGGCACGGCACCCGTGCCGCCCGCACTCAGATGGATGATGCGCCGCGGGAACTTCGCCGCCGTCACCCCCGCTGCCACCGCCGCCGCCACATTGGTAAAGGTCGGCAGCTGCAGGTGCTCGCCCGACCGGAGTCTTTCAAAACTGCGAGGAATTTCTTTGCCCATAGATTGAAGAAGTTGAGGGTTCATAGTTGAGAGTTGAGTGAGGGAGACTCGCGTCTCTCAACCCTCACCCCCCCAACCCTCAACTAATTGTTGTGCTCGATGGCCACGATGCGGACGTTCTTGTTCTCAAACACCCGCGTCCAGTTCGCGCCGTTTTCCAGTTCCGCGTTCGTCGGCGAATCACCGGCCACCGCCGCCGAGGTGAACTTCACCCCGCGCGGATGCAGGATGTAACGCCGGCGATTGATCAGCACCGTGTCGCTGTCCAGCGGCATGCGCCCGATCTCCAAGCCTTCCGTCCCGAAGCCGCCTTGCAACGGCGTGCCGTCCAGCGGCGCCGCGCCCTTGCCGAACGCGCCTGGGCCGAACAGGTAGGTCGTATAGACCTGGCCATCCGTCGTGCCCGCCCGCACCGGCAGGTTGTCATCCACCACCACCCGCCGGCCTTGGAACGTCCGGATTTGCGCCTTGCCCGCGCTGTCCGGCAGGAAGTCAATGAGGTCCAACTTGCGCAGCGCCGCCTCGACCGCCGAGTGCATCGCCACGGCCGTCAACCGATCGCTGCGATCCCCCAGCTTCGCCGTCGCATCCACAAACGTCGCGCCGTTCAGCCGCGTCGCCGCGGATTGACCCGCAACCGTTTCGCTCGCGATGCCCAGCTTGTTGCCCGCCATCGAAGCCGCCGCAAAGACGCCCTTCAATGCCGACACCAGCAGCCCCTCGTCCGTCCGCGCCCAGTACGCGGCCACCAGGTCCACGATGGCGCCCATCGGATCGTCGCCGCTAATCACCTTCGCCAGATGATTCACGCCCCACACCTGCGCGTCGTTCTGGATGCGCGCGATGTCCTGGTCACTGCCGATTTTGTTGATCGTCAGCGAGGCGCTGTCGCTCAACAGTTGCCGGGTCGCCGTCAGGTCCTTCCAGAACGGCATTTTCACTTCGCGCCCACCGCCCGCCGCCAGCTCGTCAAACTCCGGCGCGTGCTCGATGATGCCGCACTGGCCGAACGCGCTCAGTTCGGCCGTGCGTTCGATCACATACTTTTCAAACTCTGTGGGGATGATGATGTCCGCCACTGCTGTCTTTGCCATAACTCAATTCCTTTCTTTGGCCACGGATTCACACAGATGAAACACGGATGGTTTTCAATCTGTGTTTAATCCGTGTTCAATCCGTGGCTTCACTTCACGCTGCCGCCTTCAGCCGCGCCGCCAACTGCGGATCAGATTTCTGCAGTTTCATTTGTTCCGTGAGATTCCAGCTTTCCTTGCGGAAGGGATTTTTCGTCACCCGGCCACCCCCCGCCGCAGCGCCACCGGCACTGCCGCCGGCAGCACCGCCCCCGGCATTGGCCTCGAAGAGATGCGGCGCGTCGGCCACCAACGCGTCCACCCACTCCCCGAGCGTCATCGGCGTCAGGCCATCCTTGCCCACCCGGGCCGTCTGACCATCCGCCTCGAACGCCTGGGGAACACCGTTCACCAGGCGAAAAACTTGTCGCGCCCGCGCCGTGATGTCCGGCAACGCCGTGGGCCGCAGCCCGCGTTTCGTCGCCTCGCCCACCACCGCCTGATCCACCTGGATCGTCGTCAACCGCGCATTCAGCGCATCGCGCTCCGTCGTCACCGTGGCCAGCTGCTTCTCCCATTCCGCCTTCGCGCCTTTGAGCCGCGACTCCAGCACCTCGGCGAACTTGCCTTCCTTGAACCGCTGCTCCTCCTCCAGCTTCCGCTTCTCCTCGCCGAGCCGCTTCACTTCCTCGGGATCAATGCCGTCGTAGCGCTGCTTCAAATCCTTGTTCTCGTTCAACAGCGACACGTTGCTCTGGCGAAACTCCTCCACCTTCGCGCGCAACTCCCCCACGCGCGTCTTCTCGACGACGCCTTCCGCATCCAGCACGAACCCGCCCTCGCGCTCGACATACAGCGCCGCATGTTCCGCCGGGATTTCCTCCCGGGATTTGAATTTGAATTTCAGTGGCATAATCGTTTTGCGTTCTCTGTGTTCTGTTGCGGCCCACAGTTGGCCCGTGCGGCACGCACCTTTGCGTCTTTGCGCCTTTGCGTTAAAAACCGCATCCGTGTTTCGTCCGTGTTCAATCCGTGGCTACTGCCCCACCGCACCAGCCTCCGGCGGCGCGATCTTGTTCGTCACCTGACCACTCGCCACAAGCTGGCTTTCCTCCGAGTTGGTGCGACCGGCGGGCAGGACTTCGCCCTTGCGGAACAGCTCAAACATCGTCTCGCGACTGATCGCGCCCGCTTGCCACGCCGCCACGACGGCGGTCAACTCGTCGCTCGACATGCCGCGCGCCGTGAAGTCGGTGTTCAATTGAACCAGCACCTTGTCTTCGCCAATCGCTTCGGGTGTTTCCTCCGTGGAGTTCCACCAGTAAACCCAGCGCAACATCTGCGTCAGCGAATCGCTCACCGACAACGACACCGTGGACAACACGCTGTTCTCACCGCTCTGCCGCAGCTCGATGGCTTCTGCCGTTTCACCCACGCGCTTCTGCGCTTCCAACATCCGCGTGCCGAGCACGGCCATGAGCCGTTCATCGCGATCCATCGCGCGCTCGAAAGTGGTAAGCCCCTGACCGGTGAACTCCAAAAATCCAGCCGTCGCACCAGGAGCTTCTGAAACCCAAGCCGTCGAAGAGCCGATGCGCAGCGTCGCGGACTTGTCGAAGCCGCTCACCCACGCCGTCGGCAACGCGGTGAAGTGCAAGCCGTGCTTGTAGTCCGCATCCAGCCGATAGTGATCAAGGTTGACGGCGATGATGTCGGCGAGCGGCAGCTTGTCCACGAGCGGCAACGAATGGCGCGGGCCGTGGAACACAAACGGAATCAGCGGCAACGGCTGGCCCAGCCGCAGCGGCGTGCGCGTGGTGATCAACACCCATTCGGGCTTGCGCCGATCCTTGTTCGCGCGCTTTTGCCAAATCTCCACCTGGTAGGACCACGACGGTTTCATGCCGTCGCCCTTGGCGAGGGCCTTCACCAGGCGCAACACCCGGAGTTGTTCGACGGGTTTGACAACGAACGGGTCGTCGACCTCGACTTGTTCTGCGGTCTCGGCAAGCACGAGCAGCGTCAGGACGTTGCGGCCATTAACGCGCTCGGTGCGCCAGTTGATGATTTGTTCCGCCGAATAGAGAACGGCGTAGGCGCGCTGCTCCACGTCCGCTTCCCAATCGATCAGCGTGCCCGCGCGCCCGACGGCAATCACTTCACTCACGACATTCTTCGCATACGCATTCAACGTCGTGCCGAGCATGTCGGCATCGTCCGCGAAGTTCGCCAGCGCTTTGCCGACACCCGTGCCCGGCTCAGGTAATTTCACCGTCGCTTCCCGGCGCAAAATCAATCCCACGAAACCATCGGCCGTGCGCGCCGTCGCATTGAAGAACGCGGCACGTGCACGGTAGGCCTTATATTGGTCATCACTCTGGGAATCGAGTTTCGGCAGGTAGCGCTCACCCGCGAGCTTCACGGCGTCTTCGCCCGCGAACACATCCCGCGCGCGCGACCACGCACTGAGGTTCGCATCGTAATCGCCGTGGGTGCTGTTGACTCGCATCGCGAGCGCGACCCTAGCACGGCGTTTGCGGTCGCTAAGGCAGCGCCTTCAGCGTCCGCCGCGCACGGCCGCGCACCGGCGCGGTTCCTCCGCGTACCACCACAGAATTTTTGTGAAATTTTTCTTTGACAGTTTTTTTCTTCCCAATTTTCTCCCCAGGAATTTTCGTCCGAGATTTTCCGATTTCTTCCATCCGAGTTTTTCGGAATTTTCGGATTTCACGGTTCGAACTTTTCCGAGTTTCCACCCGATTTTTCCATTTGCGACTGTGCAAACTCTTGGTAACCGCGCGAAGAAAACACCGTTCCACACCGTAGAAATTCACGGTGTAACGGCAACTTGATGACCAGTTAGCTGCGGTTTTGACACCGTGCAAACACCGTTTGACTGCGACACATCTTCCAAACGGCGTGACGTGCACAGTTCGTCCTGCCCGACACGACACGGCGTGAACTTCCATGCAACCGCGTCGGTGAATCCGATCGCGCCAGTCCGTCAACGTCGCACGCTGTCGCAACGCGGTCGCACCACAGCGCAAGTTCGCACGTGGCTCCACTCCGTAGCTCTCTGTGTGGTGTCTGTGTCACCTCCACACCGCCGCGAAAGATGGACGGTGATGCACCTACCGCGCCAGCCCATGGACGCCGTCCGCAAGGACCAGGCGCAGCCGCGGGCTGTCACGGTAGGTGCGTCACCGAAGTCACGAATGCGCTGGCGCGCACGCGGCGGTGCTCCGGGTCAGTGATGACACAGACACCACACAGAGAGCTACTCCGTTACGTCCGCAGCCACTGGCAGCGCTGGCAGGGCTCGGTCGCGGGCTTCTACTACCAGCGCGTCACCGCTCGGGTGCAGTTCTGGGTCGCCTGCGGGCAGCCACCCCAGTTCCGGCCGTCCATCCCGTGGTGGCACGCGTGGGTTTACCGTTACCTCGTCCTCACCGGGTGGTTGCGCCCCAGTCGTCCCCGCCCATCGTGGGCGGAGTAGCCGCCGCGCGCACGGGCCGGTGCGCGCCGCAACGCTGCTTGACGAATCGACCGTTCTCGACCACATCCACCGATGCTTTTGAAAAAGTTGTTGCTCGTTTCGTTCGCCGCGCTCGCGTTGCTCACCCAGCCGCTCGTGGCGGAGGTCAATAAACTCACGGTCTGGTTTTCGCCTGATGGCGGTTGCACCGAGGCCATTTCCAGCCAACTCGCCAGGGCGCGCTCTTCCATTCTCGTCCAGGCTTATTCCTTCACCAGTGCGCCCATCGCCAAGTCGCTTGACGATGCCCACAAACGCGGTGTCCGCGTCGAAGTGCTTCTCGATAAAAGTCAGCGCTCCGAGAAGTATTCTTCGGCGGATTTTTTGCTCCATGCGGGCATTCCGACTTTCATCGATGCCAGGCACGCCATTGCGCACAACAAGATCATCATCATGGACGGCAGTTCGGTGTTTACTGGCTCCTTTAACTTCACCAAGGCCGCCGAGGCGAATAATGCGGAAAACTTGCTGCTCATTCAAAATCCCGCCATCGCCGCGCAATACACCCGTAACTGGAACGACCATCGCGCGCATGCCGAGCCTTACACGGGCAAGACTGAGCCAGCCGCCAAACCGCGAAAGCGAAAGTAGTTTCTGCTTTTCCACCTCCACCCGAATCGTCGTCTTTTCAGCCGTTCCGTTGCGTCGCGCTCTCGGTGGCTCGACCCAGGTGACCAGGTGAACTTGGTCGTAGTTGCCGTGGCGCTAGTGCAACCGTAATTCCTCCCGTCGCCGGCACTTCGCGCAGAACAGGTAAACTTTCAGCCCTTCCTCGTCCGCTTCGGCCACGATCTTGATGGTGTGCGCGCCGCACAGGCACTGCACATCGAACTGTTGGAACAACGAGCAGACCGGTTTCCGATGAAAATCCGCCTGCTCGCGGCGTCCGAGATAGTATGGCGGTGTTCCCATGCCGCCAACCTGCGGCAACCGCTCGGACAAATACCGTCCGACCTGCGGCCGCAGTCGTTTGCCTTCAGCTATCTGCTAATCACCGTTTGGTTGTGCGTATCGCGGCGTGGTTTTTGCGGTTCAGTCCTTTGAGTATGCGTACGAACTCCGACTCAAGGCTCTCCGCATCTTTACCATAATGTGCTTGCCGATGGTGCAATGGACAAAGCCCGATTACGTTGTCCACGGTGTCACGTCCTTCATCGCACAACGCTATGATATGATGTGCTTCCACGTAGTAGCTCCCACTTTTGGTCGGGAATCCTTGAGCCCCACAATACTCGCATTTCCCGCTGGCTCGCTTTATCACGTGAGCCCTAACTTGATTATCTCGCTTGATAACCTGAACAACCGTCCGTGCCCTATCCGGAAATGAATTTCCTTCCGGAGCGTCCGACAGATCATCAACAGCATTTTCAACCGTAGCACCACGTGTTATCACACATTTGCCCGTTCTATCGTTGTAGGCGGTAACACGCCAGAGCGCGTTGTCCAAGCACCGCCTTTTTACCACACTCCCTTTCCCTCGCATATTGCCGTCTAGGACGATGATGTGGACAGGCAAATTCCTTTTCCGAGCGAACTTAACCGCATTATGCACCAATCGCATCCGGTGGGAGGGAGCTTCCGGTGGCTGCCATTCAACGATGACCTCTCCGCCTCGCGGCTTGATTTGATCCTGATACCAAAAATTGAGCACGACGATCTTCCGCTGCTGGAATGCAGGCAAAGATAAAAAATGCCGATTGTGCTTCACCTTAATCCCTGCCCGCTTTAGCAATTTGCCGACACGTTCTTTTCTTTGGGGACGTATGTCTGAAAACGTTTTCATAGGTGATATGCTTCAGAGACCTTCACATTTGTTTTTACCTGTTTCACCAGCCAGATTCAATGCGTTCGATTCTCACGTCGCCACGTGAAGTCCTGAATGCTTGCCGAGTTTCACCGGCCTCCATCCTAGTCTGCTACTGCCTGATGAGATTGGCTCGCTGCGGTCGATGGCAAGCTGGTTCGCGTTGCACTCCGTTCACCTGCTCAACCGCCACGAGGCGCGCAGGCAGGTTCACGGTTTCCATTGATGGACATCACCCCCGCGCGCGCGATGCCTGACGTTCGCCATCGCCGCGGCGCGGCTCGGACGCGCCGCTTCTCGGGTGGTCGCACATCACGGTCGCGGCGCTCTCACTACCCGCGCGCGCGTTGGATGGTCCACCACATCGCTCGTCTCCACGCCATCCCACCGCTCAGGTAATTCGACCCTCCCGGCGCGCGCGGGTCAGGCATCGAATGTTGGCCGCTCTCGCGGAAAGCTTTGATCGCTACCTCGTCGCTGCGCTCCTCGATTGGATTTCCCTCTCCGGCCCGCAACGCGGGAGGGAGAGGGCCAGGGTGAGGTAGGGCTTACGCTTTGTGCGTCGCACCCAATTCAATTTCAGCTTTTCCCTCTGGCCTCAGCGAGCCGCCACTTGCGCTGCGTTCGCGGGCTCACTGCGCGCCAAGCAGCGGCACGCTTCGACCCGCGCCCGGCGTTGGACTCGACAGCTTTCCGGCCGCTGCCCTCCGTTGCGCGTTCGCTGCGCTGCCGCTTCACTCGTTCCGCATCCGCAAACTGCCGAGACCAGCGAGGAAGCCAACCGTGTGCGCCCAAGCCAACGCGGAACAACCCGAGGCCGCGAGGCCAGGACGACCGCAGTAGCCGTGAGCCCGAACGGCTTTCGCTGCGCTGCGCTCGCAAAACCGTTCGGCCTCACGGCCAGAACCGAATCGCGTCCGACACGTCGCCGTCCGGCTCCGGCCAGCGCGGACCGGTCGCGCCCCCGCCGCCCAGCGCGCCGCCGCGCCTGGCCTCCGCCTTGCCGGCGACGAGTCAGAAAAATTTGGGTTCGCGCTCGCGCGACTCACCCCCCGGAATCTTTCCGCAGACTCGCCTTCAGGGGTAAAGGTGGCCGTCCGCAAGGACTTTTGCTCTGCGGTTGGCACGGCGCAATGCTTCTCGGGCCGGACACAACACACATTGTGCGTTCGTTCCGCTCGATGGCAGGTGCGGCTCGCACTCGCTTCACTACTTTATTCTGATCGCGCTGACACTCCTCGCGTTGCGAGCCGCTTCGGCGCGGAATAAAGCTACGCACAATGTGGCGTTGTGTCCGGCTGCGGCGGCAGCGCTGTCACACCCGTTGCTTCCCGCACCTCGCGCTCGTGCGGGGCAACGGCTGCGCCAGCTCGCCGGCATCCGGCGCGCCAACCTCATCGCAAAACCTCATCAGCAGCGCAGCGGGTCTGCACCCCTAAACCGCCCGCCCCTCCCCAATGCTTGACCCCTCCCGTCCCCGAGGGGTCGGCGCCAGTGTGAGTTGGCTCGCTGCGCTCGTCTGATGGCGTGGTCACAACACGCGACCACGCCCCGGGGTTTTCAGGCCCATTTTTCTTCTGCTCAGCGTCCCTTGCCGTCGCCCTCACTCGGCCGCTTCACCGGGGGGACGACGTGGTTTCCCTCTGAAGACTACTCCCACTGTCCGCCCCGGCTCGCGGCCTTTTTCAGTGAAGGGCGACGGACAGAAGACGCACAGCAGAGCAGAAAAAAAAAGACCATGAAAACGAACAAAAAACAAATTGAAGGGACTCGGGAGCAGATCCGCACAGTGGAGCAGAACCAAAACGGCAAAACCGAAACGCCGACGGCGCAAGCGCCCGAAGCGAATACGGAAAAACGCCTCCCGATTGATACCGAGACCCGGAAGAAAAACCGCAGCCTGCCCACCGAAAAGGTGCTCGCGTTGCTCCAGCAACAAGACCGCCGTTTGTGGGAGCTTGCCGAAGTCGTCGGCAAATGGATTTGGGTTTCCTTCACCGAACAGCCACCCGCCGCCGCGCGGCAAACGCTCTCGCAACTCGGCTTCCACTGGAACAACAACCGCCAAGCATGGCAGCACCCCTGCGGCGCTTTCAGTTTGGGCAGCAGCAACGACCCGCACGAGAAGTACACCAGCCACCCAGCCGCAGATTTCAAAGCCGCCTAACCGAGACGGGGCGGCGCAAGCCGCCCCACTCCTACCACACAAACACCATGCAAAACTCTTTCACTCTCCGCGCCGGTGACTTCGTGGAATACGCCGGCCAACCCTGCCGCGTGGTTCGCGTCAGCGAATCCGCCGCCGTCGTCGAAGTCATCCAACCCAAGCGCACCATCCAGCCCCGCTTCGGCAAACCGGTGACGATTCAGCCCGCGCCCAAGCGCGAGCGCATCAGCGCGAACTCCGAAATCCCCATTCTGAATCGTTCCAACTCCTAACTCCCAACTTCTAACTCCTGATTCTATGACCTACTTCACCGACATTTTTCAAGACACACCCGCCCACACCGGCGCTTGGCGTGGCGTTTACTTCGACGGACCAGAACCCGACCGCAACCACGACGGCGACGAAGTGCCAGTTTGGGTTGTGTATGTCGGCAACGAAGACGCCGACCCCACCGACACCGTTTACCGCGTCCACGACTTCAAAGCCGCCGAGCAGCTCGCCCAGCGCATGGCCAAAGACCGCCGCCTAGAACTCATCCACGAAGCCACCCCCGCCTGATTTATGAAAAAAGCACCCATGTATCTGACCACCTACGTTTGCGCCGCCGTCCATCCTACGACCGGCGAGCCGATCATCATCACCCGCGGCGAGTCGGGCTATCGCCCCTTCGCCAGCGAGTTCGACCCGGAAACCGCCGTGCGCCGGTTCAATGAATCGCTCCGCGTCACCCCCGAGCAGGCCAAGGCCATGCTCGCCGGCTCCATGTTCGGCTGGGATTGCCCCGCCGCGAACCCCACACCCACCACCAACACCCCCTAAGACCATGAACGCCGACCAAAACATCAATCCCGAGGAAGCACTCCGCGCCGTTTTCGGCGAACCGAAGCAGATCGCCGAAGGCATCACCGCTTTCGGTCCCGTCGTTTACGCCTACACCCGCGCGCAGGCCGTCGCCGACGGCGTGCAAGTCGAAGTCACCAAAACCGCGCAGGAAGCCGGAATCAAATTTCCGATGTTCCTCACGCGGGCAGTGTTCGACGCCTACGTTGCCGTCCCGCCGAACGTGACCGGCCAAGACGAAGCCGGCCGCTTGTGGGACGTCGTCTGGATGACCCGCTTCGCCATCCTCCGCGCCCGTCCGGGTGTTGATCGAATCCCCGTCGCGCTCTACGTCCGGAACGACAACCGCGCCGCCAAACTGGTGAAACTCATCGCCACTTGTGGCCCGCTCGACCTCGACGATCCGCAACCCGCCATCACCGTCATGATGCCGGACGAGGATTAAGCCCATGAAATTTGAACGATTCATCCGCGCCGAGCGTCGCCCCATCACGGGGCGGCGCCTCGCCGCCGCCAAACGCGCCTTGCAACGGCAGGCCGACGCCGTCGCGCTCTTTCCCGAACTCCAACCGACCGAGACGCCGGAGCAACGTTGCAACCGTTTCGACGACGCCAGTGTTGCCACCGTCCAACGCTGGCGTGATGACGAAGCCGAACGCTGGCGCCGAGCGCGTCGCGAACTCCGCGCCCTGTCCACCGCGCAGCAGGCCGCCGTGGACCGGCGCTGGGCACAGAACCGCTTCATGCCCAAGACCGCCGTTTATCTCCTCGAATCCATCCGCGCCGTGAAGAAGGGAGAGCAGTCTTGAAACCCCACGCCCCGCAATCCCTGTTCGCCTTCGAGCAAGTCGTCGTCGCAGCCGAAGCCGCCAAGTGCGAAGCCCAACGCGCCGCCGAGCAGCAGGCCCGCGACGCCAAAATCGCCGCGCGCGTCCTTACCAGGGCCGCGCGCGAGAAGATCAAAGCCGAAGAAGAAATGGCCAAGTCCCAGCGCCGTCGTGCGCGCGAGCACAAGGCCAGGATGAAAGCCACCGCGGAAATCGCGCAGTGCGGCATCAACTGGTATTCGCGCAGCCTCGCCGATCTCGGCAAGGGCAGTTACTGGACGCACTGCAAAACCTGCGGCCAGCAACTGGTTTACACCGCCGACCGCAACGCCAAACCGCAGGTTTGCGGCGGGCGAAAACCGTAAAAAATTTTCGCGGCTGACGCCGTTTCACGTCCTCAGCCGCGCCGCCATTCGGCTTTTGGGAACTCACGCCGTTCCCAAACCCATGCACTGGGTCACGCCGCTTCCATCGCCCCGCTCGATAGTGGGCAACTTTTAGCGGTTGGAGCGCAAGGGCCGGAAGGATTACTATCAGTAGTGTTATGAAAGGGATTCTGTCGGGGGCGTTTCTTACCTTCTTATCTATGTTGGTGCAATTCGCCGCCGGCGCCCCGCAACCCTGCGTCACCACGTTTAACCAACCAGGACGTTGGGAGCTCGCTCATTCCGATGCCGGCGATGAACTCGTTACGATCTTCGCGGATTGGGGAGCCACCCTCACCAGCGGTAACTTCATGGCAATCGCCACCGACCCGAGCAATGAATGGGACTTCGTAAAAACCTACAGCAACGGATATCTCACACTTGCCAACGATCCGGTCGCACCGTGGTTTTCCGGCATCGATCCGACGAACCAGTTCGAATTCTTCTTGCCACAGTTTGTGCTCCGCCTTCGCAGTGCTCGCTTTCAAGCCACCAACCCCGCCTCGGCCTATATCGAGTTTCAGATCGAAGCGCGTTCGGACTACGCGATCTTTTTCGCCACTTATCTGGGTACTCCCGCTATCACCAATGTTCCCGAAACGCCAGAAACCGCGGCGCATCAGGTTACCTTGGGCGACTTGCAGACGGCCCGTTTGATCATTCCGCCTTTACTGGAAATCAGCAATGCGCCACCAGCACAGGTTACGTTGCTTTGGCCAACGAATGCCACGAACTTTCGTCTGGAGTGGGCGACCAATTCGGCTTCATCGATTTGGGGCGCGGTCACGAACCCGGCCACAGTAACTGCCAACGGACAATACGCCGTCTCTGTGCCGTGGTCCCTTTCTCCGCGCTATTTCCGCCTGCGGTTTCGCTAAGATTTTTTCGCGGCTGACGCCGTTTCACGTCATCCGCCGCGCCTTTGTCTTCCTTGCCCGGGCCAGCGCGGACCATTGATTCCGCTGTTGGCCGCCAAACAATTTCAATTTCGCGCCCCGATCATGTTGCGGTGTAATGCTCACATGAACGAAATCGCTTCTTCGCTGAACCCACCACCAAACCGCCGTTCACCCGTGCCGACTTGGAAGATTGTGCTGGCGGTAATGCTCGGCCCCTGCTGCTTCCTGCTGGTTTTCCTCGCCGAGGTGTTTGGCGGCCTTGCCGGTTTCGCCGCCGTTGCCCTCGGCTTCCTGCTGGTGCAGCACCGCCTCTCCCGCGGCTTGAGTTTCCGGCAGAGTCAACCTTTGCTACTGGGACTCACTTCGTTGCCAGTCTGCCTGGGCCTCATCGTCATCTTTGCCGAACACAAGTCCGGCGCCTGGTGGCAGGGTGTGCTCATCATCGTGCTCAGCCTGACTTGCTCTTTGGCCGGCGCCGCCCTCGCGTCGCGCCAAGCTAGCGCCCGCTCAACTTCCCCGACGTGACCGTCCGCAACCTGGTCGCTACCGCCTCCATCCTCGTGGCGCAGTGCGGCATCCATTGGTATCCCCGCCACTGTGACGCGGGCATTTTTTGGAGGCACTGCAAAACCTGCGGCCAGCAACTCATCTACACCGCCGACCGCAACGCCAAACCGCAGGAATGCAAAGGCCGGAGGTGCTGACCGGGCGGCATGGGCCAAAACAATTTCGCGGCTGACGCCGTTTCACGTCCTCAGCCGCGCCGCCATTCGGCTCTTGGGGATTCACGCCATCCCCAAACCCCGGCGCTGGAGCTGCGCGCACCAGACCGCCCTTTCATCGGAGCAATTGTACCCGGTAAAATCGCTGTTCAGCGTTCGCTGGCAAGGCGTCGGCTTTGCTCGCGCTACTGCCCGTCGCGATGACATCACCGTTTACATTGATCCACGGCGTCGCCGCATTGAGATTCGTCCTGTATTGCACACGATAAGTCCAGTTCGACTGTGCCAGCCAAGTGAGGTTCAAACTATTTTCCGCGCGATTGACGCCGGTGATGTAAACCGGCGTCACGCACTTCCCGGCGTTGTTGGCTGCACGGATGGCTTGAATCTCCTGTCCCGACAAAGCCCGGCTGTAAGCGGACATTTCATCAATCAACCCTGCGAACCGCTGCGTGCCCAACGGCGTCGTGCCAATGTACATATTGTAGCTGGTGCCGGTGTAGAGCGAAGTGACGGTCGAGTTTTTGGCGGCCACCTGCACGCCGTTCACATACAACTTCATCGCGCCGCCGGCATACGTTCCGGCCACATGCGTCCATGCATTCGCGGGCAGCGCGTCGTTGGGCGATACCAACGCATCGTAAACCACGCCATTACCACTGATGTCCATGCGCAACGCCCCATTGGGTGCAACGCCCAGTTGGTAGGATTGGTCCGGAGCATTGGCCATCCAACTGAAAATCTGCCGGTAATTGCTGACATCCGCGGGGTTAATCCACGCCTCGAGTGTGAAGGCATTGCTGAATTTCAAGCTCGGGCTGGGTGGAATGAGAACGTCTGCCGAAACCCCATCAAAGACGAACGCCTGCCCGACTTTACCCGGCGCAATTCCTGTTGCGCCGTCAAGTATGCCGTGATTCGTGCCCGCCATATCCCTGGTATTGCCGGCGGCCGGCCACCAACCCACCAGACCAGAAGAGGCGATTGCACATCCCGCAAAATTCGTAAAGTAGCCATACAATGTCCGATACCCTGTCAGGTCTATTTGAAGCGGATTCCTCGTTCCGCTTGCGTCACCTTCCCAATGGCTGAACTGCCATCCTGAATTCGGCAATGCTATCACCCTCACGCTCTCAGCGGCACAATCATCCTTTGGATCTGGCGTAACAAGCACATAACCTCCGCCGACCACTACGACGTGGATCGGAGAGCCACTGTCGTACCTCGACGGAAGTTGGTCGATTGATATGCCTTCCCGCCCACCTTGATAAAGAGTGCCTATTTCGGTTGCGCTGAGACTTCGGCTCCACAGGCCTATCTCGTCAAGTCGTCCAACCAATGGAGCGTTTAACAACCCACCGCCACTATCCAGATCGGCGCCAAGCGCCAGCCAAGGAATCCCGGGAGTCTGGTTGATGTTGCCGAGGTAGTCGGCGGTGGCCCTCAACACTCCATCCCAGTAGAGCGTTAGTTCCGCACCATTGGCGATCATGGCAAAATGATGAAGAGTAAATGGGTCGGAATCCACCGGCGCTTGGGCGAGCACTCGATTCGCCCCCACTTCGATCATTCCCTGCAAATAGGATTGGCCATCAGCGTTTGCCATGGCCAAGCGGAATTGCCCGCTCGAACCTGTAGTCTGACCATCGACCCAATTGTTGATGATGGAAACGTTATCGCTAAACGGCACGATCCAACCCGCCACAGTCATGGCCTTGCCGACTTTGGGATAATCAGCTATTTCCACGTAATTATCGAGTCCATTGAATTCCATGGACCCGCTCACCTGACCAGGAGAAAAATTGGGTAAAAGGCCGAGAATCTGGCCGGCCTGTCCTCCAGAAATTGAGTTGCTCGCCGTCCTCCCGTCCGCGCCTCCATCGTCCAGCTTAAGATGAGCGATTGCTCCAGCCAACATGCTCCCGGAAGATATAGCTTGAACCACTGCGGTACGGCTTCGCAGTGATCCGCCGGCATTGCTGATTACCACAAAGTAGTCTCCCGCCTCCCTCACGCTAAGATGCGACGCCGTCGCCGAAGGCACAGCCTGATTATCCTTGTACCATTGGTAGGTGAGATTTGTTCCATCGGCTCGCACCATCAACCGTACGCAATGACCAACTAACAAATTATTCGAGACCGGCTGCAGCGTGATCTCTGGCGGCGACACAGTCGCTGGTGGATCAAGCAACAGTTGCATCGCATTTAACCCTGGCCCTCGGGGGGGTCCACCTCCGGGCAAGTCCACCCGATCCGGAGAGAAGAAACGAATTTGGACCAGCCCATCCGGTCCAGGTTGGACATCATCGATCCTCACGACATTCCCGACTTGCCGTTGGGATGGAGTCGTGCCCGTGGCCAACCAGAATCCCGGAAAAGCACTGTACTCCTCCACGTTTAGTGGTCTAATATATCGACGCTCGACTACTTCGCGTCCATCGAGGTCGTGGGTTACCACGACGATGTCCACCTGGAAGAATTCCAATGGCACCTGCACCGCATAGATAATTAGGGTATGACGGCCACTTGGAACGCCTTGGAAGGTGAAAGTCTGTGCGGTGTTTGTGGAAGTGCCAAAACAAGTGCCGAGGCCGTTAAGGAGGCGCTCGGTTGGATCGCGGGTACCGGTGCCAATGCCCCATTCCCCCGAAGTGTTCCAGCCCGCAGTAATGGTGGGATGGAGTCGATTGCTGCTGGTTATTAGTTGCACGGGCGCAACTATCGACCCGCTAAGGTTGTTCCAAAAGGCTTGAGGGTGAAGTCCGGCGACATCATCGGGCAACAAGGATGTAGGTGTTCCGTTTGCCGTACTACCGCGCCAAGACAATCCGATGCTTTCGGTGCCAGATGGAATGAACAGCGTCAACAAGGCTTCCTCACTGGCTTCGCAGACACCTACCACATTGCCGAGCTTGGCAGGGCCAACTCTCACCGAAAACGGAATGTTAGCATCCGCGAGGCTAGCTGTTGGCGTGGTGTAGGTTTCATTTGTAGCTCCCGGAATAGCAACTCCGTTCCGATACCACTGCACGTTCCAAGGGCCGGTAAGCTCGACTCGAAAGGTGGCCGTCGCTCCGACCAGCACGGAGGTGGTGTGCGGTTGCCTCGAGATCAGGACCCCGTTGGTCTCAACCATGCAGTTTCCCACCCCGCCAGTTTGATGCCCCAGCAATTCGATTTCAGAGAGTTGCATGGAGTCCGCACCTGGCCCGGCCACGGTTGGAAAAACAAGCAGGTAAGACGAAAAATCCTGCGCGTTGCTTGGAAAGGACACCTGAACCTTGACGAATCTGCCGGGAAAACCAGGCAGGCTTCCGCTGGAGATCAAGGCATAGTTTGTTCCGTCGTTTGAACCTGCCAAATAATACGAGCTGGGGTCACGCTCGGGGGCATCGTTAGCAGATGTTACAGTTAGACCCGTTAGGAGCGTTTTACCTACATGGGGAGTCACAATCAAACCCGCGTTTAGCTGGTCGTAGTTGACGTACTTCGTCGGTCGATCGTCGATGACATTAAAGACGCTTTCAGATCCGGGACTGTTGTACGACGAGCCGCGCAGGAGATCACCCGGCCGCGTTACATCTGAATCTGCTTGTCCGCTCTCGCTCGACAAGATCAACGTGAGCACCACGCCAATCACGCTTGAGCGGATGAATGGAAACACGACACAGACTAGGTCCGCTGTCCGCAGTACTTCAAGGCATACTTTTGAAGCGACAGACTGCATTTTTACCACCCCCTTAGCTGCCGCACCTCCACCGTCCGCGGTTTAGTCCCGACCAGGTAACGCAACGCATTCGCCGCGTCATCGCCGCCCACACTGATCCAGCCGCCCGACCCAGCCGCGCCAGCAAAAGCAAACCAACGCTGGCCAGCCATCCGGTGACCGTTTGCAGCCTTTCTTGCAGCCTTTGCTGGCGGGATAAAATGGGCATTTGAGGCGCAAAATCAGGCTCGACAACCACTTTCCGCAGGCGCAGCGTTCCACCCATGAACAAGTTAGGCTGCAAAACTGTAGGCCTACTTTGATGTTAGGCCGCTCGCACGCATGACACCAATCGAACAGGCGCTCTTTCGCGACGGCAGCGCACATTGCGTCAGTTCATTTGAGTTATCGCCAGATGCGCTTGTGCTTACCTTGCACCCTTGGGAGCGGGCAGACGTTGCCGCTCGGGCGCGCTTTGAGAGGCCGCGCATCGTTTCCAAAGATGATTCACACGCCGACGATGATCGCGAGTTACCGTGGGACATCATCGGCTTTGATTCAGCGCAGTTGCCGGATGGAGGCTGGCGTTTCTGCCTCCACACTGATTCTATTGAGTATATCTTCGACTCAGCTTGGCCACAGATTACCAACGCGGCCTAACATCAGAATAGGCTGCAAAGTTTAGAGTCCCCTCAACTTCCTGACCTCAATCGTCCGCGCCTTCGTCGCCACCAAGTAACGCAACGCATCCGCCGCGTCGTCACCGCCCACCCCTTCCTCGTCCGCATCCACTTTCAGCACGTCCTCGGGCCGGTTCGGATCGTGTTGCAGCGTTGGGAGCGTTTCGAGCAACCGCTGACACCGCGCGTGAATGAACAACGTCGGCCGAATGCCGTTCTCGGTATCTCCAAAACCGCGCATCACTTCCGCCCAACCGTTGATCCGATCCGTGTTCGCTGGTTTCAGCGAAATGCCCTCGCGCGCATACTGCATCGCGATCGTTGTCCCATCGCTCTGCCGCGAGAACACATCCGTGCCGGCGACGATCCGTTGCAGGTCGCTCAACGCCAGCGGCCGGTTCTGCACTTCCGCCTGGCTGCGCATCGAGAGCCGCGGTAACCCGCGCATCGCCACCACGCCGTTCATCTTGTGCCGGGCCACCATCGCCTTGATCGCCTCGGCGTGCCGTTGCGGCAACCAGAGCCGCGCCGCGTGTTCATCCACGATGAACGTGTTCCCGTCGCCATCGCGACAGCCGAGCAGGCAGACCGTGTAATGCGCGTAACCGTAATCCAGCGCCGCAAACCATTCGCGCGCCCGCGTGTCGTCGAAGTCCTCGATGACATGCACGTCGCGCCGCAGCGTGGTGAAGTATTGTCCGGCGGCGATGTCCCAATCGCCTTCCAACCACGCGCGCTTCTGCCAGCCACCGAGCGCTTCCAGCACCTTCCGATACTCCGGATTGTTGAACTGATTGTCATCCACCCGCGCCGGAATGAAAATCGTATCCCGGTGGCCGTCCGCAAGGACCTTCCGCTTCTGAAACGGCACGATGAACTTCGTGCGGTACCACGCATGGCCGACTCCACCGGGATTCGTGGTCGAGTAGATGCGCGGCCTCCAGTTCGGTTTGCTCGTGCGGCAACACGTCGAAATGTCCTGATACTTCCGCGCCGTCAGCGTGGTCGCTTCCTCGATGCCGATGACGTCGTATTCCAAGCCGAGGTAGGCGTCGATGTCCTTCTCGTTCTGGAAATGACCGGCAATGATGCGTGAGCCGTTCGCAAAGGCCAGGATACCGCGGAACGCGCTGAACTCATGCGGCAGATGGCTGAACAACCGCCGCCGCAGATCCTCGAAGTGTTCCAGATTCGCCTTGCCCACCTTGCGCAGCAGCAGGCATTTCAAACCCGGCACACGCTGGCAATCATCGGCCCCCATCTGTGCGAGGAGCCAGTGCGATTTTCCACCGCCGCGTGCGCCGCCGTAGCCAATGGCCGTAGGCCCGTCGGCCAGGTCGCAGGATCGTGCAGCCGCGGAAGCCGCCAACTGCCGCTCCTGCAACAGCACCTTCGCGCGAACGAAGTTGCGGATTTGTTCCTCCGGACAACCGGCCTTCACGGCTGTCCCCAAAAACGTCGCGCGCTCGATCATGGCTTCACCTCCTCGACATCCACCACCGGACTTTGCACTTCGGGTTTCGGGCCGTGCACTTCCTCGCGCCCGTACGCCTTGCGGATGGCGATGTCCCAATCCACATCAATCGTCCCGGTCACGTGCGTCTTCACTTCCTTCACTTCACTCGGCATGCCGGCGGCGAACTGCTTGAGCTTGAACGCCAGCTCGAGCATGCGCGCCATGCCTTCCCAGCCGGGCAACCGGCCCTTCGCGATCCACTCGGCGCGCGCCTTGCGCACCATCGCGATGGTTTCCTCCGCTTCGGCCCATGCCTCGCGCCGGACGGATTCGTGTGTCTTCTCCCACTGCACGGCCTTTTCCACGGCGCGACTCTCAATCGCCTGCCGCTCGATCAGCGCCAGGTGCGCCGCATGCGCCTGCACCCGGGCCGGCCAGTCGAACTTGGCGGACCAGCGTTCCATCTGTGACGCGTGCCGGTCGAGCTTGGCGGCCACGGCCACCAACGATCGTTCCGGCCCCATATCGAGATACGTCTTGAAGGCCGCGAATGCCTTCGCCGATTCACGCGGTTGTTGTTCGAACATCAGGGGCATGTGGTTCCTTTCCGTTGGTTTGCTTCCGATGGGAGGGCGCGCCTAGACGACGACGCTCTCCGCTTATTCAAAATGAAAACTCGTTCGCACCAGTTACTTTTTGAAGCCGGCGTTGAAGCCCTCGTCGAACGTGCATGAGAAATAAACTCCTCCTCGGGCTGGCCGCAGTGGCCGCCTTCACTGGGTTCACCGCCTCGGCGCAGGCGGGTGTGTCGGTCGGAATTTCTTTCGGTGTGCCGGTGCGGTACGCCGCACCCGTGGTGGTCGCCGCGCCCTGTCCGCCACCCGTCACTTACTGTCCGCCGGTCGTGTCCTACTGCCCGCCGCCCGTGACGTACTGTCCGCCACCGGTCGTTTACACGCCACCATGCCGGACTTACGGCTACGTCGCCCCACGCTATGACCGGCATCAAGACTATCGCCACCACGACCGCGACTACCGCGGGCGCGGTTATGATCGCAACGGTGGCCACTACGGCCGCCGCTGATTTGAGTGGGCTGGGGTTGACCCGGAGGACGGCGACGTCTTCCGGGTTTTTCCTTTCCTCACTCGCACGCCAATGGCAGTGAGGGAAGATCCACCCGACCCCAAGGAGGGTGGTCTTCCCCTCTGCCTGTTTTCTGCTTTGGTATCTCATCTATTTATAGGGATGTGAGACTGTGAGACTGGAAATCAATTTGAGCCGGTTCGGCACCAATAAAACCCGCCACTGGAGGCAATTACGCCAGCGTCAACGAGTCGTTGAAGGTATCGCGCCGCAGTGGCACGGCTCATCGCCAGTTTGTTCGTCGCTTCAGCGACAATGCTCGCAAAACCGGTCGGGGTTTCCGTGATCAACGCCTCTACAAACTCCTTGTCCGAACACACCTTGTTCTTCGCCTGGGGACGGCGTAGTGCATCCGGGTTCAAATCCTTCGCTAGCCGCATCAACGGATAATCCCACGCCACCACGAATTCGGGCAGTTGCGGCAGGTTGCGGAGGATGGTGCTGACCGTGAAACAGTTCTCCTCCTCGTGCGGCGTCAGCACCATGATGCTGTCCGGGTCACGTGCCCACGCCCCGGCGCCGCTCATCCGGTCCATCGCACTCTTCGCCGTGCTGTCGCCCTTGGCGAAATGATGCGCCACCACCACGGCCGCACCGGTGCGTTGCGCCAGCGCCTCGAACTCGTTCATCAGGCTGGCGATCTCGCCATTGGCGTTCTCGTCGCGGTTGCCCAGGACCTTGTAAGCCGGGTCGAGAATGATCAGCCCGAACTGATGCTTGGTGAGCTGTTCCTCCAGCTTCGGCCGCAACAACGTCAGGTCCGCGTTGTGACCGCGCAGATTCCACAGGTGAAACGTCTCCCCCACGCTGG
>WBZT01000344.1_pt2 | contig 37085 bp, 27 predicted proteins | sample 5204241 | NCBI WGS metagenome assembly WBZT01 (sample SAMN12344358, study PRJNA552823) | activated sludge metagenome | biome: Activated sludge suspended growth; feature: Nitrification reactor; material: Wastewater; isolation source: activated sludge from nitrification reactor of wastewater... | reverse complement strand
GGGTTTGGTGCTCCGTGAAGGCTGGCTCCAGCACGCGGCGCAGGATGTGGATTCTGGCCTCTTCTTTCCCCACAGGCTGCAGCAAGAGGCTCCAGGGGGAGGGGATCAGCTCCCCCGCAGCGACGCGCGCTTCCGCCAGCTCTCGCAGCGCCAGGTCCGTGTTCGTCTCGAAGGTCGTGGTCTCGTCGTGCGCCAGGAACCCGCACCGGGAACCGCGCTGCCCCTCGCGGGCGGCTGCCGGATCTGGTGCGAGGAACCCGACGCCGCGACGACGCCGCGCACGGTCGAGGCGAGCGCGGCCTCCGCGCCGGCTCACCGGCCGTGACGCTGCGCGAGCTCGTCGCGGCGCTCTCCGGTGCCCGCGCCCACGGCGCGCTGGACGCCGGGGTGCGCTCGCTCGTGCTCGACTCGCGCCGCGTGCAGCCGGGTGACGTGTTCTTCGCGCTGCCGGGCGTCAAGGCCGACGGCGCTCGCTTCGCCGAGGCCGCCGTCGCCGCCGGCGCGATCGCGGTCGTCGGTGCGCCGGGACTCGCGGTCGCGGGCGCGACGCGCATCGAGGTCGACGAGCCGCGGCTGGCGCTCGCCGAGGCTGCGTGCGCGCTGCACGGCGATCCGTCGGCGTCGCTCGAGGTCGTCGCGGTGACCGGCACGAACGGCAAGACCACGACCACGTACATGGTCGAGGCGATCGCCACCGCTTCGGGCCTGCGCGGCGCGCTGCTCGGCACGACCGGCGTGCGCGTGGACGGCGTCACGCGTCCGAGCGCTTTCACGACACCCGAGGCGCCCCAGCTGCAGGCCCTGCTCGCCGAGATGCGCGACGCGGGCGTCGAGGTCGTGGCGATGGAGGTGAGCAGCCACGCGCTGGCGCAGCGCCGCGCGTGGGGGCTCGGCGTCGACGTCGCGATCTTCACCAATCTGACGCAGGACCACCTCGACTACCACGGCAGCATGGACGCGTACCTGGGCGCCAAGCTCATGCTCTTCGACGGCCGCAACGGCGGCGCGAAGGAGCCGTTCGCGCTCGTGAACGCCGACGACCCCGCATGCGCGGCGGTGGGCGCGGCCGCGCGGCGCGGCGGCGCGGCGTCGGTGACGACGTTCGGCGCGCCGGAGACGGCCGACCTGCGCGTGCACGTGCTCGAACTGCTGCCGCACGGGCTGCGGCTGCGCTTCGACTGGCCGGGCGAGGCGGACGTGACGTTCACGCTGCCGATGCTCGGGCGCTTCAACGCGCACAACGCTGCCGGCGCGTTCGGCGCCGCGCTGCTGCTGGGCGTCGATCCCGGCGACGCGGTGCGGGCGCTCGAAGCGTTCGCCGGCGTGCCGGGACGGCTCGAGTCGGTGCACGCGGGCCAGCCGTTCGCGGTCGTGGTCGACTACGCGCACACGCCCGATGCGCTCGAGCGCGCGCTGGCCGCGTGCCGCGAGCACGCGCGCGGCCGCGTGCTGTGCGTCTTCGGCTGCGGCGGCGACCGCGATCGCGGCAAGCGGCCGCAGATGGGCGCCATCGCCGCGCGCGCGGCCGACCGCGCATGGGTGACCAACGACAACCCGCGCAGCGAGGACCCGGCCGCGATCGCCGCCGAGATCGTCGCGGGCGCGCCGGACGCCGGCCTCGCCACGATCCTCGACCGGCGCGAGGCGATCGCCGCCGCGGTGCGCGAGGCGCGCGAGGGCGACGTCGTGCTGATCGCGGGCAAGGGCCACGAGACGACGCAGACGATCGGCGCCGACGTGCACCCGTTCGACGACCGGCTCGTCGCGCGCGAGGCGCTGGAGGCGCGGCGATGAGCGCGAACGTACCCGCCACCGCTCCCGTGCCGCCCGCGATCACGCTCGTCGAGCTCGCGCAGTGGGCGAACGGCGACCTCGCCGTGAAGCGCGTGCCCGAGGGCTCCGCCGCGCGCGAGGCGTTCCTGAAGAGCGGCGTCACCGGCGCATCGATCGACACGCGCACGCTCGCGCCCGGGATGCTGTTCGCGCCGCTGCCGGGCGAGAAGGTCGACGGCCACGCGTTCCTCGACGAGGCGTTCGCGAAGGGCGCGGGCGCGGCGCTGTGCGATCGCGCCGTGTATCCGCACATCGCGCACGTCGAGCTGGGGCCGCTCGTGCTCGTCGACGACGTCACCGCGGCGCTGCAGCGCGTCGCCGTGAAGCACCGCGAGCGCTGGCCGGGGCTCGTGGTCGGCATCACCGGCAGCGCGGGCAAGACCACGACCAAGGAACTCGTCGCCGCCGCGCTCGGCACCGCGGCGCCGGTGATGCGCACCCAGGGCAATCTCAACAACCACTGGGGCGTGCCGCTCACGCTGCTCGCGATCCGGCCCGAGCACGAGGTCGCGGTCGTCGAGATGGGCATGAGCAACCCGGGCGAGATCGCGGCGCTCGCGGAACTCGCGAAGCCGCAGGCCGCCGTCGTGACCAACGCGGGCAGCGCGCACCTCGAGGGTGTCGGCTCGCTCGACGGCATCGCGCGCGAAAAGGCCGCGCTCGTGCACGCGCTCGGTCCCGGCCAGCCGGCCTTCGTGGGCGCCGACTCGCCGCGCCTCGTGACCGCGGTGAAGGGCGCGCTCGCGCACGTGGTCACGTACGGGTTCGCGAAGGACGCGGACGTGCGGCCCGAGCGTGTCGAGGACCGCGGCGCGGACGGCTCGATCGTGCACCTCGCCGGCTTCCCGCCGGTGCACCTGAAGCTCGTCGGCCGGCACCAGGTGCAGAACGCGCTCGCGGCGCTCGCCGCGGCGCGCTGGTGGAAGCTCGATCCGCAGAAGGTCGCCGACGCGCTCGCGGCGTTCGCGCCGCTCAAGGGGCGAATGGACGTGTGGCGCTCGCACGGAGCGGTGATCCTCGAGGACTGCTACAACGCGAACCCGGACTCGATGCGCGCGGCGCTCGAGACGCTCGCGAACTGGGAGGGCGCGATGCGCCGCATCGCGATCCTCGGCGACATGCGCGAGCTGGGCGCGACCGCACCCGCGCTGCATCGCGAGACGGGCGCGCAGGTCCGCGACGCGGAACTGTGGACAGTGGGCACGCACGCGGGCGACTATGCGGAGGGAGCGCGCCGGTCCGGAGTGACGGTGCGCGTGTTCGAGAGCAAGCAGGACGTCGCGGACGCGCTGCGCTCCGAAGCCGGTGCGGGCGTCGTCGTGCTGGTGAAGGCGTCGCGCGGGGCCGCGCTGGAGCAGGTGCTCGCCGGACTCGACAGGGAGAGCTGAGGCGTGTTCTACGAGTGGATCTACCCGCTGCACCAGGTTCCGGGTCTGTCGATCCTGAACGTCTTCCGCTACATCACCTTCCGTTCGGCCTACGCGGCGATCACCGCGTTGCTCATCAGCCTGCTGCTCGGTCCACCGATGATCGCGTGGCTCAAGCGCGTCAAGCTCGGGCAGAAGGTGCGGCAGGAGGGACCGCAGACGCACCTCGGCAAGGCGGGCACACCGACGATGGGCGGATTGCTCATCCTCGCGGCGATCGAGGTGCCGTGCCTGCTGTGGGGCAACTTCCACTCGCGCCAGCTGTGGCTCGCGATGCTCACCACCGCGTGGCTCGGTGGACTCGGCTTCCTCGACGACTGGCTGCGCGTCGTGAAGAACTACCCGAAGGGCCTGCTCGGCCGCTGGAAGCTCATCGGCCAGGTGGCGATCGGCATCATCGTGGGCGTGCTCATCATCGTGTACCCCGAGCCCGGCCTCTCGCCGTCGGTGACGCACGTGCCCTTCCTCAAGTTCCGCTACCTCGACTTCGGACTGCTGTTCGTGCCGTTCGTCGTGTTCGTGATCACGGGCTCGTCGAACGCCGTGAACCTCACCGACGGCCTCGACGGACTCGCCTCGGGCCTCGTGGCGATCGCCGCGACCGCGTTCGCGGCCATGTGCTACCTCTCGGGCCACGTGAAGTTCTCGGCGTACCTGAACCTCGACTACCTCGCGTACACGGGCGAGCTGACCGTGTTCTGTGCGGCGGTGCTCGGCGCCGCGCTCGGGTTCCTCTGGTACAACTGCCATCCCGCCGACGTGTTCATGGGCGACACCGGATCGCTGGCGCTGGGCGGCGCGCTCGGCGTCGTGTCGGTGCTCATCAAGCGCGAGTTCTGGCTCGTGATCGTCGGCGGCGTGTTCGTCGCCGAGGCGCTCTCGGTGATGATCCAGGTGACCTCGTTCAAGCTGACCGGCAAGCGCGTGTTCCGGATGTCGCCGCTCCACCACCACTTCGAGCTGATGGGCTGGGCCGAGTCCCGCGTCGTGCTGCGGTTCTACATCACCGCGGCGCTGCTCGCCCTGCTGTCGCTCTCGACCTTCAAGCTGCAATGAGCCTCGACCTCCGCCATCCGCTCCCGGGCCGCCACCCGCTCGTCGCGGGCGCCGCGCGCAGCGGCATCGCCGCCGCGCGGCTGCTCGCGCGCCACGGCGCCGACGTGCGCGTGTGCGACCGCCGCACCGCCGAACAGCTTCCCGACGCCGCCCGCGCGCTCGAGAGCGAGGGCATCGCGTGCGTGTGGGGCCGCGACGACGCGGCCGTGCTCGACGGCCGCGACTTCGTCGTCTGGAGCCCCGGCATGCCCGTCGACCATCCGCTCGCCGTGGCCGCGCGCGCGCGCGGGCTCGAAGTGATGAGCGAGCTCGAGCTGGGCTACATGGCCTCGCGGGCGCCGCTGGTGTGCATCACCGGCACGAACGGCAAGAGCACCACCACCGACCTGACCGGCGCGATCCTGCGCGCCGCGGGCCGCGAGGTGGAGGTGTGCGGCAACATCGGCCGCGCGATCTGCGAGGTCGCCGAGCACGTGAGCCCGACCGGGCTGCTCGTCGTCGAGGTGTCCTCGTTCCAGCTCGAGACCGTGCACCGTCTCAAGCCGTGGATCGCGACGTGGCTCAACCTGACGCCGGACCACGGCGACCGCCACGGCACGTTCGAGGTCTACGGCGACGCCAAGCGCGAGCTCTTCTCGCGCCAGGACGACAGCGACTGGATCGTGCTGGCGGCCGACGAGCCCGACGTGATGAAGCGCCGCGCCGGCGCGGGCGACCTGCTGCTCTTCTCGCGCCAGCGCGCGGTGGACGACGGCGCCTACTTCGAGGACGGCCACTTCGTGCAGGCGTGGCGCGGCGGCCGCGAGCGGCTCATGCCGCGCGCCGAGATGCGCCTGCCCGGGCCGCACAACGTCGCCAACGCGCTCGCGGCGCTCGCGACCGTGATGCCGCTTGAACTGCCGCCCGCGCTGCTGCGTGACGTGCTGCGCACGTACGGCGGGCTCGAGCACCGGCTCGAGCCGGCGGGCGAGGTGGGCGGCGTGCGCTTCGTCAACGACTCCAAGGCGACCAACGTCGGCTCGATGGAAGTCGCGCTGCAGAGCTTCGACCAGAAGATCGTGCTCATCGCCGGCGGCCGCGACAAGGGCCAGGACTTCTCGCCGATCGCCCCGCTCGTGCGGCAGGCGGTGAAGCACCTCGTGCTGATCGGCGAAGGCGCGCCGGTGATGGAGAAGGCGTGGCCGGGCGTGCCGTCCGAGCGAGCGGCGACGCTGGCCGACGCGGTCGCCGCCGGGCAGCGTGCGGCGGGTCCGGGCGGCGTCGTATTGCTCTCGCCCGGCTGCTCGTCTTTCGATATGTTCCGTGACTACGAGGACCGTGGACGGCGCTTCAAGGAAGAAGTCCGCCGGCTGGGGCAGGGAGGCTGAGTCGCACGATGCGCGGGGATCGCTGGTTGCTGGTACTGGCCCTGGCTTTGACGGCCGTCGGGCTGGTCATGGTGTACTCGTCGGGATCGTTCTACGCGTTCGTCCACTACCACAACGCGAACTACTTCCTGACCCAGCAGATGGTCCGCACCGCGCTCGGCATCGTGGTCCTCTTCGCCTGCGCCCGCTTCGTGAGCCTGAAGCGGCTCGAGGCGGCGGCGCCGGCCCTGCTCGTGGGCGCGTGCGTGCTGCTGCTCGCGGTCGTCGCGATGGGGCACCTGTCCAAGGGCGCGACGCGCTGGTTCCGGCTCGGCGTGCTGTCGCTGCAGCCGACCGAGATCGCCCGCGTCGCCGCGGTGATCTTCCTCGCGTGGTGGCTCAAGCGCCGTCCCGTGGCCGAGCTCGGGTTCTGGCGCGGCCTCGTGCCGCCGCTCGTCGTCACCGGCATCGTCGCGGCGCTCATCCTCAAGCAGCCCAACCTGAGCTCGGCGGGCCTGCTCATGATGACCGCGTTCGCGATGCTGTTCCTTGCGGGCGCCCCGTGGCGCTTCCTCGGCGCGCCGGTCGCGGCGGGTGTCGCCGCGGTCGCCCTCGCAGTGGCCACGCATCCCTACCAGATGGGACGCGTGCAGACGTTCCTGGACTTCGTCGTCAACGGCAAGCTGGACGCGCGCGGCGCGGGCTGGCAGCTCGACCAGTCGCTGATCGCGATCGGCTCGGGCGGCCTGCTCGGGCGCGGCCTCGGCGCGGGCATGCAGAAGCTGCTCTTCCTGCCCGAGGCGCACACCGACTTCATCTTCTCCGTCATCGCCGAGGAACTCGGCTTCGTGGGTTCGACCGCGCTGCTGGCGGTCATCGGTCTCTTCGTCTGGCGGGGCATGCGCGTCGCGGCGCGCTGCACCGAACCTTTTGCCGCCCTCGTGGCGGGAGGACTCTCCGTGCAGATCGGTCTCTACTCGATGGCGAACCTCGCGGTCGCCACCGGACTGGCGCCCACGACGGGGCTGCCGCTGCCGTTCGTGTCGTACGGCGGCTCGGCACTGCTCGTGAACCTGGCGGCGGCCGGCATCCTGTACCGCATCAGCGCCCTCAACGGTGAAACCGACGCGCTCGCGCGCCAGCGGTGGTCACGGGAGGGCGCGCGATGAAGATCATGATCGCCGGTGGCGGTACCGGCGGACACGTGTTCCCCGGCATCGCGGTCGCCGAGGAGCTCAAGCGCATGCGTCCCGACGCGGAGATCGTCTTCGTCGGCACGAAGCGCGGTCTCGAGGCCCAGGCGGTGCCCGAGGCCGGCTTCGCGATCCGATTCCTCGCCGGCAGCGGCTTTCCGCGCCGGCGCTGGTGGGTGTGGCCGTGGGCGCTGGCGCTGAACGTGATCGGATTCCTGCAGGCGATCCTGCTCGTGTTGACCGAGCGCCCGCAGGCCGTGCTCGGCACCGGCGGCTACGCGAGCGCGCCGATGGGCTTCGCGGCGCGGCTGCTCGGCCGGCCGCTGCTGCTGCAGGAGCAGAACAGCGTGCCCGGGCTCGCCAACCGCCTGCTCGCGCGCTGGGCGAACGAGGTGCACCTGTCGTTCCTCGAGGCGCGTTCGTACTTCACGCGCCGCGACCACCTCAAGGTGACCGGCAATCCGGTGCGCTCGCACATCCTGTCCGGCGATCACGAGTCGGCGATGCGCGAGTTCAAGCTCGAACCGGGCAAGCCGACGCTGTTCGTCTTCGGCGGCAGCCTCGGTGCGTCGCGGATCAACGAGGCCGCGCTCGACATGCTGCGCCGGCTCAAGGACCGCATCGACCTGCAGTGCATCCTGCAGACCGGACGGAACGATCACGAGCGCGTGAAGGCCGCGGTCGAGGCGGAGAAGCTGCCCGCGGCCGTGCTGCCGTTCATCCGCCGCATGCACATGGCGTACGCGGCGGCCGACCTCGTCGTCTGCCGCGCCGGCGCGATCACGCTGGCCGAGATCGCGGTGTGCGGCCTGCCCAGCGTGCTCGTGCCGTATCCGTACGCGGCGCACAACCACCAGCAGGACAACGCGGCCAACCTCGTCGATCGCGGCGCCGCTGTGCTGATCTCCGACGCCGAGCTGAACGGCGAGCGGCTCGCGAAGGAAGTCGCGCACCTGCTCGCCGATCGCCAGGCGCTCTCGCGGATGTCGTCGAACGCGCGCCTCTTCGCGCGCCCCGACGCGGCGTCGCGGATCGCGCGCTCGCTCGTGCGCTGGGCCGAGGGCGGCGGCGAACCGGACGAGGACACCAACGGGGGAGGCGGGCGCTAGATGTACGGGCACACCCACCGCATCCACTTCATCGGCGTCGGCGGCAGCGGCATGTCGGGCCTCGCCGAGGTGCTGCTCAACATGGGCTACGAGGTGACGGGCAGCGACCTCAAGGCGTCGGACGTGACGGAGCGCATCGTGCGGCTCGGTGGCCGCGTGTTCGCCGGCCACGCCGCGTCCAACGTCGAGAACGCGCAGGTCGTCGTCTACTCGTCGGCCGTGCGCCCCGACAACCCCGAGCTCACCGCCGCGCGTGCCGCAGGCGTGCCCGTGATCGCACGCGCCGACATGCTCGCCGAGTTGATGCGCATGAAGTACGGCGTCGCGGTCGGCGGTTCGCACGGCAAGACCACGACCACGTCCATGGTGGCGGCGGTGCTGAGCCGCGGCGGGCTCGACCCGACGATCGTCGTCGGCGGCCGGCTGCGCGCGCTCGGCGCCAACGCGCGCCTCGGGCACGGCCGCTTTCTCGTGGCCGAAGCCGACGAGAGCGACGGCTCGTTCCTGCGCCTGGCGCCCGCGGTCACCGTGATCACGAACATCGACCGCGAGCACCTCGATCACTACAAGGACCTGGACGAGATCCGGCAGGCGTTCGTCTACTTCGCGAACCGCGTTCCGTTCTACGGCGTGAGCGTGCTGTGCGCCGACGACCCGAACGTGCGCTCGATCCTGCCGCAGGTCACCAAGCGCTCGCTGCTGTACGGCACGGCCGAGGACGCCGAGGTGCGCGCGGTCAACGTGCGCCTGAGCCCGCAGGGCTCGCGCTTCGACGTCGTCGCCGACGACGAGGAGCTCGGCACCGTCACGCTGCACGTGCCGGGGCGGCACAACGTGCTCAACGCGCTCGCCGCCGTCGCGGTCGGGCTCGAGCTCGAGGTGGGCTTCGGGCACATCGCCGAGGCGCTCGATCAGTTCCGCGGCGTGGGCCGCCGGTTCGAGCAGCGCGGCGAGGTGGACGGCGTGCGCGTGATCGACGACTACGGCCACCATCCGACCGAGGTCGCGGCGACGCTGCAGGCCGCGAAACAGCTGGGCGGTCGCGTGCTCGTGATCTTCCAGCCGCACCGCTACACGCGCACGCTGGCGCTGAAGGAGGAGTTCGGGCGCTGCTTCGGCGACGCCGATCGCGTCTGGGTGCTGGACGTCTACGCCGCCAGCGAGACGCCGATCGAGGGCGTCTCCGGGCGAACGATCGTCGAGTCGGCGCACGCGCAGGGCGCGCCGCACGTCGCGTTCGCGGGCTCGGGCGCCGAGGCCGCAGCCGCCGCGGTCGCTGCCGCGGGGCCGGGCGACACGATCGTCACGCTCGGAGCCGGCGACATTTCGAAGCTCGGAGACGAGCTCGTCGAGCGGCTGCGCGCCGCCTCCGGCGCGGGAAAGGCGAATCGCTGATGGGCAGCTACCAGGGACGGGCGCTGGAGCGGGCGATCCGCCGCGAGGCTCGCGGCGGCGGGAGCGGTGCGTGGCGCGTGTGGCTCGCGGCCGCGCTCACCGTGCTCGCGATCGGGGCGCTCGCGATGCTGCCGTGGCGCGACATGCGCAAGCGCTACGCGGTGCTCACGCACGTGCGCGTGACCGGCCTGCGCTACCTCGACGCCGCGCGCGTGTGCCGCGCCGCGTCGCTGCGCGAAGGGCAGGACCTGCTCGCGATCGACCTCGCGCGCGTGCGCCAGCTCGTGATGATGGATCCGCGCATCGAGCGCGCGGAGGTGCGCCGCCACGGCCTGCGCGGCCTCGAGCTCGAAGTGACCGAGCGCGTGCCCGCGCTCGCGGTGACGCACGGCGAGCCGTGGGAGATCGACACCACCGGCGTGCTGCTCGAACCACTGCAGCCCGGCGTCGTCGCCGACGTGCCGATGCTCACCGGCGCCGACTTCTCGGCGTGGCGACCGGGAACGCAGATTCGCACGCCACAGGTCCAGAGAGGACTCGCGTGGGCGGCGGTTTTGAGTGACAATGCGCTCCGGCTCGCGGGCCAGGTGTCCGAGGTGGACGTGTCGCAGGAGCGCACGACCCGCCTCATTCTGATGAACGGTGTGAGCGTGCTCGGTCCGGCATGGCCGGTGAGCACGCGTCAGTTGTCCGGCCTGCGCGCCACGCTCGCCGATCTCGACAAGAAGGGCATGAAGCCCGGCGAGGTCGACGTGCGCGTGCCGGACCAGATCATCGTGCGGGGCGCGGAGCCGGCATCGGCGACGCCGCCCGCCACCACCAGCTAGCGGCCTGACAGACTGCACCTCGGGAGGGAACCCCATGGCCCAGGCGACACGGACGTACGTCGGACTCGACATCGGCACCACCAAGATCTCGTGCATCATCGCGGACGCGAATGCGAACGGCGAGATGCGCGTGGTGGGTGTGGGCAACGCGCCGAGCGAGGGCCTGCGCCGCGGCGTCGTCGTCGACCTCGACAAGACCGTCGCGAGCATCTCGCGCGCTGTCGAGGAGGCCGAGCGGATGGCCGGCATCGAGGTGAAGGGTGTCTGGGCCGGCATCGCGGGTGACCACATCCGCAGCATCAACAGCCGCGGCGTGATCGCGGTCGCGCGCAAGGACAACGAGATCGCCGCCGCCGACGTCGAGCGTGTCGTCGAAGCCGCGAAGGCCATCGCGATCCCGATGGACCGCGAGATCATCCACGTGATCCCGCAGGAGTTCATCGTCGACGACCAGGACGGCATCAAGGACCCGGTCGGCATGAGCGGCGTACGCCTCGAAGCCGAGGTGCACATCATCACCGGCGCGGTCACGAGCGCGAAGAACATCGTCCGCGCGATCCAGCGCGCCGGGCTGAAGGTCTACGACCTCGTGCTCGAGCCGCTCGCTTCCGCGGCCGCGGTGCTCGACACCGACGAGCGCGATCTCGGCGTGGTGCTGCTCGACATCGGCGGCGGCACGACGGACGTCGCCGTGTTCCACGAAGGCTCGATCCGCCACACGGCCATCATCCCGTTCGGCGGCGCAAACGTGACCAGCGACATCGCCATCGGCCTGCGCACGCCGATCGACAAGGCGGAGGCGCTCAAGATCCAGCACGGCTCGGCGCTCGCGTCGCTCGTCGGCGCGGACGAGATGCTCGGCGTCTCGGGTGTCGGCGGACGCGCGGACCGCGAGATCTCGCGCCACGTGCTCGCCTCGATGATCGAGCCGCGCATGGAAGAGATCTTCGGGCTCGCCAACAAGGAGGTCCGCAAGAACCACTTCGCCGACCTGCTCGGCGGCGGCGTGGTCCTCACCGGCGGCACGTCGCTGCTGCCCGGCATCGCGGAACTCGCGGAACAGGTCTTCGAGATGCCCGTGCGGCTCGGTGTGCCGCGCGGCCTCGGCGGGCTTTCGGCGCAGGTCGCCGACCCGCGCTTCTCGACGGGTGTGGGTCTCGTGCTCCAGGCTGCGAAGCCGGAGGACGGACAGGGAATGTTCTCGGACAACGGTGGCAAGGCGAAGCAGGGCCGGTTCGACCTCTGGAACTGGTTCGCCAGCCGCTTCTGATTTTCGGTCGCAGCAACGCTTCAACCTCGCCGGGACCGGGCGGCCAGGATGGCCGTGCAGCCGGCACAAGGAGAGTGCCCATGTCGATGTTCGAGCTCGAGATCGATCGCACGGCCGCCGCGCGGCTCAAGGTGGTGGGGGTCGGCGGAGCGGGTGGCAACGCGGTGAACCGCATGATCGGCGCCGGGCTTCGCGGCGTGGAGTTCATCGCGGCGAACACCGACATCCAGGCGCTCGGCCAGTCGCTCGCCCCGACGCGCATCCAGATCGGCCTCAACTCGACGCGCGGACTCGGTGCGGGCGGTGATCCCTCGCAGGGCCGCAAGTCGGCGGAAGAGGACGAGCAGGCGATCGCGGACGCGATCGCGGACTCCGACATGGTGTTCGTCACCGCCGGCATGGGCGGCGGCACGGGCACCGGCGCGGCGCCCGTCGTCGCGCGGCTCGCGCGCCAGGCCGGCGCGCTCACCGTCGGCGTCGTGACGCGGCCGTTCTCGTTCGAGGGCCGACGCCGCATGCGCCAGGCCGAGGAAGGCCTCGAGGAGCTGCGCGCGGAAGTCGACACGCTGCTCGTGATCCCGAACGAGCGCCTGCTGCAGGTCGTCGAAAAGGGCACGCCGCTCTCGGAAGCGTTCGGCATCGCCGACGACGTGCTGCTCAAGGCCACGAAGGGCATCGCCGACCTCGTCACGATCCCCGGCCTCGTCAACGTCGACTTCGCCGACGTGAAGAGCATCATGGCCTCTCGCGGCAACGCGCTCATGGGCACCGGGCGTGCGACCGGCGAGAACCGCGCCGTCGAGGCCGCGACTGCGGCCGTGTCCAGCCCGCTGCTCGAAGACGTCTCGATCCACGGCGCCGAAGGCGTGCTGCTGAACATCACCGGCGGCCGCGACCTGAGCCTGCACGAGGTGAACGAGGCGTCGAAGGTCGTCACCGAGGCGGCGGGCGAGGACGCGAACATCATCTTCGGCGCGGTCATCGATCCGGCGCTCGACGGCGAGATCCTCGTCACGGTCGTGGCGACGGGCTTCGGCGTCGCGACGCCGAACCTGCGCGTGGTCGAGCGTCCGCAGCGGCAGGCGGCGGTCAACGACGACGACATGTCGCGTTACGAAGCGCCGGCGTGGCGCCGTCGCGAAGGCCGCTCGCAGTGGGGCCGCACCGACTCGCGCGGCGAGTCACTCGACGTGCCGACGTTCCTGCGTCGCCAGATGGACTGAGTCCCATGTCGTTCCTGTCGTCGCTGATGAAGTGGGGACACACCCGCGGCTACAACGCGGGCATCCTCCACTTCAACCGGGGCGAGTTCGCGAGGGCCGCCGACTGCTTCGAGGCCGTGCTGCAGGAGGTCCGCGATCCGAACGATCCGGACCACTGCCTCGCGCGCGTGCAGGCGGCCGAGGCGCGGGCGAACCTCGGGCTCGCGTTCTTCCACGCCGGCGACGACGCGCGGGCGATGGCCGAGTTCACCCGCGCGCTCGAGGAGAACCCCACGTTCCCCGACCTGCGCTACTACCGCGCGCGCATCTTCGAGCGCTCGGGACGCGTGGACGAAGCCATCGCCGATCTCGAGCAGGCGCTCGCCGAGCATCCGCACTACCTCGAAGGCCACCTGCTGCTCGCGGTCTGCCTCGGCCTGAAGGGCGATCGCGAACGTTCGGCCGCCGAACTGGGCGAGGCGCTGTCACTCGGACTCGAGGCACCGGAGTGGGTGACGCCGAGCGTGGCGCGCGACTGGACCGGCGAGCAGTGGCGCCGCCTGCTCGCGGGCAGCGCGATGCGCGCAGCGGAGCCGACGCCGCGGCCGATCGACCGCGCGCTCGCGCACCAGCAAGCGGGCGACCTCGCGGGCGCGATCGCCGAGCTGACGCGCGCCGTGGAGGAGAAGCCGTCGTACGCCGACCTGCGTTGCCGGCTGGCGGGACTGCTGTTCGAGGGCGGCCGCATCGACGACGCGCTCGATCACCTCGGCGTCGCGCTGGAGCTCAATCCGCGCTACCTCGAGGCACGCCTGCTCGCGGCGCGCGCCGAACTGGAGCGCGGGCGCGCGGCCACGGCGTGCGAGCACATCGAGCAGGCGATCGCCGCGAATCCCGAATATCCCGACCTGCATTTCTGGCTCGGACTGTCGCGCTTCCGCGCCGGAGATCTGGCCGCCGCGGTGGAGCCGCTCGAACGCGCGGTGGAGCTGAACCGCCAGTTCGCGCGCGCACAGCGGCTGCTCGGGCTCGTCTACCACGCGCTCGGCCGCTACGACGACGCGTTGCGCGCGGTGCGCCGCGGCATGACGCGCGATCGCGAAGTGCCGCAGACGGCGCTGATGAGCGCGCAGTTGCTCTTCGAGGCGGGCGACTACGAGGGCGCCGAGGCGGCGCTGCTGCGTGCGCTCGCGCTCAACGCGGCGTACCCCGATCTGCATGTGTTGCTCGGCCGGCTGCGCCGCACGCAGGGCCGGCTCGAGGAGGCGTCCGCCGCGTACGGCCGCGCGCTCGAGTTGAAGCCCGACTACGGTGCCGCGGCGCTCGAGCGCGCCAGCGTGCTCATCGAGATGGGCCGGCTCGCGCAGGCCGAGAGCTCGCTCGTCGAGCTGACGCGCCGGCGTCCGCGCTGGGCCGACGCGCACGCGCTGCTCGGCCGCGCGCGGCTGATGCTGGGCGACGCGCCGGGCGCCGAATCGCCGCTCGGCAGCGCGCTCGACATCAATCCCGGGTTCGCCGCCGCCCGCGCCGATCTCGGCTGGGCGTGCCTGAAGCAGGGCCGGGTCTCGGAGGCGGACGCGCACTTCGCGCAGGCGCTCGAGATGGATCCGCTCAACGCGCTTCCGCGCCAGCAGCTCGCGTGGCGCGACCTGCTGCTGACCTCGCGCGAATCCTGAGCGCGGGGCGGAAACACGTCGGCCCGGTCACCGCGAGGTGACCGGGCCGCACCGTGGCCGTCCGAGGCCGGCGGGTCGAGGGACCCGTCAGTTAGACGACGGCGCCCGCAGCCTTGCGGCCGCGAACCGCCTTTTCGACCTTGCCGCTGCGCAGGCAGCGGGTGCAGACGACGACCTTCTTCGGGCGGCCCTCCACCAGCGCACGCACTTCCTGGAGGTTCGCCTTGAAGGTGCGCTTGGTGACGTTGTTCGCGTGGCTGACGTTCTGGCCAGCCATGCGCATCTTGCCGCACACGGAACACTTCGCCATGGAATGTCTCCTCGAGTGATTCGGCGCCGGACCGCAGGCCGCGAGCCGTGGATTTCGGGCGCGGATGGGCGCCGCTCGATCGTTCAAGAGCCGTGGGAATATAGGGGATGCGGGGCCCAGGAATCAAGATCGCGGCCTCGCTGCCCGGGTGGTGGTGTCGGGCGCACGCCGGAGTTCAGTCCGACGGGCCCGGGTTCGGCGACGCTGCGCGAGACGAGCACCTCGGTCAGGCGGGCCGATTCGTCGCGCGGGATGCGGACCAGTTCTTTGCTTTTTCATTCGTCTGTCACGGCGGTGCAAAGTAGACTGCCGCCAGCGTCACTGATCACGTTCGTCGCTTCCAACCGGGTCGCAGCCGAACGCCGACGACGCCAGTCGCCACGGCCGTTCGCCACTGCCGCAGGAGAAAGGGGTTTCCCCACACCTCGTTCCTGCCGCGCGCACCACGTCGAGTTCGACTCGCACGTGCGTCCTTTCGCGCGGTCACCCGCCCGACCCCAGCGCAGGTTCCCCCCCTCGCCGCCGTCGTTGCGGGATTGCTCATCGATGAACCCTCCTCCGTGAGGCCGCAGCCTCGCGGACACCTCGGAGTCCAGTCACGAGAGAGGAGTCTTCCATGGGTCTTCGGCGTTTCCTGCATTCGGTGTGTGCCGCCACCGTCGCGCTCGCGCTCGTCGCGGGAGTGGCGCTCGCGGCCGCGCCGAGCTCCGTACCGGGACAGCTGATCGTGAAGTACCGCCCCGGTGTCGCTTCCGGCCAGCGCACGATGGCGCTCGCCAGCCTCACGCGCGCGATGCCGCTGCGCGAACTCGACATCATCAACGGCGAACTCATCCAGTTCGAGGGCATGACGCAGGCGCAGGCCATCGCCGCGCTCGAGGCGAATCCCAGCGTCGAGTACGCGGAGCCCAACTGGATCCTCCACGCCGACGTGACGCCCAACGACCCGCGCTTCGCCGAGCTCTACGGCATGCACAACACGGGGCAGACCGGCGGCACCGCCGGTGCCGACATCCGCGCGACCAGCGCGTGGGACGTGTTCACGGGCGATCCGAACATGAAGATCGGCGTCATCGACACCGGCGTCGACTACACGCACGTCGATCTCGTGAACAACGCCTGGACCAACCCGGGCGAGATCGCGGGCAACGGCATCGACGACGACGGCAACGGCTACGTCGACGACGTCCACGGCTACGACTTCGTGAACAACGACGGCGACCCGATGGACGATCACTATCACGGCACGCACTGTTCCGGCACGATCGCCGGCGAAGGCAACAACGGCATCGGCGTCGCGGGCGTGAACTGGCGCGCGAAGATCGTCGGCATCAAGTTCCTCGACTCCTCGGGCTCGGGCACCACCGAGGCCGCGATCTCCGGCGTGCAGTACGCGATCGCCGTGGGCTGCCGGCTGACGAGCAACTCGTGGGGTGGTGGCGGCTTCTCGCAGGCGCTCCTCGACGCGATCAACGCGGCGGGCGCCGCGGGCCAGCTGTTCGTGTGCGCCGCTGGCAACAGCGGCCAGAACATCGACTCGTCGCCCTCGTACCCCGCATCCTACGACTCGCCGTACATCATCTCGGTGGCGGCGACGGACGACAACGACGGGATCGCGTCGTTCTCGAACTACGGCGCGACGGCGGTCGACCTCGGCGCCCCCGGCGTGGACGTCCTGTCCTGCCAGCCGGGCAATCAGTACCAGCTGCTCTCCGGCACCTCGATGGCGACGCCGCACGTCGCCGGCGCGTGCGGCCTCGTCTGGGGACGTCTGCCGGGCGCGACCAACCTGCAGATCAAGCAACTGATCCTGACCAAGGCCGATCCGATTCCCTCGCTCACCGGCAAGTGCGTCACCGGCGCGCGCCTGAACGTGTTCATGGCGATCGCCGATCCCGACAGCATCCCGCCGGGTGGGGTCGCCGACCTCGCGACCACGGACCCGGGCTCGACGACGATGGGCCTGACGTGGACCGCGACGGGTGACGACGGCTCGACCGGCCGCGCCTCGCGCTACGAGATCCGCTACGCGACGAGCCCGATCGCCGACGAGACCGCGTGGGCCGCGGCCACGGCGGCGCCGGGCACGCTCCCGAATCCGCAGACGTCCGGATCGCCCGAGTCGTTCGAGGTGGGCGGGCTGACGTACCTGACGACGTACTACTTCGCGCTGAAGGCGTTCGACGAGTTCGGCAACGCCGGATCGCTCTCGAACTCGCCGGCCGGCGTGACGCTCGGCATTCCCAACATCACGGTGACGCCGGGCTCGCTCGCGCAAACGCTGCTGACCGGCGCGACGGCGGACCAGATGCTGATGGTCGAGAACACCGGCGACGGCCGGCTCGACTGGTCGGCGCCGGCGCCCGAGGTCCTGCTCGCGGCGAACCGGATCCCGGTCGAACACGTGGCGCAGACGCCGATGACGATCGCCAAGGGCGCGGACGACCCGCGTCCGGGCCTTCTCGGCAGCGGCGGTCCGGATGCGTTCGGCTATCGCTGGAAGGACAGTGACGACGCGGGCGGTCCCGCGTTCAGCTGGGTCGACATCACCGGCACCGGCACCAACGCCGGCGTGGCCGCGGACGACGGGCTGAGCGGCGTGATCACGCTGCCGTTCAACTTCCCGTTCTACGGCTCGACGTTCACCGGCGTGCGCGTGTGCTCGAACGGCTTCCTGTCGTTCACGGGCTCCACGTCGCCGTACTCGAACGCCGCGCTGCCGAGCACGTCGGGCGTCGCGAACATGGTCGCGCCCTTCTGGGACGACCTCTCGCTCGCGTCGAGCGGCGCGATCTACTCCTACTACGACGGCTCGCGCTTCATCATCGAGTGGGCGGCCGTGCCGCACTACTCCTCGGGCGGTCCGTACACGTTCGAGGCGATCCTCTACCCGACCGGCGAGATCCGCTTCCAGTACCTCTCGATCGGTTCGCCCGACAACAGCGCCACGGTCGGCATCCAGAACGCCACGTCGACCGTCGGCCTGAACGTCGCGTACAACGCCACGTACGTGCACGACAACCTCGCGGTGCGGATCATCCCGATGTCGCAGTGGATGACCGTGTCGCCGTCGTCGGGCCGTATCGCGGCCGGCAACGGGCAGTTCGTGACCGTGCACTTCGACGCGGCCGGCCTCGTCGGCGGCACGTACAACGGCAATGTCCGTTTCCTCAGCAACGATCCGGACGGCTCGCCCGCGCTCGTGCCCACCACGCTGACGGTGATCGGCGCGCCGAACATCGTCGCGTCGCCCGAGACGACGGCGTACGGGCAGCACTACGTCGGCGGCACGTACACGGGCACGCTGCTCGTGACCAACAACGGCACCGACTCGCTGCACGTCACCGGCATCGGCTCGTCCGACCCGACGCTGACGGCGGCGCCCTCGGCGTTCGTCGTGGCGCCGTCGAGCGCGACGAGCGTGACGCTCAGCTGGCACCCGACCGCCCTCGCGACGCTCGACGCCACGCTCGACATCGCGAGCAATGATCCGGACACGCCCGTGCGCACGGTGCGCGCGACGGGCGAGGCCGTCGCGGCGCCGAGCTTCTCGGTCAACCCGACGAGCTTCGAGGAGACGCTCAACACGAACACGGCGGTGAGCCGCACGCTGCGCGTCACCAACGGCGGCGGCAGCGCGCTCAACTGGACGTCGACGTCGATCACCTCGACCTCGGCGCCGCCCGCGCCGGTGCAAGAGTCGGCGTTCGTCGGCAAGGGCCAGCCGGACGTCGAGAGCGGACCGGTGGCCGAGAACGCCGGCGGTCCGGACGCGTTCGGCAACCGCTGGGCGGACAGCCGCGAGGCCGGCGGCCCGACGTACGACTGGGTCGAGATCTCCGGCATCGGGACGCCGATCGCGTTCAACAGCGACGACCAGAACCTCGGACCGTTCCCGATCGGGTTCAACTTCCCGTTCTACGGCACGACGTTCGGCACCTTCCGAGCGTGCACGAACGGCTGGCTGTCGTTCACGAACACCTCGACCGCCTACTCCAACAGCACGCTGCCGAGCAGCGCGAGCGGTGTGCCCGAGAACCTCGTCGCGCCGTTCTGGGACGACTTCACGTTCTCGTCGTCGGGTACCGCGTACTACCACAACGACGGCTCGCGCCTGATCGTGGAGTGGAAGGCCGTTCCGCGCTTCCTCGAATCGGGCCTGCTGAACACGTTCGAGGTCATCCTCTATCCGGACGGCCGCATCGTTTACCAGTACCAGGCCATCAACACCACGACGCTCGCCAGTCACACGATCGGCATCCAGAACGACACGCGGGCCGACGGCCTGCTGATGGTCTACAACAACGCGTCGTTCATCGCGAACAACCTGGCGGTGAAGATCACGCCGCCCGCGCGCTGGCTGACCGTGACGCCCTCGTCGGGCAGCATTCCCGCCGGTGGCTACGTCGACCTGACCGTCGGCTTCAACGCGGCGGGCCTGTTCGGCGGCGACTACAACGGCACCGTGCGGTTCGACAGCAACGACCCGATCGTGCCGCAGTACGACATCCCGTCGCTGCTGCACGTGATCGGCGTTCCGGACATCGCGGCCGCTCCGGATTCGCTGCCATTCGACACGACGTTCGCGGGCGCCTCCCGCATCCGCAACCTGACGATCCAGAACACCGGCACGTCGGGCCTCGTGGTCGACGAGTACGCGTTCAGCGACGCCGCGTTCTCGACGACGGCCACGCCGGTCACCGTTCCGCCGCTGGCCAGCGTGACGATTCCCGTCACGTTCTCGCCCGCAGCGGCCGGCGCGTACGCGGGCACGCTCACCGTGAAGAGCAACGATCCGGATTCGCCGCAGCGCGTGCTGCCGCTCGTCGGCAACAGCGTCGTGGCCCCGAACCAGTCGCTCTCGCAGACGTCGCTCTCGCTCACCATGCTGCCCGAGGACTCGCGCACGCGTGACCTCGTGATCCAGAACACCGGCGGCAGCAACCTCTACTGGTCGGTCGGCGCCAGCGTCAGCGGCTCGTCGATGGTGCAGTACGCCGGCCTCGCGCTGGGCAAGGGCCAGCCGGATCCGCGGCCGGGCGTGCTCGGCAGCGGTGGCCCGGACGCCGCCGGCTATCGCTGGAAGGACAGCGACGACCCGAGCGGACCGGCGTTCAGCTGGGTGGACATCACCGGCGTCGGCACGGCGCACCCGGAACTCGCGGACGACGACCGCACCGCGGGCCCGTACGCGATCGGATTCAACTTCCCGTTCTACGGCGGGTCGTTCTCGTCGGTGAACATCTGCACCAACGGCTACCTGTCGTTCACCGCGATGGACAGCCTGTACTCGAACCAGCCGCTGCCGAGCAACAGCACCAGCACGCCGGCGAACCTCGTCGCGCCCTTCTGGGACGACCTGACGCTGTCGAGCTCGGGCTCGGTCTACACGTACAACGACGGAACGCGGTTCATCATCGAGTACGTCGACGTGCCCGCCTACTCGTCGTCGAGCGGCGGTCCGTTCACGTTCGAGGTGATCCTCTATCCGAGCGGCAAGATCGTGTACCAGTACCTCACCATGGGCGCCGCGCCGGCCAGCGCCACCGTCGGCGTGCAGAACGCCACCAAGGACGTCGGCCTGCAGGTCGCTTACAACGCGGCCTACGTGCACGACAACATGGCGGTGCAGATCTCGCGCCTGCCCACCTGGCTCTCCACGACCGGCACCAACGGCACCGTGGCGCCGGGCGGCATGGTGATCCTGCCGCTGGTGATCGACACGCACGGCGTGCCGCTCGGCTCGTACGACGGCAACGTGCGCATCACGAGCAACGATCCGGACGCCGGGCTGACGGACTTCCCGGTGCACCTGACCGTGAGCGACGCCACGGCCGTCGACGCGGTGCCGCTGCCCACGCGGTTCGGCCTGCGCATGGCGAGCCGCAACCCGAGCGTCGGATCCTCGTCGCTCGAGCTGGCGATGCCCACGCGGGGACGCGCGAGCGTCGCGATCTACGACGCGCAGGGCGCCCTCGTCCGCACGCTGGCCGACGGCGACATGGCGGCCGGCTGGCACCTGCTGCGCTGGAACGGCGATCGCTCCAGCGGTGCGGCGGCGAGCCCGGGCGTTTACTTCGTCCGTGCGAGCACCGCGGGTGGGACGTTCCACCAGAGGATCGTGTTCCTGAAGTAGTCGATCCCCCCGCGCATGCCGTACGGCGTGCGTGAAGCTCGAGGCCGCCCCGACCGGGGCGGCCTCGACGCTTTTCCGGCGCGGGCGCGCGCCGGTGTAGGCTGCGCGACCATGAGTGCTCCCTCGCGCGGTGATCGCGCGTCCCGTCACTTCGATCCGCGCACCCGCGTGCAGTTCCTGCCCGGCGTGGGGCCGAACCGCGCCGTGGCGTTCGAGCGGCTCGGCCTCGTGTCGATCGAGCACCTGCTGCGCCACTACCCGCGGCAATGGCTCGACGCGAGCCGCTTCGTCGCCGTGAAGGACCTGAAGCCCGGCGAGCTGCTCACCGTGGTCGGCGAGGTGAAGCACGCGGCGGCGCTGCGCACGCGCGGCGGGCGAGGCGACTTCGCGGTCACGGTCACCGACGGCACCGGCACGCTGAGCTGCTATTTCTTCGGGCAGAGCTTCCTCGCGCGCACGCTCTCGCCCGGGGTGCGCGTGGTGGTCTCGGGCGAGCTGGACCCGATCGACCGGCGCATGAGCAATCCGATGTTCGAGGTGATCGAGGGCGACCTGGAGCAATTGCTCCACGCCGGGCGCCTCGTGCCCGTGCACGCGCTCACGAAGGGCGTGACCGCCCGCGGCATGCGCACGGCCGTGCGCCACGCGCTCGACGCGGTGGCGGAGCAGGTCGCGGATCCGGTGCCCGCCGAAATCGCCGCCGCCCGCGGGCTCGTACCGCTCGCCGAGGCGCTGCGCGCGATCCACTTTCCGGACTCGGCCGCGGCGCTGGAGACGGCGCGCACGCGGCTCGCGTTCGAGGAGCTCTTCCAGCTGCAGATGGTGATGGAGCTGCGCCGGCGCGTGCTCGCCGAGCAGGGCCGCGGGCTCGCGATCGCGAACGGCGCGCTCGCGTCGCGCGTCGAGGCGTCGCTGCCGTTCGCGCTCACCGCCGACCAGAAGGCCGCGGTGGCCGACGTCGCCGCCGATCTCGCGAGGCCGCGGCCCATGCACCGGCTCGTGATCGGCGACGTGGGCAGCGGCAAGACCGTGGTCGCGCTGCTCGCCGCGGCGCACGCGATCGAGGCGGGACACCAGGTCGCATTCATGGCGCCGACCGAAGTGCTCGCGCGTCAGCACGCCGCGAGCCTCGCACGCTTCGCGACGCCCGCAGGTATCGAGGTCGCCTCGCTCACCGGCGCGAGCACGACGTCGCAGCGCCGGCTGCTCGCGTCGCGCCTCGCCGCGGGCGAGCCGCTGCTCGTGGTGGGCACGCACGCGCTGCTCGAGGAGAAGGTGAACCTGCCGACGCTCGCGCTCTCGATCGTCGACGAGCAGCACCGCTTCGGCGTGAAGCAGCGCGCGGTGCTCGCGAAGAAGGGCGTGCTGCCGCACGTGCTCGTGCTCACCGCGACGCCGATCCCGCGCACGCTGCAGCTCGCCTGGTTCGGCGACCTCGACGTGAGCGTGATCCGCGCGCGGCCCGTGGGCCGCGGACGGCTGGTGACGCGCGTGACGGGCGAGGAGAAGTTCCCGCAGGTGATCGACTTCATGGCGCAGGAGCTCGCCGCCGGCCGGCAGGCGTTCGTGGTGGTGCCCGCCATCGAGGAGGGCGGCCGGCTCGAGGTGCGCGCCGCCGAGAGCGAGGTGCAGCGCCTGCGCTCGCACCCGCTGCTCGCGCGCTGGAACGTCGGCCTGCTGCACGGGCGCATGAAGCCCGACGAGAAGCTCGCGGTGATGCAGGCGTTCCAGAAGGGCGAGGTGCACGTGCTGGTGGCGACCACCGTGATCGAGGTCGGCATCGACGTGCCCAACGCCACGCTGATGGTGGTCGAGAACGCCGAGCGCTTCGGCCTCACGCAGCTTCACCAGCTGCGCGGCCGCGTCGGGCGCGGCGAGCACCGATCGGTGTGCGTGTTCGTGGGTGGCCCGATGCTGACCGCCGGCGGCCGCGAGCGCCTCGAGGTGATGCGCACCACGGAAGACGGCTTCGCGCTCGCCGAGGCGGACATGAAGCTGCGCGGTCCGGGCGAGATGTGGGGCACGCGCCAGAGCGGCCTGCCGCGGCTCAAGGTGGCGAACCTCTGGCGCGACGAGGCGCTGCTGATGCAGGCGCGCGAATCGGCGCGCGTGGTGGTCGGCGAGGACGCGCAGCTGATGCGCGCCGAGCACGCGCCGCTGCGCGCCGCGCTGCTCGCCCAGTACGCCGAGGCGCTGGAACTGGCGCTGGCGGGGTAGGGCGGACCCGGCGGAAGGTCGCATCGAATCGCCGGCGTGCGCGGCGATACAATCGTGGGCGATCCCCCGCCACCTGATCGATGGGCTCCGCCATGCGCCGCACGCTTTCGCGACTACTGCTCGCCCTGCTGCTGCTGCCGAACGTCGTTCACGCCGGTTGGCTCAGCACGTCTGCCGCCGCGGTCTCCCCATCGTCCATCCTCGTGAGTTGGGGCTGGTGGGAGGACCCGGCGTATCCGACCGGTCACCCGGAGTGGGTCGGCTACGACGTGTATCGCCGTCCGCTCGCCGCCTGTGGCCCGTGGGTCCGCGTCACGACCGAGAGCGTGCCGCGCACGTTCGGGCAGAGCCAGCAGGCGTCGTACCTCGACGTCACGCCAGCCTCGGTCACGACGTACGAGTACCGCGTGCACCTCGTCGACGCGAGCCGCAACGACGTGATCTTCGGGCCGCCCGAGTGCATGTGGCCGTGCAACCCACCGGCCTACGCGATGTGTCCCGCGCTCTCGGCGCCGATCCTCGTCGGCCACGTGATCGACTGGGGCTGGGGCGTGCACATCGAGTCGTGCGGCAGCGAGTGCCCCGCGGCCGGCTTCGTCGACAACCCGTTCGCCGACGCGCTGCGGCCGTACGCGGGCACGGGGCAGGCGGTGGCGATCTACGGCACGACCGCGTGCGGCATGACGGAAGGCTGCGCGATCCAGCTCGACCACTTCGCGCTCGCGGACTGCGGCGTGACGCCGGCGCAACGGCGAACGTGGGGCGCGCTCAAGTCGATCTACCGCTGACGCTCCGGCGTCAGCGCGAGGACGGCGGCGCCGCGCCGCCCGGGCGCATCAGCTCGGGCGCGCGGCGTCCCCACGCGAGCGCGAGCGCGCCGGCGCCGGCGATCACAACCGCCGCGATCAGGAGAGCGGCCGAGGTGCCGAGCAGCGGCGTCGCGGCGGCGGCGATCCAGATCGAGACCTGGTTCGTGCCGCGCATGGCGAAATCGCGGAGCGAGAACACACGGCCGCGCTGCGCGAGGTCGGTGCCTTCCTGCAGCAGCGTCTCGGTGAGCACGAACGCCGGCGCGGCGCACAGGCCGATCAGGAACGCGGCGCCGGCGAATGCCGCGAAGAGCTTCGTGAGCGCGATCACGACGAGGAACGCGCCGGCCGCGAGCAGCCCGCCGCCCAGCACGATCGGCCGCGGCGCCTGCTTGAGCCGCGCGTTGACCGCCCACGTGCCGAGCGCGGCGCCGATCGCGAACGCGACCATGAGCAGCGAGAGCCGCTGCGTGCCGGGAATGCTCGCGGCGCGCTGGATGTGCTGGACGCCGGCGACCTGCAGGAAGCCGCCGCCGGCCCACACCGCGCCCAGCGCGACGAGGGCGAGACCGACCGCGGGAGAGAGGCGCACGACGTTCAAGCCCTCGAGGACTTCGCGCAGGTAGCCCGCCGGCCGCGCCTCGTCGCGCACCGGCCGCGGGCGCGGCCGGTAGCGGACCAGCGCGAGCGAGCCGACCGAGACGAGGTAGGTGACCGCGTTCACCCACATCACCGCGGTCCAGCCCCAGTGGTCGACGAGCCATCCGCCCGCGAGCGCGCCGACGCCCGTGGCGACGATGCCGGCGACCGAGAGGAGCGTGTTCGCCGCGAGCAACTGCTCGGGCGGAACGATCTCCGGCGTCATCGCGCTCTTGGCGGGCAGGAAGAACACGTTGCACGTGAAGAGCAGGAAGACGACCGCGAACACCACCGTCACCGAGTGCGTGGCCGCGTAGCCGATCGGGATCACCGCGACGAGCATCGCGCGCAGCGTGTCGGAGACGAGCAGCGTGCGGCGCAGGTTCCATCGATCCACCATCGGCCCGGTGAACGGCGCGAACAGCAGCACGGGCAGCAGCATCACCGTGCCGAGCAGTCCGAGCAGCACGCTCGAATGGCCGAGGTCGGCGAAGTCGCGCGTGTGCGCGAGCAGCAGTCCGTTCAGGGCGAGGAAGTTCAGGCGCTCGCCGAGAATCGAGATCAGCTGGCCCCACCACAGCGACGCGAAGTCGCGCTGGGCCATGAGCGGTCGAGGCGCCGACCGTTCCGCGCTCATGGGGTCACGCGGCGCTGTGGCCGGTGAGCGCGGCGCGGTGGGCGCCGACGGCGCGGCGGTACACGTCCTCGATCTGGTCCACGACGCGCGGCCACGCGAAGTCGAGCGCGCGCTGGCGGCCGGCCTCGGCGAGGCGGCCGCGGCGCGCGGGATCGTCGACGAGGTTCGCGAGCGTGCGCGCGAGCGCGCGCACGTCGCCGGGGCGGAAGCACGCCGCGTTCTCGTTCGGCGTCACGACCGTGCGGTAGCCCGGGATGTCGGAACACACGAGCGCGCGGCCCGCGGCCATGGCTTCCACGAGCACGATGCCGAAGCTCTCGTTGCCCGTCGCGGGCGAGCAGAAGATGTCGCCCGTCGCATACCAGCGCGGCAGGTCGGCGCTCGGTACGTGGCCGAGGAAGTGCACGTGATGGCGCGCGACCTCGGCGACCTGCGCCTCGATCTGCGGCCGCAGGTACGAATCGCCCACGACGAGCAGGCGCGCGCGGCCGTCGGTGCGCTCGACCACTTCGGGCATCGCGGCGACCAGGTCCTGGACGCCTTTGCGCGGATCGAGCCGGCCGACGAAGAGGATGTTCACGTGCTCCGGATCACGCCACTCGGCGAACGGCGCGACGAGCGGATGGAAGCGATCGACGTCGACGCCGTTCGGGATCAGGTCGTACGGGCCGGGGTAGTAGAGCTCGGCCGTCGCCTTCGCGGTGGTCGACACGGCGATCTTGCCCGCGAGCTTGGCCATCAGCGGACCGAGGGCCGGCTGGAAGAGGTCCTGCAGCGCCGTGCGGCCGCCGGTCGAGTGGAACGTGCCGACCGTGGGCCGGTCCGAGACCGCGACCGCCATGACCGGCAGCGTCGGTGCGGTCGGGCAGTGCACGTGCACGACGTCGAGGTCGAGCTCGCGGATCGCGCGCTTGAGCTGGCCCTTGAGTCCCCAGCCGACGGTGAAGTCGACGAACGCGCGGTTGAAGGGCACGAGGATGTTGTAGCCGATGCGGCGCACGCCTTCGGTGACGCCGGTCTCGCCCTTGCGGAAGCGGCTCGTGAGGATCGTGACGACGTGCCCGCGGCGCCGCAGCTCGACGGCCAGCGCGTGCACGTGCTCGGTCACGCCGCCGTAGCGCGGGTAGTAGGACTGCGAGACGATCCCGATCTTCACGCCCGCGCTCGATCCGCCTCGCCGGTCGGCTCCGCGGCCGCGCTCGCGGCCGGTTCGAACATCGGGCGGAAGATGCACCACTGATCCACGTGTTCGCGGATGTGGCGCTCGACGGTGCTCGCGACGGCCTGGTTCAGGGCCGCGACGGTGGGGAAGTCGGCCGGATCCAGCGGCTTCTCCATCACGATGCGGAAGCGGCCGGGGCCGAGACGCTCACAGTAGCCGCAGATCACCAGTGCTCCGGTGCGCTGCGAAAGGACGCCGGGGCCGGCGGGAAAGCTGTACGTGCGGCCGAAGAAGTCGACCTCGACGCCGTGCGCGTAGATGTCGCCGTCCACGACCAGCGCCACCGGGTCGTTGTGCTCGAGCGCGCGGAGCAGCTTGCGGAAGCCGTCCTCGGGCGACACGGTGATGATCGAGAGCTCGCTCTTCGTGTCGCGCACCGCACCCGAGAGCCAGCGGCCGAGCTGGACACCCGCGACCGCGTGCAGCGTGTAGCCCATCTGCGCGACCGCCACGCCTCCGAGCTCCCAGTTGCCGAGGTGCGACGAGGCGAAGACCACGCCGCGTCCGCGCGCCATCGCCTGCTCGAGGTGCTCGCGCCCCACGATCTCGATGTTGGCGAAGAGCTCCTCGCGCGAGAGGTTCGGCAGGCGGAAGAACTCGAACATCATCCGGTTGTAGCTGCGCATCATCCGCCGCGCCACGCGGGCGCGGTCACGGCGGGACGCACGCGGCAGGATCACGGCGAGATTCGCGAGGGCGCCGTGACGGCGGGCCGGGAAGAACCGGTAATGGACCTCGGTCAGGGCGTCCGCGAGGAGGTATCCCAGTCCGACCGGGAGCCCAGAGATGAGCGCGGTCAACCAACCGAAGACGAGTCGGGACATGCTTGCTCTCCAACGACGCGAATGGCCGTCCCGGGGAGTTCGGACGGTAGGTCCAGCCGCCGGAACCAGAGTCGCGCCGACCGTATGGGCCGCCGCTGGAGGTGTCAAGCGATCCACCCTGTGCGCGATTCCATGTCGGTGGGGCGTTTCGCCGCGTGACGCGGGGACGCGGGACCGCGTGTTCCGTGTGGCCACGCGAGGCGCGCGCGCGATAGGATGAGGCGTGCTGCAGGAAGCCTCACGTGGCGCACGCCGCATCGGAAGGACGCGCAGGGCTGCGCGTCGAACCGCGTTACACGGAGAGCAGGAAGCGGGGAGGGGTCATGTCGAGCCAGAAGCTGGTTCGCTGCGAGTTGCGACGCACAGGTTCCACGAACACGCAGGTGCGGTTCGTGCCGCTCGAGATCTTCGGCCTTTGGGAGCACCTCATGTCGAGCAAGCACCAATTCGAGGTGCTGACGCCGCGAGCGTCGCTGTGGCTCGACATGGAGGATTCGCCCGATGCGGCCTACACGCAGAACCAGTACGAGCGCGTGACCGAGGTCACCGCGTACGTGTATTCCGATCGCGACGAGATGTTCACGCGTGCGCGCCGCTACTTCCCGGCCGACGAGGCCGATCAGTTGAAGGGCATCTTCCTGTCCCACTACGGCGCCGGCGAGGGTCGCATCCAGACGCAGGTCCACGAGCGACAGGGGATCTGGCTCCAGCGCGAAAAGGTGCCCGCGAGCGTGTGATGCCACGCCGGCCCACGGCGTGACGAAGCCCCGGGGGGCGGCCGGTTCGACCGGCCGCCCCTTCGTGTTCGGGTCCGATCGCGCGCGGCCCATCGCATTCGGCGCGTCCACGGGGCCGCTCCCAGAAATCCCTGAAGGTCGGTGAGGCCGGGGCCGATGACTGCGCGTGATGGACGTCGTCGGCGGCGTGCGAGCGCCGTCCCAACGGCCCGATGAGCCTGGGGCCGGGCACCAGTGTGGCGACCCCATCCGTCGTTCGAATTCGTTCGAGCGGCCTCGAGGCACCTGTGGAGAAAGGGCGGCAAGGGGCTCCATGGGACATTCCTCGCGACCGGGTGGGGTCACTACAAGGAGGGTTGGAACGTGGTCGTCGTGAGCTATTCGGGCAAGGAGATCAACGCCAAGCTGGTGTACTACGGTCCCGGCCTGTGCGGTAAGACGACGAACCTCGAAGCCATCTACGAGGCCGTTCCCGATACGAGCCGCGGCAAGATGGTGAGCATGAAGACGCAGTCCGACCGGACGCTCTTCTTCGACCTGCTCCCCCTCGATCTCGGCGAGATCATGGGGTTCAAGACGCGCTTCCTCCTCTATACGGTGCCGGGCCAGGTGTTCTACAACGCCACGCGCAAGCTCGTGCTGAAGGGTGCGGACGCGATCGTGTTCGTCGCCGATTCCGAGGTGGGCAAGATGGAGGAGAACCGCGAGTCGCTCGCGAACCTCCGCGCCAACCTCGCCGAGTACAACATCAACCTCGATTCGATTCCGTGGGTGCTGCAGTACAACAAGCGCGACCTGCCGAACACGTACACGATCGAGGAACTGGACGCCGAGCTGAACCCGGGCAAGAAGGTGCCGACGTTCGAAGCCGTCGCGCGCGACGGCAAGGGTGTGTTCGAGACGTTCCGCGGCATCTCGCACCTGCTGATGGAGAAGGTCACCAAGGACCTGCGTCGCGGTCCCGGTTCGAGCACGCGTTCGTCGGCGCCCGAGCCGGCCGAGGCCGCGCCGGTTCGCGAGACGCCGCGCGCGAGCGCGCCGCCCGTCGCTCCGGTGCAGAGCATCGCGCAGGAGGTGCACGCGTCGCCGGCGCCGATCGTGGGCGGTGACGAGACGAAGATCGACTACGGCCGCGAGATCGAACTGCCGGGCATGCTGCCGGTCGCGAGCAACTCGCCCGCTCCGGTCCCCGCGCCCGCTCCGGTCGAGGTGCCCGTGGCCGTTGGCGCTCCGGCACCCGTCGCCGCGGCGCCTGCTCCGTCTCACTCGCAGCCGATGCCGCGTCCCATTCCCGCGCCGACGCTGCAGCCGGTCGCGGCCGCCGTGCCGGCGCCCGTGACGACGGCTCCGGTGATCGTGGACACCGGCGGCTCGTCGGCGAAGCCGACGCCCGTCGTGGTGCCGGTGAAGCTCGCGAAGGGCGGAACCTACGAGATCGTCATTCGTCTGCACATCGAAGCCGACGACTGATCGTCCGGATCCCGTGAACATTCGGGGACCCGCGTCGCACCGAAGCTTGGTCGTTGACTTCGGCGGCGCGGGTTCCTAGTTTCGTGGAACGGAGGTCACCGATCATGATGCGTCGTATCGCCATCGTCCTCGTCGCGCTTTCGCTCACGGCCGCCACCGCTCGTGCGAACTCGGGATTCGATCGTCTCGGCACCGGCTTCCAGCCGCGTGTGCCGGTGAGCATGCTCGGCAGCATGGGCCGCTGGTTCGATCCGTCCCGCTTCCACATGAGCAGCACGCTGACCGTGGGTTCGGGCTGGGGATCGGGAGCGAGCGCGCTGCAGGTGACCCAGTTCGCCTACCAGTTCCGCGCACCGCTCTCGATGAGCGTGAGCGTGGGAAACGCCTTCGGCACCGGCACGTCGTCTGGCTCGAAGATGTTCCTCGAGGGACTCGATGCCACCTACCAGCCGAACGCGAACATGGTCTTCCGGGTCCAGTTCCAGAACGTGCGCTCGCCGCTGCAGTACGGGATGAATCCCGAGCGCGGGTTCTGGGGCTACTGATCGCGCGTTGAGCGCATCCCGGCTGGAGGCCGCCTTCGCCGCGCGTGGTGCGGCCACCGGCCTGATCCCGTTCGTCACCGCGGGCTATCCGTCGCTCGAGGACACCGCCGCGATGCTGCGCGGCTTCGACCGCGCCGGGGTGCTCGCGATCGAGCTCGGCATTCCCTTCTCCGATCCGATCGCCGACGGCCCCGACATCCAGCGCGCTTCGGAATGGGCGCTGCGCCGGCGCACGAGCGCCGCGGACGTGCTCGACCTGGTCGCAGCGTTCCGGCGCGAGTCGAAGACGCCGGTCGTGCTGATGACGTACGCGAATCCGGTGCTGCGCTTCGGTCTCGACGCATTCGTCCATCGCGCGGCCGCCGCTGGGGTGGACGGCATCATCGTCAGTGACCTGCCGCCGGACGAATCACCCGAAACGTGGGAGGCGTTCGCGAAGGGCGGCATCGACACGATCACGCTCGTCGCGCCGACGACGGACGACGCCCGCGTGCCGCACCTGCTCGCGCGCTGCCGCGGTTTCGTCTACTGCCTCGCGCGCACCGGCGTGACCGGTCAGGGCCAGGGCTGGTCGGGCTCGCTCGACGAGCGGATCGCGCTCGTGCGCCGGAACACGTCGCTGCCCGTCGCCGTGGGCTTCGGCATCTCGGGGCCCGACGACGCGAAGCGCCTCGCGGGTGTCGCCGACGCCGTGATCGTCGGCGCCGCGTTCATGCGCCGCGTCACCTCCGATCCCGAGCACGGCGCGGTGCAGCGCGTCACGCAGTTCGCGCAGGAGCTGGTCGCCGCGCTGAAGTCCGCCTGACGCGGATCGCACACGCGTCGCGAAACGCACGAGGCCTCCGGTCGTCCCGGAGGCCTCGTGTGTTTTCCCAACTTCCCCGCTCGTTCAGCGCCGGATCCACCAGAGAAGGTCCAGCAGAACCATCACGATTCCGACGTCCACGGTGAACCTCCGACCTCGAGGGTGCGCGCGCCCGGCCTCTCACGCGGTCAACCGTTCCGTTCGGCCGCCCGTGGGTTGGCTGCGCGGGCGGGGGAGGCGGCTCTCGTTCCGCCTCAGGACCCAATATCGGTCGGGACCGCTTCGAGCTTGATGGGTCTTTGACCCGACCGGGCACGATGCCCGGGCGGCGTCAGCTGGCGCAGCACGACCAGGGTGAGGTCGTCGAGCGGCTCGTCCGCCCAGCGCCGCACGGCGACGAGCAGTTCCTCGACGATGTCCACGGCGCGCCGGTGCGCGTGGCGGTCGAGCACCTCGCGCACCCCGGCAGTGCCGAACATGCGGCCGCCGCGGCTGGCCTCCGTGAGCCCGTCCGAGTAGACGAGCGCGAGATCGCCGGCGTCGAGCTCGATCGACGTCACGGGGTAGCGTGCCTCGGCGCTCACGCCGAGCAGCAGGCCGCTCTCGCGCAGTTCCTCGTACTCGCCCGACGCCCGGCGCACCAGCGGCGGTGTGAGGCCCGAGTTGGCGAAGCGCAGCATGCCCGTCGAGACGTCCACCTGAGCGCAGAGCAGGCTCACGAAGCGTTCCGGCTGCGCGACCGCGACGAGGTCGCGGTTGAGCGCTTCGAGCAACTCGCCCGGATGGCGCGCGCGCTGCGCCTCGGCGCGGAAGCGCGACTGCACGCCGGCGAGCACGAGTGCCGCCGGCACGCCGTGCCCCGCCGCGTCGCCCACCGCGAGCGTGAACGCGCGCGGGCCGTCCTCGATGAAGTCGTAGTAGTCGCCTCCGACCGACTCGGTGGAAAGCGTGAGCGCCGCGCAGTCGAGCGTCGGGTAGACGGGCGTGCGGCGCGGCAGGCGGCGCGCCTGCACCGTGTGCGCCTCGGCGAGCTCGCGGTCGAGCGCGCGGTGCTGCCTCGCTTCGCGGCGCAACTCGCTGTTCTCGAGCGCTACCGCGAGGTGGCGCGAGAGCCGCTCGAGGTCGCGCGACTCGGCGCGGTCGAGCCACTGTCCCGCCAGCCGCCGGCCGAGCAGCAGGGCCGCGGGCGGCGGCGCGCCCGGCACGGGCAGCACCCAGTGCACGCCGGCCAGTTCGAGCGAGTCGCGGTCCTCGGCGGCCAGATCGAGGGCCGCCGGCTCGACCGCGCCCTCGCGCCGTTCGAGCGCCTGCGCGAAACCGGGGCCGAGCGTGGGCATGATCCGGGCGCCGGCGTGCAACGCGGTGCGCGGCGCGCCCGCGCCGAGGCGCATCGCCGAGCAGCCGTCGAGCCGCAGCGCGTCGCGCAAGACGGTGCACGCCTCGCCCAGCAGCGTGTCGGCATCGGCCGCGCGCGTCGTCTCCTCGCTCGGGGTCCAGCCCGCGAGCGTCACCTCGCCCGCGATGGGCACCACGCGCGTGCCGAGGCGCGAAAGCAGCGGCCGCACGGGGCCGGCGAGCGCGGCGCCCAGCGCGAGGAACGCGAGCGAGGCGCCGGAGACGCCCTCGCCGAGCGCCGGCCACCACGACGCCGCGAGCCATTCACCCACCGCGAACATCGCCACAGCGCCGGCCGCCGCGACGAGCACGACGAGGATCGCGCGCAACGCGACGCGGAAGTCGAACACGCGGTGCACGGCGATCGCCCACGCGAACGACGCGGGGACGCACAGCGTGAACGCGACCGCGAGCCGCTCGCCCGGCACGGCGGAGCCGGGGGAGAGGTTGCGCCAGGCGACCATGGCCACGAATGGCGCCGCGCCGGCGAGCGTGCCCGCGAGCACGACGCGCAGCCGCCGGCGCGCGTCCGCCGAGCGCGCGCGCACGAACGTGTTCGCGACGAGCGCGAGCCCGCCGAGCATGCCGGCGCCGAAGAGCGCGAGTCCTCCGAGCTGCAGCACGGGCAGCGCGCGTGCCCAGCGGCCCGCGCCAAACGTGTCCTCGACCGCGATCGCGAACCCGAGCAGCCAGAGCGCCGTCGCGGCGCCGTAGCCGAGCCGAACCCAGAGCTGCTCGCGCGTGCGCCGGCCCGGCTGCGGGAAGAGCGCGAAGAAGTGCGCGAACAGCACCGGGGCGTAGAGCTGTGCGGCGAGGTAGCCGAGGTCCCACGCGAGCCGTCCCGCGCGCGAGTCCGTCTGCGGCTCGGGCGTGAGCATGCCGGCGAAGGCGACGCACAACGCGAGGAAGGCGCGCGTGAGCCGGTCGCGCCGCTCACTCCACACCCAGCCGCCGAGCACCAGGAATCCGCAAGCCACCGCGAAGACGAATGCGAGGAAGCGCCGCTCGGACTCGGGCTGCGGATCGGGGGCGAGCCAGACCAGCGAGCGCGATCCACCGCGTTCGCGTTCGACCACGAGCGGCTGCCCCGGCGTCGCGCCGTGCAGCGGGCTGGGGTCGAGGGCCGAAGCGCGACGGGCGCCGGAGGGGAGTCGCAACCGATCTCCCGGGCGCAGCCCTGCGAGGTCGCCGGGGCTGCCGCGCTCCACGATCGCGACGCGGTCGTCCTGCACGGAGACGCCGGTCCACGCACGCCTCGGCAGTGTGGCGGCCGAGGCCAGCAGCGCGGCGCACGCGGGCAGGATGAGCCAGCTCATCCAGCGGTCGGCAGCGCTGCGGTCCATGCGGTTCCTGGCCTGTTGTCCTTGGGGAGAACGAGTGCGGTGGGCGAGGCGCGACGCAGTCTAAGCCCGTGCGGATGTCCCTCGCCACCCGGCAATGTGCCCCCGGTGCCACCGCATTCGTGCTTGGACACGATTCATGCGGACGGTATTCTCGGTCAAGTCACTTTCCCGCCATGCCGATAGGACCCGTGGAACACGAATCAGAGCGGTCGTAGCGGTGTGCAGAGCGGAGGCGCCAGACCATGCTGGTCCTAACAAGGAAGTTAGGAGAGAACATTCGAATCGGGGACGCGGTGAAGATCACCGTGCTCGAGGTTCGTTCCGGGCAAGTGAAGCTCGGCATCGAGGCTCCTCCGGAAGTGAAAGTGCACCGGGAAGAGATCTACGCCCGCATTCAGGAAGAGAACCGGCGAGCGATGGGCGGCACACGGCCCGAAGCCCCGCCGGATCCCGGCAAGAAGCCCTGAGTTCGACGATCATCCCCGGTGAGGCCGCGACTCGCTGCGACGAGCCGCGTCCGACGCAGCCGCGACGAGGAGTCATGACCACGACTCGCCGAAGCCGTACCCGCACCTCCCGCCGCGTTCCATCGACGCTTCGCGTGACCCCCGCTGCACCTGTTCGGCTCGGTCGCGTCCGCACCGCCCGCCAGCGCATCGCGAACGGTTTCTACGATCGCGACGAGGTGCGCGAACGGCTGGTCGCGGTCGTGCTGGAGGCGATCCGCAAGCTCTGACCGGACGTCTCGTGCCTCCGTGAACACCGGCCGGTGCCGGGCCCGATGGGCCGCACCGGCCGGCGTTTTTTTTCGCGCGCACGCCGTGCGCGTCCTTCGCGGCCCGCGGGCCTTCGCCTATACTCGGCGCGCGAAGGAACGCACATGCCCCGAACGAACTCGCGCGCCCGTGGCGCGCCTCCCAGGGACGATCTCGTCCGCGCGCTCATGGACGACGCGCAGCACGGCGTGCTGCTGCTCGATCCGCAGGCGCGCCTCGCGGACGCCAACGCCGCCGCCGAACGGCTGCTCGGGTTCGTGCTCGCCCGCTGGAAGGGCCGCGCCGTCGAGCCGTTGCTGAAGACCGCCGTCGCGGGCGAGGACCTCGCGCGCGAGCTCTTCCGCCGGGCGCGTTTCGAGCGCGAGGCGGTGCTGCACCCGCAGCGCGGCGGGGGCGAGGTGCCCGTGCTGCTGCGCGCGTACCGGCTCGGCAAGCCGCCATGGGTACTGGTCACCGTGCAGGACCTGACGGCCGCGATCCGCATGCAGCAGGAACTGCGGCGCAACGAACGGCTCGCGACGCTGGGCCAGCTCGCAGCGGGCGTGGCGCACGAGATCCGCAATCCGCTCGCGGGCATCGGCACCAGCGCGCAGGTGCTGCTCAAGCGCTTCGAGCCGCGCGACGACCGCGCGCGCTTCGTGCAGGTGATCCTCGACGAGGTCGCGCGCCTCGACCGCATCGTCACGAGCCTGCTGCAGTACGCGCGTCCGCGGACGCCCGAACTGCGCCAGGCGACGCTGGCGGGTTGCGTCGATCGCGTGGTGGGGCTCGCGGTGGACACGATCCAGCAGGCGGGCGTGCGCGTCGAAGTGGACGTGGCGCCGCGGCTGGCGGGCATCTACATCGATCCCGACCTCGTGACACAGGTGCTGCTCAACGTGACGCTGAACGCCGTGCAGGCGATGCCCGAGGGCGGCACGCTGCGCTACGAGGTGCGCAGGGTGCGCCGGCGCATTCCGCCGCGCGGGCCGGGCCGCCGGCTCGGCGACCGGCGCGCGGGCCGCGCGAACGGCCCGGGCTGGATCGAGTACCAGCAGGTGCGCGTGATCGACACCGGGGTCGGCATCCCGCGCGGCGTGCTCGCCAAGATGTTCGACCCGTTCTTCACCACCAAGGCCAGCGGCACCGGCCTCGGACTCAGCATCTCGCAGACCATCCTGCAGGAGCACGGCGGGTCCATCGCGGTGGACAGTCGCGAAGGGCGCGGCACGACGGTGCTCCTGAACTTCCCCCTGGAGAAGCGGCATGGCGAAAGGCGACAGCACGACGCGCACGCAGGGCGCGCAGACGCTGCTCATCGTCGATGACGAGCGCTCCCTGCGCTTCAGCATCGGCGAGTGGGCTCGCGACATGGGCTACGCGCCGCTCGAGGCGCCGGGCGGGCGCGAGGCGCTCGAGGCGGTGCGCGAGCACGGCGTGGACGCGGTGCTGCTCGACCTGCGGCTCGGGGACGAAGACGGGCTGAAGATCCTCAAGCAGATCCGCGACACCGATCCGGCGGTGCCCGTCGTGATGCTCACGGGCCACGGCACGGTCGAGCACGCGGTGCGAGCGATCAAGATGGGCGCGTACGACTTCATGCTGAAGCCGCCGGACCTCGACCACCTCGGCGTCGTGCTCGAGCGCGCGCTCGAGCACGCGCGATTGAAGCGCGAAGTCGATCACCTGCGCGCGACCGCGCCGAGCGCGCAGCCGATCGTCGGCGGCGGCGAGTCGCTCAAGAAGGCGCTCGCGCGCCTCGAACGCGCCGCGAAGAGCGGTACGTCGACCGTGCTGATCCGCGGCGAGACGGGCTCGGGCAAGGAGCTCATGGCGCGCCACCTGCACGAGAAGAGCGCGCGCGCCGGCGGTCCGTTCATCGAGCTGAACTGCTCCGCGATCCCCGAGCAACTGCTCGAGAGCGAGCTCTACGGTCACGAGCGCGGCGCGTTCACCGACGCGAAGCGCTTCAAGAAGGGGCTTTTCGAACTCGCGGACGGCGGCACGCTGTTCCTCGACGAGATCGGGGAGATGGTGCCGCAACTGCAGTCGAAGCTGCTGCGCGTGCTCGAGACGCGCACCTTCCGCCGCGTCGGCGGTCACGCCGACATCACCGTGGACGTGCGCGTGGTGGCGGCGACGCACCGCGACCTCTCGAAGATGGTCGCCGAGGGCCGCTTTCGCGAGGACCTCTACTTCCGACTCAACGTCGTCCCGGTCGAGATCCCGCCGCTGCGTGATCGCCGCGACGACGTCGCGGTGCTCGCCGAGCACTTCGTGCAGCGTTTCTGCCGCGAGCTCGGGCGGCCGGCCGCGAAGCTCACGCCCGCCGCGCTCACGCTGCTCGAGGGTTACGCGTGGCCCGGCAACGTGCGCGAGCTGAAGAACGTCATCGAGCGCGTCGTGCTGCTCGAGGCCGACGACGTGATCCTGCCCGAGCACCTGCCCGCGGAGATCTCGCACGGCCGCGGCGCGGCGCCCGCGGATGCGGCGACGAACCCGTTCCCGCCGGGTGTGGTGCTGCCGTTCACCGAGATCGAGAAGCGCGCGATCGAGCACGCCCTGAGGGTGTGCGACGGGAACAAGACCCGGGCCGCCCAGCAGCTCGGGATCTCGCGCCAAACCCTGCGAACGAAGCTCAAGGAGTACGCCCTGGGTGACGATTCGGAGGAGGGAGCCGAGGGCGGCTGAGCAACGCCCGGGCGACCAAAACGCAATCACGACCCGGCATCGGGTGGTGCGAGGTTGAGCGGCCGGCTTCCGCGACGGAAGCCGGCCGCCGCCGTTTCCCGCCGCTCCCGGGCCCTGTCGCGGCCCCGGTTCACCCCGAGGGCCGCGGCGCTAAATCGCCATTCGCGTAGGCGCTGGCGCGATCCGGGGCGAATGCCCCGCTGCCTTCGCGGTGGT
>WBZT01000375.1_pt1 | contig 37146 bp, 26 predicted proteins | sample 5204241 | NCBI WGS metagenome assembly WBZT01 (sample SAMN12344358, study PRJNA552823) | activated sludge metagenome | biome: Activated sludge suspended growth; feature: Nitrification reactor; material: Wastewater; isolation source: activated sludge from nitrification reactor of wastewater... | reverse complement strand
ACAAATAGTTATAAACAATTTAATAAGCTGGAAAACTCACCTGCTTCAACGCAAAAGACAAAAAAGCTTCCATGATTGAAGTACTAAAAAAAGCAAGAGGCTGCCCTTTTGAGACAGCCTCTTTTTATTTTCTTTACTTACGCTCAGGCTTTCAGAATATTTCTGGCGATAACCAGTTTCTGAATCTCACTGGTTCCTTCACCAATGGTGCAGAGTTTAGAGTCACGATAGAATTTCTCTACCGGGAAATCCTTGGTATAACCGTATCCTCCGAAAATCTGAACGGCTTCAGTAGAAACACGCACAGCAACTTCCGAAGCATAGTATTTCGCAAATGCACTTTCCTTTGTCATCGGTAATCCGCGGTTTTTCAGATCAGCCGCCTGAAGCGTTAACAGTTCTGCTGCTTCAATCTGTGTAGCCATATCCGCCAGTTTGAACGAAATCGCCTGGAAATTTGAAATCGGCTGGCCGAACTGATGACGTTCTTTCGAATACTTCACAGAGGCATCCATCGCTCCTTTGGCAATACCAAGCGACAATGCAGCAATAGAGATACGACCTCCATCAAGCACTTTCATCGCCTGCTTGAATCCATCACCAACATTTCCGAGGACCTGACTTTTATGTACACGGCAATCTTCAAAAATCATCTCTGCAGTTTCAGATGCACGCATGCCCAGCTTATTTTCTTTCTTACCAGCTTTGAAACCTGGTGTTCCGCGTTCAACGACGAACGCTGTAATTCCTTTGGAATCGAGGAGTTCGCCGGTACGCGCTAATACAACGGCAACATTGCCGGTAATGCCATGCGTGATCCAGTTTTTCGCACCATTCAGGATCCAGTGATCTCCATCCTGCTTTGCAACAACCTGCATACGCATCGAGTCAGATCCGGTATTGGCTTCTGTGAGTCCCCACGCACCAATCCACTCAGCCGTGGCCAGCTTAGGAAGATATTTTTCTTTCTGTTCTTCGTTACCAAAAGCAAGGATATGACCGGTACAAAGCGAATTATGTGCAGCCATAGAAAGACCCACCGAACCACATACACGGGCGAGTTCCTGAATAGCAGTTACATATTCGAGATAACTGAGTCCGGCACCGTGATATTTTTCCGGCACCAGTACGCCCATCAAGCCCAGCTCGCCCAGTTTCTTGAATACTTCAATAGGAAATCGTTGTGATTCATCCCAATCCATCATGTCCGGGCGAATATGCTTGTCGGCAAAATCACGAACGGTTTGAGCGATAAGTTGCTGGCTTTCTGTTGGCCTGAAGTCCATAAATCGTTAAGGGTTTACTTTTAAATAAGGTGCAAGTTTAGTGAGTATTTCGGCTTCCAACAAGGGCAATTTTTCAAGATCGCGCAAACTGGAATAAGGACCGTGTTGCTCACGATAATTAACAATTATACGGGCAAGTGGTTTAGGAAGATACGGATGACGTAAACTATCAGCCGGCGTATGATTGATATCCAGTGGCCTGAAAACCAGTCCGTCACAACTGATTTTTGGTTCAATAATCCTGAACACAGAGTCCGGAATAATTTTCAGATCGAGCAGTTGTTCTTTCTTTACATAGCCTCCCAAACGGTTTCGGTAATTCACAATCGCCCTGGCCCGTCCCCCGCCAATGAAGGGGAGTTCCGTCAAAAGGGTAGTGTCGGCATGGTTGATATCGATCAATTTCTTTTGTTGCAGCACTGCCGACCTGAAATGCTCTGACGAAGTCTCAGTGCACTTCTTTGGATGAAACTGCAACCAGGGCTTCCACTGCTCTAATAGTTCGGGCCTTAAAACCCGGACTTTACTCAGCTGATCAACGGAATCAAATCCTCCCGTTTTTTCTCTGAAGCGAACGAAAGAGGCAGCTTGCTTTTCCGAAAGCCCCAGTTTTATCAGCGTAGTTAATCCGGCAGTATCAGGATCGAAGGGAAAGAAAGCGGTCGGTACACTCACCGGCTTTTCTATCTGCGCATAATCCTCCAACTTGTTATCTTTTCGAAAACGATGATCTTGAATTTCAGGAGGAGCGGCAATTGATGGAGAAACAGGTGTAACAATGTAAGATCTCACCCAAAGCGATGTCTGCAAGAGTATTAAAAGAGCAGTCAGAAATAGCGCAGCATGCTTTTCTGCACGGGTAAACGTAAAATAGGTAAGCAGCAGATGACGGAAGCGGTTTGTTTTCATCCGGCAAATGAACAATACACCGGATGAATTAGCCGTATGTTAAACGCTTGTATCCGTTTAACTTTATACTGCAAGGAAGTGATTTTACAATCCGGCTTCCTGAAGTAATGCTGACATCTCCGTTTGCACTTTCAGGGCTTCAGCACGGGCTTGCTGCGCAAAATCTTCACCATTACCTGCATAAATAATCTGACGCGATGAATTCACCAGCAATCCGACTTCTTTATTCATTCCCTTACGTGAGATAGATGTAAGATCGCCTCCCTGCGCCCCTACTCCCGGAACCAGAAAGAAATAATCAGGTGCCAAAGAACGGAGTTGTTCAAACTGTTCGGCGCGCGTTGCACCACAAACAAACATCAGCTGATCCGCTGTACCCCATTGCATCGCTTTGCGCATCACTTCTTCGAACAGCAAACCGCCCATCTCCTGCTGATTGAGCTGAAAATCCATCGCACCCGGATTAGACGTGAGCGCCAGCAGAATGACCCACTTGCCATCGAAGGCCAGAAATGGTTTTACCGAGTCCTCTCCCATATAAGGAGCCACCGTAACGGAATCAAAATTCATCTGCTGAAAGAAAGCTCTGGCATATAACGTTGATGTATTACCGATATCCCCTCGCTTGGCATCAGCAATTGTAAAACAATCACCGGGAATAATCTCCATTGTTTTTTCCAGACTCCTCCACCCTTTCGATCCTAAACTTTCATAAAACGCCAGATTGGGTTTGTAAGCCACACATAAATCCGCCGTCGCTTCAATGATCGCTTTGTTGAATTCAAAAAGGGGATCTTCTTTTTTCAGTAGATGCTGTGGAATTTTTGTAATATCTGTATCGAGACCAATACAGAGGTACGATCTTTTTTTACGAATCAATGCGGTGAGTGCTGCTTTATTCATTGCTTCTGGTTGCATTTTACATTAACTCATTCAGGTTGTTTCCCGGACTTCAACTGCAGGTTTTCAACTTCCCTCCGCTCCACCTTTACAGCACAAACCACTCTCCTTCTTCCTGCCATTCCATCGGCACTTCCTCTCTCTTGAACCTCTAACTTTAATCCTTCAACCACAAACCTTAAACTTTAAACCTTAAACCTTAAACCTTAAACTTTTAGGCAAGATTCTCCTCTTTCATCTTCTCTGCATTCTCAGCGAACTGCAGCGCATCAATGAAATCCTGTATATCTCCGTTCATCACTGCATCCAGGTTATGACTGGTGAAACCAATACGATGGTCGGTCACTCTGCTTTGAGGATAATTATATGTTCTGATCTTCGCCGAACGGTCGCCGGTGCTAACCAACGTTTTTCTGCGTTTGGACACTTCATCCATTCGCTTCGTATATTCAATTTCGTAGAGTTTCGAGCGAAGCATCTGCAATGCCATATCGCGGTTGGCATGTTGTGAACGAGCTACCTGACACGTAATCACGATGCCGCTTGGCTTATGCGTAAGCTGAACCTTGGTCTCCACTTTATTTACGTTCTGTCCACCTGCACCACTTGAACGAGCCGTCTGAAATTCGAGATCTGCCGGATTAATTTCCACACCGTCGAATTCATCCGCTTCCGGCAATACCACAACCGTTGCTGCAGAGGTATGAATTCGTCCTTGTGTTTCGGTAGCCGGCACGCGTTGAACACGGTGTACGCCGCTTTCATACTTCAACACACCATAGGTTTTGGTGCCCTTCACTTCCATCACAATCTCTTTATAACCACCTGTGTTTCCTTCGTTATAATCAACAACCTCCACTTTCCATCCTCGTGTTTCGCAATAACGCTGATACATCCTGGCCAGATCTCCTGCAAATAAACTTGCTTCATCTCCGCCGGTTCCCGCACGAATTTCAAGAATTGCATTCCTGCTGTCTTCCGGATCCTGCGGTATCAATAAAAACTGAATATGCTCTTCCAGCCGGGCGAGCTTTGGCTCGAGTTCTTCGAGCTCCGCTTTTGCCATGGCGCGAAAATCTTCGTCTTTATCGTTATTAAGAACGAATTTCGCTTCGTTGATACTGGATAAAATCTTGCGATATTCACGTGTCGCTGTTACGACTTCTTCCAGATCACGATATGACTTATTAAGCTGCGTAAATTTCTTCTGATCGGCAATGACCGTTGGGTCGGCCAGCTGTACGCCGATGTCATTGAACCTTGCTTCAAGTCCCTCCAGCTTTTCTATTAAGTTATCTGTCGCCATTTCTTACCACTCAAAGGTGCCTTTATCCGTGCGGATGGTTAATTTCTTCTCTGTAGAGGCTTCTACCCGGCCTACGATCTGCGCATCGATACCAAAGGACTTACTGATATCGATGATATGTTCGGCTGAGGATGAATCTGTGTAAATCTCCATGCGGTGCCCCATATTGAAAACCTGGTACATCTCTTTCCAGTCGGTTCCGCTTTGTTCGCGGATGATATTGAACAAGGGAGGTATCGGAAAAAGCTGATCCTTGATGATATGTACTGCATCAACAAAATGCATCACTTTGGTTTGTCCGCCACCACTGCAATGCACCATGCCATGCACTTTGTCGCGCATCTGATCCAATACTGCTTTGATAACAGGCGCATAGGTACGAGTTGGTGATAACACCAGCTGACCAGCGTCGAGCCCGGTTTCGGATATGCTATCCGTTAGATTCAACTGACCGTTGTACACCAGCGATGCATCAATGCCATGATCAAAGGTATCGGGATATTTTCCCGCAACTTTACTATTGAAAACATCGTGCCGCGCGCTGGTTAGTCCATTACTGCCCATTCCACCGTTGTAGCTGTGTTCGTAGGTGGCTTTTCCATAGGAGCAAAGGCCTACAATCACATCGCCCGGACGAATATTCGCATTATCGATCACTTCACTTCGCTTCATACGGCATGTAACCGTACTATCAACAATAATGGTGCGCACCAGATCGCCCACATCTGCTGTTTCTCCTCCGGTGGTGTAGATATTGATGCCGTGGGTGCGAAGTTCTTCCACCAGCTCTTCGGTGCCATTGATGATAGCCACGATAACTTCTCCAGGTATCAACCGTTTATTTCTTCCGATGGTGGATGATAGCAAAATACGATCTGTAGCTCCTACACAAAGTAAATCGTCGAGGTTCATCACCAACGCGTCCTGCGCGATGCCTTTCCAAACTTCAAGATTACCGGTTTCGCGCCAGTATGCATAGGCCAGACTACTTTTCGTTCCGGCACCATCAGCATGCATGATGCAGCACCAGTCCGGGTCACCTCCCAGAAAATCAGGGACAATCTTACAGAAAGCTTTGGGGAAAATGCCTTTGTCAACCGACTTGATAGCCGCATGCACTTCGTCCTTGGTGGCCGAAACGCCACGTTGGTGGTAGCGATCAGATGTATTCATGATACTGCAAAGATACACGAAGGGCGGCCTTTCGGGCCGCCCTTTCGTGACATTATGGTGTTTTTAGTTTTTCGGAACATAAGTAGTACCGGTCACTTCGAACTCAGTGCGACGGTTGTACTGGTGCGCTTTCTCTCTCAGCTCTTTCGATTCAAGTTTGTCGATGAACTCTTTAGTAAGCACATCTCCTGTTTTGAATGGCAGGTATTCCTCATTGTTTTCAACCGCTTTCGGAGTGGTTTCACCTTTTCCTTCGAAAGTGAGGCGGTCAGCAGGAATGCCTTTCGCAATCAGGTAATCCATTACACTCTTCGCACGACGCTCTGACAGCTTCAAGTTGTAATTGTCATCAGCACGGTAGTCAGTGTGTGAAGTAAGCTTGATGGTAATAGTCGGGTTTTCGTTAAGCGTTGTGATCAGACCATCCAGTGCTTTCTTAGACTCCGGACGCAACGTAGCTTTGTCGAGGTCGTAGAAAATTTCAGGAACAGTGATCGGCTTCGCAGTAGATTTTAATGGGAAATCGAAATCTTTCAGGAAGTCCTGATCTTCTTCAAGACCAACCGTAGTCAGTTCATGGAACTTGGTCAGATAACCGGTGAATGAAGCAGAAAGCTTGTATTTTACATTTGGTTTCAGTTCATAACGATACATACCATCTGGACCAGTTTGTACGCTGAGCGAAGTGCCATCAGAACCAAACAACTCAACGGTAGCACCTTGCAGACTCTCTTTCGTGTCGGTATCGTAAACTCGACCACCAACTGCAAGTTTCACTGGAGGAACCAGGAAGGTGTAAATATCATCCATTCCCTTACCACCATCGCGGTTAGAAGTGAAGTAACCAGTCGTTTCAGAATTCCACACCAGACCAAAGTCATCACCGGCTGAGTTCATCGGCGACTTCAGGTTGGTAGCTTCTGCCCAAACACCATTTTCATTGATCGTCCACATCATATCCAGACCACCCATGCCAGGCTTACCGTTTGAAGCGTAGTACAAACGACCGTTTTTACCAAGGGTTGGGAACATTTCATCACCTTCTGTATTCACACCTGAGCCCAGATTTACAGGAGCACCCCAGGAAGAACCATCATATGCAGAAACCCAGATATCTTTTCCACCTAAGCCACCAGGCATATCAGACGCGAAGAACAATTGTTTGCCATCAGCTGAGAGACATGGGTGTCCGCAAGTGTAGGTATCACTATTGAATGGCAGTGCAACCGGATCACCCCATTTGCCATCAGCCATGGTAGTCATCATAATTTTACACTGTGTATTCTTATCTTTTGAATTCGGACAAGTGGTATAGTACATCACTTTGCCGCTTGCATCAAAACAAGCTGCTCCGTCAGAATACTCTGTATTTGCAGGACCTGCAAAGGCAGTGGGAGTGCTCCACTTGGCATTGTTATCCTGTGATGTCTGGAATAAATCGAAGAATTTTTCACCATACCAGCCATCATTTTTGCTGCCAGAAGCTTCTTCACGTGAAGAAGAAAACACCAATGTATTCTTCGCTGCAGGATTTTCACAAACTGCAAACTCATAATATTTGGTATTGATCGCTGCCAGATTATCAATACGGTGACGGGTAGGTTTATCCTTCCAGGCCTGAGCCTGCTCTGTATTTTTAACAGATTCACCAGCTTTTGAGTCGCCAGGATTTTTTTCTTTATACACATTATATGCTGCAATGGCCTCAGCATACTTTCCGTTTGCTTTCAAAGCATCAGCATACCTAAGATAGGCCTGCGGGTCTTTTGACTTCGCTTTTACCGCTTTGCCGTACCAGTCTTCAGCTTCTACGCTGTTGCCCATAGCGCGGGCGCATTCACCGGCATAATAAGCTGCACGACTTTTATCTTCGTTTTTCTTGAATTTGGTAAACGACTTCTTGTAATAAGTAGAAGCAGTGTAGAATTCACCAATTTTGAAAAACTTATCTGCTTTTTGGGTTTTGCTCTTTGGCGCTTTGGTGGTTTTTTCCTGAGCAAATCCACTGACCACGGCGAGTGCGAGAATCAGCAGCAGACTTAAGGTTTTCTTGATCATATGGGCACGTACGTTAAACAGTTTTCAATGATCGACAAAGGAAACAAATAATTTTTAAAAGGAAAAATGAGAACAGATTATAAAGATCAAACCGGCTGTTATCGCTGAATGATGATTTTGAGGGAACACTTATTTGCAATAACCTTTATTTCAACTAATTACAGAAAGCTGACTCCCTGACTTCAATTAATCGACGTAATCGCCTGTGTCACTTTGTTGATAATGTCTGAAAAACAACAGCTTTTAAAGTTCTTTTTTCTGGCCTGTGATTATAAAACAGATTCAGGGAGAATTTATTTTCTTCAACTCACACTATTCTATCTGATTATCAATCCATTAACATTTCAATCAGGTTCTTTTCTGGTATCGGTTTTCTGTACAATTTAAATATAGCGATGGTGTTTATCTAGGATAACTTGCTTGAAAAGTATAACGGCTCCAGTATTAAACACCTTGATATCAAAAATATAGCATCAATAACAAGCAGTAGCAATCTGAATCACTTTTCATTAATAGCTAAAAAGTGCAAAGAGAGCGCATCCCAATACCCTACATCTGAACGGTCATATGAACATGAGCATTTACAACTTTTTGAGTCGCTTCTGAGAGAATGTTGTTCTGGTCTAGTTCCAAATGCACCCTGCTGATGGGCAGTAAGTTCGGCAATACAGTTACTTTCATATGATGCAGGATGGATGTTAGATGATCAAGTCCGCGCAGGTTACCTGCTCTCCCTGTGGAAACGCCGATTAAAGATGCTTTTTTATTCTGGAAAGAGAGCTTTGGATCCAGGTTGTCGATCAGAAGTTTTAATACACCGGGTAAACTTCCATTGTATTCAGGAAAAATGAAAACAAACTTTTCAGCCGGAACAAAATACTCGTCTTGTAACTGCTGCACCGGTGCCGGCTTTTTTTGATGGTCATATACATCCGTTAACAAAATCTCGGCCGGAAGTTGTGTGAGTGAAAGAAACTTCACCTCCGCACCTGCATTTTCCAGCAGCTGTTTATATATTCCGGCAAACCGTAGTGTGATACTGTTTTCACGATTTGTCCCTGCAACAAGAGTAATCATAATTCCAATGGGGTTTTCAAGTGCACACGTGTTGTTACCTTTCCTGTGGATTCAACAAAACACGAAAGCGTCTTTCTTCTACTTCATTTTCTATAACAAAAACGTATATACCGGATGTGGCCCTGCTCAGATCAATGGTGGTGGCGGACTGTATCCTCTCTGATTGTATCAGCCTGCCGTCTGGTCCGATTATCTTCAACGTTGCCGGCAATAATGATGAATAAACGACAGTGACCTGCCCTGTAGTTGGGTTGGGAAAGACGGTAGCATCCTGCATTTCCGATTCAATAACAGCCGGCTGGCGGTTCCAGCTTCTAATCATCGTAAAGGAATCTGCAATTATACCATCCGACCGAAGAAACTTAAAACGGAGCGTATCATGGTCAATATCAAGAACAGAAGATCCGTTGACCGATGTAAACGCAGCAGCCATAATATCATGAGGGAAACTGCTCTGAGCAGCACCACTGAGCTGACCACCAACTCCACAAACAAGATATACAACACCCTGATGTAAACTGTCTTTCAAATAAGGAGTGAGACTTCCATCTCCAGGTTGCACAAGCATTGTTGAATCAAATGTGGACTCAAGTCCATAATGTCCCCGGATAAAATAACTGCGTTCATACGTATGACTATGTCCGGTAAGCACCATATCTACTCCATATTTCTCCAGCAAGGGAACAATATTGTTCCGCATATTCACCATTTCAATTTCGGTATCTGAATTATGTGATCCCATGCTGTAGGGAGGATGGTGCCAGTAGGCCAATGTCCAGCGCTGTCCGTTTCTGCGCAGATCTTCTTCCAACCATTTATACATCGGACTTCCACTGTCGTTATACGCCCCATAACTATCCAGAGCGATAAAATGAATATTACTCCAGTTGAAGGAATAGTACTTTTCACTCCCGGATGGCCAACCACCTGTCTGACCGTTCTCTGGCAAATGGAAGATATCGAAATACGGGAAATTGGTGGTTAATGCCGATGCCGACTGGTAGCCTGCAAAACCATAGTCGTGGTTTCCGGGTGCGGGGTAAAAGTTCCAGCTCTTGAATTGCTCCTTATATACATTAAACACATTGGCACTGTACTCGGAATCGAGACCGAAATAATAAGCATTATCTCCCAACCATATCCACATATCATTCACAGATGACCCCAGATAATTGAGGTAGGAATCAAGTACCTGTTGTTGACCGATACTTCCATTTCCAAAATCTCCCAGAGCCCATATCCTGACCGGTTGCACAACACCAGGAGAAGGGGCTGTCCTGATGATATACTCTGGACCGGAAGCGATCCAGTGAACGGAAGAACCAACCCGATAGTTCACTATTTCTCCGGGAGTCAATCCGCTTACCAACACACAATGTTCCGTGCCGATCTGATTGGAATAAAAATCTCTTTCGTATCCTTTTTCATCCGAAATCATCACCTTGCCATCAGTAGGGAAATCGGTGCGCCACACTATCGTACAACTATTATGGTTTACACTTTGAAGGTAAGGGCCCCGAACAAGCCTTGGTTCTGCGTTTGTAAATACCGGTTCACAGTTCAGGTTAAAAAAGATATCATTCCTGTTTTCCGAAACAGTGTGTACTTCTACAGCAACAACATTTTTTCCCTTACGGATATTTCGGGCTGGTACTGAAAATATGGCAGACTTCCTGTTTCCAGCCACAGTACATGAATTTGCATTTGTAGAATATCCCGGTATCCCTTCCGGCATTTGCGCTCTGAAAATTTCAGAACCGTTGAGATAACAAACAACACCTGCTTCATATGTAATTTGAAAGCGGAGTGAATCGAATATACCAGGCTGCACCACTTCAAACTGATTTCGGAAATAATACGCACTTTTTCCGGGAATTACGAATGCATTTGCGTCCTCCTTTACACCAAAAGGAACAACACCGGCTTGCCAGATGTGATCAGCATATCCGGATTTTGTCCATTTTGAGTCCGGCTCATTCAATCCTTTATAAACCTTCCATTTTACAGGATCAATTACTGATTGTCCAAACATAAGTGTCCGGAATCCTGTAAAAATCAACAGCGCTACAACCCGAAAGCTAAATGATGACATTGAGGCAAATATCGATTTATTTTCAGAGAGACAACAGCTACAGACCGCGAATTGTTTGGGATTGGTCTCAAAACGCGAACAACTTCATTTATTTTCAAGCTTTCTCCGAGCTGATTTTGCTGTCGGATTCTGAAGATATAAATCGGATTATTCTTATTCCGTGGATTCAGCCAGTGTAGTAGTTTGTCAAACCAGCTCGGCTCAGCCGTGTAACGATATTCTAACTGTAAACCGGTTTTGATTTTGAAAGCAGCAACCCGCTTGTAAATATCGTCTTCCTGAAAGAACAGAATGTATCGCGGCATAGCTTCAGGGTTTTCTTTCAGCGATTCCATGAATTTTTCAGCTGTATATTGCTTGTAAATACAATAAGGGTGATTCCATTTCCCGCTGTAAAATTGTGGTGCCATCATGGGATCATCACGATGTGAGACTTCGAAAATATAATTATTGAAATCGCTCTGGTGATACAGATAATACATACTCTCCACCATCGATCGTTTGGAATAAGTAGTACTCAGAACAAGAAGTCCGATGGTATTCAGCGACCAGAAGAAAATCCATACGCCTCTCTCCCACTTCACCCTACCATGCTTTGCTTTGTAATCATCCCATCCGGCTAAACCGGCCATGATAAAGAAGGGGATAAACGGAAGAATAAAACGCTCTTGCTTGTTGGGGAAATACGAGTGAATAACGAAGAATATGAGGGCAGGCAGTACAAGAATCAGGTATCGTCTGAATCCGCGGATGTAACCGAAAAACAACAGGAGACTTACCGGAGGAACCAACATCCCTCCGATGGTGAGCAGATAGTTGTACCATGGCAGATTCATGTAATCCGTAGAGTGAAGAATATTGTATTCAATATACCCTCCGAGCTCCGCAAAAGGATAGCCGTAGAAAAAGATATCCGTGATTTGTGTAAGCAATAAGGCAAGAACAAACGATATCCCCCAAACGATACCCGGCACTATTTTTCTGCGAAGAAGGAGATAGAGCCCCATGCCCGCAATAAAGAAAACCACCTGTAACCGGATTCCCATACTGATTCCTGCAAAAATTCCGGATAACAAGTATCGCTTCCCTCCATTACCTTCCTGCTCTGCTGTCACCAGCTGATACATACTTATTATCAAAGGAGGTAAGCAAACCCATTCTATCAGGTTTCTGACACTGGCGTTGGGAATAAACCACAATAAAGAAAGCATCCAGGCCGCCTGCAACGCCACCTTTTCTCCATGCAATTTCAGCATGATCCGATACGACCAATATACCGTCAACAACGAATAACAGGCATGTAAAAAGCGAATAAACAGCATCTTCATATGAGGATCAGCAACCCCTGCAAAATTGAGCAGCTTAAAAATCAGAAAATGGATCCCCACGTAAAACCAGCTATGCCCGGTTGGCACTCCATCGTTGTGCCAGGGCAACCAATTATTGTAATCATCACCATCCGCGAAACTCTGCCCGGCTTCGATCACCAGATAATGATCGTCATGCATCCCGAACCCTCTGGCAAAAAAGACGGCTAACAGCCTGAATATGAAACCAACCCCAATAATGGTGCTGATTTTCTTCGTTGTAAATATACCTTCAGTTAATTTCACGGTGCAATGTTAGTGACTCTGATAAAAGTAAGGCTACATATTTATAATAAACCCGCAGATAGCAGTTTTTAGAGCATAAAAATCCAGCATCTTTTTTCTCCCTGCCGAAAAAGCGGGGATATTGACAGGAAATTAAACAGGCTGAATTCGACAAAATTTCGCCGTCTGATTAACGTTTTCAACAGAAACGGGAATTATCAACATCCTTCAAAAAACAACGCTTCTGAAAGCGTATAAATCCGTATCTTTGTTATCCTTAGGTAAAAATTGCATAACTAACTGATAATGAGCGAACAAGTCTTGGAAAAAGAGAGTAAGCAAAATGAGTATTCCGCTGATAGTATCCAGGTCCTTGAAGGATTGGAAGCTGTCCGGAAACGTCCGGCGATGTACATCGGTGATATCGGCGTCAAAGGTCTTCACCATCTGGTGTATGAAGTCGTGGATAACTCTATCGATGAAGCCCTGGCCGGACATTGTAAAAACATCCGTGTTTTCATCAATGCCGATAACAGCATCACTGTAAAGGATGATGGTCGCGGTATCCCAACTGATCTTCACCCAAAGGAAAAGAAGTCTGCACTGGAAGTCGTAATGACTGTCCTCCACGCAGGGGGTAAATTCGATAAGGATTCCTATAAGGTATCCGGTGGTTTGCACGGAGTAGGTGTAAGCTGCGTAAACGCACTTTCTACAACATTGATCGCTACTGTTCATCGCGGCGGTAAAATCTGGCAACAGGAATATAGCTGCGGAAAGCCTTTGTACGATGTAAAAGTTATCGGAGAAACAGATCGTACCGGAACAGAAGTCATGTTCAAACCGGATGGTTCTATCTTCATCACTACCGAATATCACTATGATACGCTGGCTACCCGTATGCGCGAGCTGGCTTTCCTGAATAAAGGAATTAATATTGAACTTAGCGATCTCCGTGAACTGAACGAACAGGGCGAACCTGTGAATAAGGATACATTTTACAGTGAGCGTGGTCTGGTAGAATTTGTTGAGTATCTCGATGCTACCCGCGAAAAGCTGATTGAAGATGTGATCTACATGGAAGGAGAACGCGCCGGTACACCGGTCGAAGTGGCCATGTCGTACAATACATCTTTTAATGAGAATGTACATAGCTACGTTAACAACATCAATACGCACGAAGGTGGTACGCACCTGGCTGGTTTCCGCAGAGCACTTACACGTACCCTCAAGGCGTATGCAGATAAGGAAGGCTTACTGGCAAAACTGAAGTTCGATATCAGCGGTGATGACTTCCGCGAAGGACTTACAGCTGTTATCTCAGTAAAAGTTGCAGAACCGCAGTTTGAAGGCCAGACCAAAACCAAATTGGGTAACAATGAGGTGATGGGCGCCACTGATCAGGCTGTGGCGGAAATGCTCAACAACTATCTGGAAGAGCATCCGCGTGAAGCACGAAATATTGTAAATAAGGTTATCCTCGCTGCTACTGCCCGCCATGCTGCACGTAAAGCACGTGAGATGGTGCAACGGAAAGGAGCTTTCACCGGCACCGGCTTACCCGGAAAACTCAGTGATTGCGCCGAACGGGATCCTTCTAAATGTGAAATCTTCCTCGTCGAAGGAGACTCGGCGGGTGGAACGGCCAAACAGGGCCGCGACCGTGCATTTCAGGCGATCCTCCCGTTAAGAGGTAAAATCCTGAACGTGGAAAAAGCAATGGATCATAAGATCTTCGATAACGAAGAGATCAGAAATATATTCACCGGTCTCGGCGTCAGCAAGGGCACCGCAGAAGACGAACGCGCTCTGAATATCGATAAGCTGCGCTATCACAAAGTGGTGATCATGACCGATGCCGACGTGGACGGTAGTCACATCACCACCCTTATCCTCACCTTCTTCTTCCGCCACATGAAGGAACTCATAGAACAGGGATATGTGTACATCGCTACGCCGCCCCTCTATCTCGTGAAGAAAGGTAAGGAAGAACAGTATTGCTGGAACGACGAACAACGTATCGAAGCGATCAAACGCCTGGGAGGCGAGAAAGAAAGTTCGGTAACTGTTCAACGTTATAAGGGTCTTGGAGAGATGAACGCCGAGCAGCTTTGGGAGACAACGATGCGCCCTGACACCCGTACGCTTCGTCAGGTAACGATTGAAAGCGCTGCTGAAGCTGATCGTATTTTCTCTATGCTCATGGGTGATGACGTTCCGCCACGTAGAGAATTCATTGAGAAAAACGCCAAGTACGCGAAAGTGGATGCTTAAGATAATCGCTTATAAAGAAGGCCGTTCTTTAATTAGAGCGGCCTTCTTTTTTTAACGTATCAGCATCAGCGTCCCCTGTCGCGTTTGCTTATCTTTTAACAAAACGATATAAAAATAGGTCCCTTCCGGCACCTCCTGCCCTTGAGTGTTTCGTCCATCCCACCCTTTTTCATCTCCAGAAAATACCGTGGCACCCCATCGATTGTAAATGGTTAAAGTCAGGATGCTGCCCTGTCCGGTTACCGGAACAAACCAATCATTGATATCATCACCATTGGGAGAAAAAATATCCGGCAGAAGGATGGTACAGTCGGTGATCTCTAATATTAACGAGTCAATTCCAGAACAACCATTGAGGTTTTGCCGAACAACATACAAGCCATTGTTGTTTTCATTCAGTGGTCCAAGTGATAAGGCTATATCATTTCGGATGGTTCCATCGGGCAATGTCCAGCTCAGCAATCCGGTTACTGAATCATTTAGTCCCATTTGTACATTCTGTCCCAAACACAGATCACCGGCAATTTGAATAGAAGGTTCAACAGGTTCCTGAACCGTTAAATACTGTGCAGAAGTGCTTTCACACTGACCGTCCTCAATGGTGGCTGTATACCAACCGCTATTTTCCATCTGAACCCCGGGCAACAAAAGAGTAAGTTGTGATGAAGTAAAACCGTCTGGACCATGCCAGGAAAAAACACCAGCCGTCGCAACTGCACTTAACGATACATCTTCTCCGTAACAGACCGTATCGGGCATGGTTATAACGGGTGGTGCAGGAGCTGGAATGGTATTTATTAATACCGATGCTGATGTGTCAATACAACCGGATGCCGAAATAACAAAAACAGCATATGCTCCTGAAGAGTGTACCGGTAACGTATTACCATTTTCCTGTCCGGGAATCCACTGATACACTGAAAACCCTCCATTTGCGTGTAACAACAAGGTATCATTATCACAAATGGTAAGCGGACCAGCAGGAATAACTTCCGCTTGCAGTGTTTCTCCGCTAATTTCTATCGAGGCAACCGTGGTAATTCCACAGGAAACCACATTACATTGGAATACACCGGGAGTTGTTATCTGTTGTTCCGGTGCGCTTCCGCTCAATGGAGGTAACCAGTTTATGATACTCCCTGTATTGGCAGATACGTGTAACGAAACAGGTGTTCCGTTACAAATAACCGGTATCGGTTGTGCAAAGACAGAAGGGGTTGAGTACTGTTGTATTTCTACAGGATTAGATACGAGGGTGCAACCTGAAGTATCGTGTGCATAGGCATAATAAAATCCGCCCTCGTTACCATAAATTACCGATCCTGAATCAGACAACAAACCGGAAGGCCCGTACCAATCATAATAAACACCTCCACTCGCTGTGACCATCACGGAATCATCAGGACACAATAATGACGCACTCGCAGACACAACAGGTATTGGCGGACTCGTCAGAGTGGCACATGACATTGCAGAACCAATACAACCATTCGTACTGCTGTCAGTTACAATAACACAATAGGTACCGGGCCCGGTCACAACCAGCACTGAATCATTGTAAGGCATCTGAACTCCTGGGCCTGACCATGAATAAAAATATCCACCGGAAGCTTCAAGCGTCTTAAACTCATCAGGGCAGATGATATCCGTGGAATTAACCCCTGCGATACCCGGCTGAACGGCGACCGGAGGATAAAATGTGACATAAACAGATTTTGTAAGGGTAAAGGAATCCGTTCCCCCGCAAAGTGTACTTCTGAGCATCGTACAGGTCAAGGTATACAAGCCGGACTGCAACACCAACAAAGAAATGCTTTGCCCTCCTGCACAGGTATAAATAATATTGGTGGAAGGAACAGATGTCCAGAAGAACGAAAAACCGGACAAATTACAGGGTTTCTGCCCTGTCGGATCGGTCAGCGTATCAGATATCCAGAGTTGAACTGATCCACCGGCACATGCGGATAAGGTATCCGGTACTTCTGCAAAAATGGCCGGTGCAACCGGTGTCAACAAAGAATCTGCTGCAACAAATACGCTGTTTGATGCCATACAACCGAATGTATTTGAAACAATCAGGTTTACGGCAAAACTATCAGCATCTGTCGCAGGCCAGGTATAAACAGAATCAGAAATGATGTTTCCATTCACCTCCCAGTAATAGACCAGACCTCCGGTATTAGAAGCAGATATTTCTATTGTATCAGGAACACAAGTACGAACCGGCTGAGTAAGAAACGCACCCGTATTTACCCCAAGATTATCAGTGATAAAGGGCGGCGGTGGAACAGGATGAACATCTGCATATGCTGTTGCAGTACCTGAATAACATCCATCTTCAGAGGAAACCGTTACCGTAAACCAACCGTCATTTGAAGCAGAAATGCCGGGTGTAGCACTTCCATCCGACCAACTGTATATATAAAACGGGCCGGCAGTCGCCAGCGTATCGCCAGCACTTCCGGCACTCGTATTGGTTGCAGCTGAAAGGCGAACAATTCCGCATCCGGAAATTGTATCACCGCTACAAATCTGATCGCTGCCTGGACCAATACAAATTTCAGAGGGAGGAAAAGTACAATCAATTTGCTGCCGGCCAAAGAAATCATAAGCATCTCTGGTGGTATCAATGCATGCACCAATAAAAAAGTCAGTGCCTCCACCACCCTGTTTCACAACAAACCGCCCATGAGATGAATCTGCACAAATAAGACCGGTTGTTATACCAGTTAATACAGAAGCACCATCATATAGATTAAAGTTTTTGCCTGCCGGTATAATGATCCGGCGGTCGTAATGACCTGCAAGGATCATCTCTCCACCACCATTAGCCATCGCCATCAGATCTTCGTCCCCTTGTCCCCCCAGTTGCTGAGCAAACACCCGGTTTCCGTATTGATCAAATGCAGCTAACCAAACATCATTGAATCCGGTACTTCTGAACCGGCCTGTTCCATAATCAACACTCAAACTTGTCAATGTGCATCTGAATTTTCCTCCCAGCCAAACCCTTCCATTATTATCAACACCCATCGCTCCGGCATCCAGATACGAATCTGACCCTTCTGATGATATCCATTGAACAGTTCCGCCTGGAGTATAGGCTGCAATAAACACCGCATTTGAATACGGTGTAGATAACACAGAATTTACCGGCCCGTTAAACAAACAACTGTTCCCGGCTTCTCCACCAAGATAAATACTGCCGGTTGTAGAGACCTCAAGTCCTCTCAGAATACTTTTTGAACTCCCGCCAATGCTTCTAAACCATTGTTCCGACCCGCTATTGTTCAGTTTCAACAGCCAGATTGCATTGTTTGCAGCATTCGGATATAGCTGTGTGAACTGAATGGTATCAGAACATTGTCCTGCAACATAAATATCGCCGGTGGGATCTGCTTCAATCTGTAAACCTGCATCATTTAATGACGATTGTCCGGTTTTAAACCAATTAAGTCCTCCGGTTGCCGAAAATGACAAGATGTATGGATCTGCACCGGGAGACTGGCTGACTGGATTGAACGAACTGATTACAGATTGTGTTCCGAATTGAGCAATCCCTCTATAGGTTCCGACAACCAGAATATTTCCATTAGGGTCCATATCGATATCTCCGACCTCTTCATTCCCTGGCCCTCCGAATGAAAAAGCTGCTGTTATCTGCCCCGTCGTATTCAATCTGATTACAAATACATCTCTTTGGCCCTGACAGGTAAGAAGAGTGTTCCCAGCCTGGAAACTTTGTGTGAAAGTTCCGGTGACCAACACATCTCCATTGGACGAAGCTTTGATTGCCGAAGCTCGCTCATCTCCAGTTCCACCTAATGAACGGGCCCAATTAAAGGTTCCGTCAGGTAAATAACTGATCACAAAAACATCTGAAAGCCCTGCCGTGTTGAATGGGAAAACACCCATGTAAAACGGTGTATTGAAATGGCCTGCTGCAACTACTCCGCTTGCCACCTGATAATCAGTCGCTACAACATCCTCATAACCAATGGCCCCCGACGATCTAAGCCAATTCAACTGTGCAAATGACTGGCAGGAAACGGACATAACCAGAAATATAGCAAAGAAAAAACGGGACGAAATCGGCATACTGGATCTTTGTTGAAGGATAGTTATATGATCAGATGACGATATCAGATCAGAATTCGTTGCATCTGTTGACAAATTGATACGAATCAGTGGTCTTACAACTGATTTTGTTTGCTATTGACCCTCTGTTTTACCTACCTTCGCGGCGCAATAAACAAACTAGTTTTAAACTCAATCATACATGAAAGTAACTGTAGTAGGCGCCGGAAACGTAGGAGCAACCTGCGCTAACGTTATCGCTCATCGTGAGCTGTGCAATGAAGTTGTACTGCTCGACATTAAAGAAGGTACCGCAGAAGGCAAGTCGCTGGACATGTGGCAAACCGCCCCAATCAATATGTATGATACCCGCATCAAAGGGGTAACAAACGATTATGCCGCTACCGCTAACTCAGATGTAGTAGTGATCACTTCCGGACTTCCACGCAAACCGGGTATGAGCCGTGATGACCTAATCGCTACCAATGCAGGTATCGTAAAGTCGGTTACTGAAAACATCATCAAATACAGCCCGAACACCATCATCATCGTTGTCAGCAATCCGCTCGACGTTATGACCTATTGTTCTTACCTCACTGCAGGATTTGACTCAAAGCGTGTATTTGGTATGGCAGGTATTCTTGATACAGCCCGCTATTGCGCATTCCTGGCTGAAGCATTGAATACTTCACCAAAAGATATCAAAGCTGTATTGATGGGCGGACACGGAGACACAATGGTTCCACTTCCCCGCTATACAACTGTTGCCGGCATTCCGGTTACCGAGTTGATCGATAAAGACAAACTGGACGCAATCGTTCAACGTACAAAAGTTGGCGGTGGTGAGCTGGTGAACCTTATGGGGACATCAGCATGGTATGCACCGGGTGCTGCTGCTGCACAGATGGTAGAAGCCATTGTTCGTGATCAAAAACGTATTTTCCCGGTTTGTGCATGGTTACAGGGCGAGTATGGCCTGAAAGATGTTTATCTGGGAGTTCCTGTTAAATTGGGCAAAAATGGTATCGAAGAAATCATTGAACTGAAACTGAATGCGGATGAAATGGATCTGCTCGTAAAATCCTCAGGGGCAGTGAAGGAAGTGATGACTGTACTCGACAAGATGTCAGAAACCGTCAAGTAATTCCAAACGATTATACAGATCCCTGCTGTCTACCGGATAGCAGGGATTTTTATTTTACACAAACCGGTTTCTTTCATTTTCCGAAGGCACCCTACAGCTTTTCCTCTTACCAAATACCCTGTAACGCCACCGTGCAACTAATAAATACAATGCGTCACGGACAAACTTTGGTATCAGCCTGAACACAATGGCCGATTTCCATGGCCATCCCATTTCAGCACAAACACGAAGGATTGCATCACTACGGGTATAGAGATGATTTTGATAAACCAGCACTACTGTATTCAGCGTTGATGAATCTATTCCTAAAGAAGATACCAGTGGAGAAGAATTCGTAGTAAATAAAAACCGGGCTGACGGATCTCTTCGGATAATGAAATCCACAACACCTGAACAAAGATTACAATCCCCGTCGAAAATGAGCAAGGGACGTTGCGGGTCAATACGATCGTCGTTAATCAGTAGATTCACTTTTGCCGGACAGCAATGCCGTAGGGATCTACACTTACTTCCGGACGGAAGTCTGCAATTTTCTCAAGTGTAGCGATATCAATGGCAGAAAGATATCCGTTCTTGCCTGCACAAGCTGTTGTATGGTGAGGGGCAGGTCCACCAGATACATTTCTGTTCGCGATCCAGACAACACCATGTTTTTCATCCACTGCAATTCCATGTGGTTGCCAGCCCACTTTTATGCGTTTGATTTCCGTTAGCGTATTCATATCAATAACACTGATTGAACCTCGCATATCCGGAAAATAATCATCTTCTGTATTGGTAACAAACAGCAACCCGTTAGATGGGCTCATGCCGAATTCGAGGGGTAACCGCCCGACTCCAATGGCCGCAATAAGTTGATCATCGGATGTATTGAAAACTCTCACCTGCTTGACGTTTGAATCCTGACAAGTCACGAAATATTTACTGTAGTCGGGGCTGAAAACAAGTTCATGAGGATTCATATTATGCGGAGTAAACCAGGGATTCCCCAATGGATTAAGATTCACATCGTCATAAGCCGGCAAGTCATTCACCGGGATTTTTATTATCCTGCTCGTCAATTCAGCAGTGATGTATAGCGTGTCTTCTGTTTTATTTAAAGCAATCCCATGCATAGCCGGAATGGATGCGCCTGTAATTGGAAATGTACCAGTAGTTGTGGAGGTACCTGATTCTAGATCAACAAAGGCCACACGCCCATTATTGTAATCCGGAATATAGACTTTTTTCGAGTCCTTGGTAATAACCAACGTATTCCATGCCCCTGCAATGCCGTTTCCAATTGGGATGTTCATGACTACTTCGTCGGTTTCCGTACTGAATACCTGAAGTACATTTGAATTCAGAAATACAACCATCCAGTACTTTCCATCCGGAGTTACTTTTACATTATGTGGCGACTCGGCAGGTGATGCTCCGGGAACAATGCCAACATCCACAACCCGCATCGCCTTCCTTGAATTGCCGTCAAACACATAGGCAAGATCACATCCCTGATTTACCACATAAAATTTATAACGCAGCGGATCATCAGCAAACTTCACCACTCCGTCTTTATTCGGCGCTCCGGCATCAATCCAATCACGCAAAGTCAGATACTCGGTGGCCGACAATGGATCTTCATTAATCGGCATGGTTGGCTGTACCACTAATCCTATGGTACTGTCAACATTTGTAAAATAACAAAGGGTACTGTAATCTGATCGATAAGGAATAACAACCGCACCATTATTCGTTCCATTAAACATCACCTCCCAATTGCTCAGGTCAAGACCGGCCGCCGCATCTTTACTGGCAGTATTATGACAACCGGCCGTCGCACACTTACCAACGATAATCGCTTCCACATTGGAAGGATAACCTGTTGATACAGGAACAACTGAGTCGAACTTATCATATGCGCAGGAAGAGATCAGCGTCAATAATACTGCAGACAGAAACTTTCTATACATCAGTCGCCTTCAGTAATGTAAACATTGATGGAATCTATGCCGGCAGTCGCGGAAGTGGAATACGGTAAGCCTCCTTTTACGATCCAATTCGATGGATCGAGAAGGCTGTCAATTCCAATTGCATAGATGTAATATTGCCCGCAATTCAGACTATCAAAAGTTGCATAAGCCGAATTCCAATCTGATGTTACCGCGAAATCATACTTGGTGGTGTCTTCACCCGGAAAATTTGTAGCACCGTATTTTATAAACACCCTGCAGCCATTTATGGGCCGGGTATGGTGCACCATACGGGTAACAACATTCAGGAATGCGGTTCTTCCTTCCGGACAATTATCAATTTCTTCTTCTGTTTTGTCCTTGCATGATACCAATGAAACTGCAAGCAGAATACTAAGCATGGAAGCTCTTAGGGTGGATGTGGTCAAACGCATGTATAATTCGATTTTTATTCTTTAATAAACTTCCTGGAAAATGTAGTATTTCCGTTTTGAAGCCGGCATAAATACATTCCGGGAGTCAGATTTTCAATTTCAAGATCAATCAGCTTTCCAAGGAAGGCTTTGTTCATTACAACAGCACCTCTCACATCAAATATAGTAACATTTGAACGATCAGCATTCGTTTGATCCAATTGAACCATCATGTGGCTACCAGCCGGATTAGGATAAAGATTGAAAAAAGAAGATCCCTGTCCCTCTGATATTCCTGAAAACAAGTAATTCTGAGTGTACAGGACGCACCCGCCAGCCAGACTTCCGACTACAAGGTCAAATTTACTATCTCCGTCAACATCATTCATAGCGGGTACTGCCATCATGGGTTCATAAATATTCTGATACATACTGTCAACCAATGTAAAAGTACCACCCAGATTTCCATCAATATTGTTATAATGATAGATATATCCGCTCAACGAACCAACCAGCATCTCTGTTCCGTTTCCATTGTCAAACAATAAGGGGGCAGAAAAACCGGCATAGGCCCCGGCCTTGGTAACGTTAACACCTCCAAAAGCATTGGTAACATAAACAAACACAGGAACACCGGCAGTACCTCCATTATGATAATAGCTGATGGTGCCCAGACGTTTACCTACCAACAAATCCAGCTTTCCATCATGATCCACATCAACCAAATGCGGAACGGCATTATCAGATACATTGATAGACTGGTAATTCGCCTGAGTGAAAACAAATGTGCAGGGATTTCCGGCACCTGCAATATTCTGAAAGTACACTAATCCACCATCCGATTCACCGATCAACATATCCTTATCACCATCTCCGTCAAGATCACCAAAGCTTAAGTAAACACCAAGTAAATTCAAATTTGAGATGGAAGCAAAATCATCCGTAACGAAGGTGTACACTGCCGGACCAGAAGCCGATGTATTCCGGAAGTATGAAATTTTCGCTTTGGGCGAACCATTATTATAATAAAAGTCATTGCTTACAAGGAGATCAGTTCGTCCATCCTGATCCACATCAAAAAAAGCAGGATGTGCGCCGGTACCTACTTCAATCATACCATCTACCAGCCAGCGGTCGGTTTGAAAACTGAACACGTTTGAATTATTGTTTGTTGTGTTTTTGTAATACCAGACATTGTGATAATCTTCTCCTGAATTAAAAAAATTAGCTACCACCAGATCTTTTAAACCATCATTGTTTCCGTCAAAATAATGCGGTCCTGCTACATCACGCACAATTGCAGGAACGTTATACGAGGGGAAACTCGTGTCCTGTGAACACATCCATGCTGAATCTGAATTACCGCAATTCTCAATAAACAGCAGGTTAGGGCTAAGTATATCACCATTCAATATATCCTTATCACCATCCCCTCCCTGATCATATGTTTCAAGGGAAGATCCTGCATGTCTGCTCGATCTTTCGGAAACAAGTGCATGTGGTCCCTTACCAGGTTTATCAGCGTATGGTTGATCAACTCTAAAAGGCGATGCAGGTAACAAAGGACAAGTGGGGAGAACCGGTGGAAGTACAGCGTCATTGTGATTGTTTGACAACACAAAATAACCCCAGCATACTGGTACATTGTAAAACTTCATTGCCGACGCAACCCCGAATGAATCTACCGCAACATTCTTGTGATGTTCAACCCAGGATCCGCTGATACTGAAATTAAGAATATCCATGTCACCATCATTATCGGTATCTGTTAAAGCGGGCGCATTTACACGGGAAACATAAATATTGGTCGGTGCACCGCTTCCATACGTCGATAACAGTGAACTCGTGACAAGCGTAAAACTCAACCCGCCTCCTGAAGAATAATTGTTCCTGTAACAGGAAATGCCGGCATTATAGTAAGAAAACAAGTCCATATCCCCATCAAAATCATAGTCGAATGTACGTATCCAGCCTTCAATGCCCGAAGGGAATAGCGATCGGTATTCGGGAGCATATTTGTATGAAGACTTACCGGCTACGGATAAATTGATATACGGATTGATCCTGAAACTCGGTGACTCAAATTGTATCAGATCCAGTTTACCGTCACCGTTTAAGTCGATAACAGCGAAGTTGCCGGAGTTCATTCCTCCTGACCACGCATTCGCCAGACGAACACCACTCTGAATTACAGTGATGCTCGAATCGCGCCATAAATGTACGGGCTGCCCAAAGACAGTATTCATCATCATGATGGATACTATACCGGTAATCAATAGAATCCTTTTGCTCATTGTTTGATAAGTTTTTGAATTGTCATCCCCTCTGGCCCGCGCAAAATAATCAAGTACAGGCCAGACGTAAGAAGACCGGTATTCAGTTGCATTCCATTGACAAATTTTCCGATTGATATCACTCGCCCGTCAACCTGTCTTACTTCAACCGTATAACTTCGTAAATCTTCATTAGTTTCTGTTATTATACGGACATCGCCGCTTGCAGGATTCGGAAACACCTTAAATCCAGGCAGGGCACTTATTGCAGAGGTAGATGAAGATTGTCGTTGTGTATACAATCTCATCCCTCCTGCCAGACAACCGGTAAGCAAATCAACTGCTCCGTCCTGATCTATATCAGTAACTGATACTGTCACTCTTTTCAACTCCTCAATTTCCTGAAACATGGTATCAGCTAAAGTAAACGTACCTGTGAGGTTTCCATCAATGTTGGTATAATGATAGATCAGACCGCGATCCGACCCAACAAGAAGTTCATAGCCATTCCCTCTATCAAACAGCGAAGGAGAACTGTAACCTGCAATACCACCTGTGGGTAGAACATTTACACCGCCAAAATTCTGCGAAATCAAGGTATAAACCGGGCTGGTTGCCGTCCCGGTATTTTCATAATAATTCAACACACCGGTTCGTTCGCCAATTAATATATCATTCTTACCGTCGCGGTTCACATCCACAATCTGAGGAATGCTGTTACTTCCAATATCAATTCCCTGATAAGCGGGCGAAGCAAAAGTGAAAACACAGGGATTACCCGCACCTGCTGTGTTCTGATAATAAATCAGTGTTCCGTCTGAATTTCCCAACAACAGATCATCGTCATTATCCCCGTCAAGATCGCCAAAGGCCGGTGCAAGAGACAATTGAGTTATACCGGACAATCCATTCCAGTCATCTGTGATCAGTTCAAAAACAGGTTGTTGAGCTGTACCTGTATTTCGAAACCAGGCAAGCCGCGAAAATGCAGAAGTCTGATTTGAATTATAGTACAGATCATTTCCGGAAATGATATCAGTTAAACCATCCTTATCCGCATCAAAAAAACAAACCGTGGATGCAGTACCTACATCAATTGACATATCTGCTATAAAACGATTCTTCACGTAATTGAAAACATTGCTGCAATTATCTGAAGTATTTTTATAAAAATGTATGTTATTAAAATCTTCACCCACCGTTGCAAATGGAGCTACCAGCATATCCTTCAACGAGTCATTGTCAAGGTCAAGATAATAAGCAGCAGGAAGATTCTGCATACTTACCTGAACATCATACACCGGAAACGCCGAATCCTGCGATACAATGTAAGCCGAATCAGGATTACCTCCGTTCTGAAGGTATAGCATATTCTGACCTAAAAGGTCGCCATTCAACAGATCTATATCTCCGTCGCAATCCTGATCCATCGGTGTGAGAACAGAACCCGAATGCCGGTTGGTTTCAACGGGCAATGATCCATCTTCGTTAATGACACCTGCTCTGCAATTCTGAAACAATAGTCCAATATTACTGAGGCCGCTGAGTTTAAAATATCCCCAGCAATAAGGTTGCAGATAGAAGCGAAATGCATCACATACGCCTAGTGAATCCATAGCATAGTTCTTGTGATACTCGAGATAATTACTTGAGTTGGCAAACGTGATTACATCCAGATCACCATCGCCATCCACATCTGTCAGTGCCGGCATGTTGACTTGCGAAACAAAAATTGGATTCTGGATACTTCCATACCATGAAATAATTGCGGAAGAAACCAATGTAAACTGCAATCCTGCCCCGGTAGTATAATCGTTCCTCCATACACCCATGGCGGAGTTGGTGTATGTAAAAAGATCAAGGTCACCATCACAATCATAATCGACTGATCTTACCCAATCGTGTAAATCCGGAAGCTGATCCAGGTATTGTGGTGCAAATTCATAGGCTGAAGATCCGGTGGAACCATTATTAATGTAGGTGGTAATGCGGTTGCCGGCACGGTCAAACAGAAACAGGTCCATGAGACCATCTCCATTAAACTCCATCTCAACCGGAATCACCGAATTGAATCCGCCCGTCCAGGGTGCAGCTAATGTATCTCCCGCTACAACAACCTTAATTTTGTAGTCTGGTTTCAAATAAGGGGTCTGGGCTGATAAAAACGTAACTGACTCCATTAACAGGGTCAGAATCAGAAGGATGCGCATAAGGTACTGTAGTCGTTGTTGTTCTTTCCAAATATATGAGTAATAGGACCTGAAATCAGGTAAATTACTTGTCATTTTTACACTGGCAAACTTGAATTAAACGCTGCAGTAGTAATATCCTTTCTTGGGGCCGGAAAACCGGTAAAAACAAACTGGCACCTTCGCCCTTAAGATACTGTTATTAAAACAGTTGATCCACAATCTCACTGCTGGGGCGACAATCCATACAAGTTTGAACGCTTGAATGAATCAGCTAAGCACCATCAATGGTTGTAAAACATATAACTAGTATCTTCGGAAGCCCAAATATCAGAGACACTATGCCATCCTTCGACATCGTTAATGAAATAGATATACAGAAACTTGACAATGCCATCAATGTGGCACTGAAAGAAATATCCTCGCGGTATGATTTCCATGGATCAAAAACAGAATTGACATTGGATAAAAAAACATTAACCATCACCTTTGTGACAGAAAACGACATGAGAATCAAAGCAATACAAGATATACTCATCTCAAGAATGATGAAACAGGGGGTAGATGCCAAAGGGCTTGATTTCGGAAAGGAACACTATGCCAGTGGCAATATGATCCGAAAGGAAGTAGCGGTTAAAAAAGGGATAGACAAAGAAACCGCTAAAAAAATTGTGAAATTCATCAAGGATACCGGCCTTAAGGTTCAACCAGCCATTATGGATGATCAGCTTAGAATTACCGGAAAGAAAATCGATGATTTACAAGACGTTATCGCCAAAGTTAAAGGAATGAACATTGAACTACCCTTGCAATTCACCAACTTCAGAAATTAATCCGGATTACACTCGCTTGACAATCAACAATATATAGCGCAGAAAGAAACACCAACAATGTCAACCCACGGTAACATTTAACCCTTTAGGCAACAATTTATTAACTCGCACCCGTTTTCAGGTTCATCGGGATTCCTTAATATTGTCGCCCCTTGAAAATCAAAGAAACTATTAACTTAAACTATAACATAAATTAAAGAGCACTATGAGTCAGAACAAATCAGGCTCCGGCATTCAGGGTATGCTGGCTGCGATTGTGATCCCGGCTGCAATCATTCTTTGCAGTATCATTTACAAATTCATCCTGGGCAATCCGTCCAATTTCCAGGACAATAATCCTGAACTCAATCCTCTTCCGGGCAATTACCTCGGAATCATCTACAAAGGAGGATTCATCGTTCCGATCCTGATGGCGCTTCTGGTGATCGTTATCACCTTCGTAATTGAGCGATTTGTAACTGTGGGCAAATCAAAAGGAAGTGGAAGCATTGACACTTTTGTGCACAAAATCCGCACCAACCTCTCTAAAGGAGATGTGGATGCTGCCCGCAAAGAGTGTGAGCGTCAGAAAGGTTCTATCGCTGCAGTGGTAAACGCCGGTCTCGGTGCTTATAAGCAGATGGAAAATGATAAAAACCTCGATAAGGAGCATAAAATTGCTGCCATCCAGAAAGAAATCGAAGAAGCTACTACACTGGAACTTCCTATGCTTTCTAAAAACCTGATCATCATCTCTACCATCGCATCTATTGCAACCCTGATGGGACTGCTCGGAACGGTATTGGGTATGATCCGTGCGTTCGCGGCTCTTGCACAGGCAGGTGCTCCGGATGCAGTAGCACTTGCGACCGGTATCTCTGAAGCCTTGATCAATACAGGTCTTGGAATTGGAACATCGGCCATCGCGATCATCTTCTACAACTACTTCACCAATAAAATTGACTCCATTACTTATGGAATCGATGAGGCCGGCTACTCTATCGTGCAGACCTTCACCGCCCGTAACTAACAGGATCAGATTCTAACCTTCTAAACAAAGAGAAGTATGCCAAAAGTGAAGATGCCGAAAAAGAGTCCATCGCTGGATATGACCCCGATGGTGGACCTGGCCTTCCTCCTGGTTACGTTCTTTATGTTAACCACCCAGTTCCGTCCGGATGAGCCGGTGATCATTGATTCACCCTCCTCCATCTCCGAAAAAATTCTGCCGGAGAAAGTGATGATCGTCAGCATCGACAAAGGCAATCGTGTGTTCTTTAACCTTGAAGGTAAAGACCTCCGCCGCTCAATGCTGGAGCAAATGGGTGCTAAATACAAAGTAACGTTCGACGAAAACGATTACAAGCGCTTCTCCGTTATGACCACCTTCGGAATGACTGTTCAGCAATTGAAACAGTATCTCCCGCTCGGTGAAGAAGAACGGAAGAAGTTTATGAAACAAAGCGCTGGCATTCCTTATGATTCACTGAACAATCAACTTGCCGACTGGATTCGTTTCGGTCGTCTGGCAGATGCTCAGCTCAACGGCACAGCCGATAAGGAAAAACAAATGCGTTTTGCGATTAAAGGAGATGGCAGCGCTAATTACACAGCCATCAAACGTGTAATCGAAATTTTCCAGGAGATGAAGGTAAACCGATTCAACCTGATCACTGCATTAGAAGAAAACCCTCACCTTTAAACGAGCAAAAAATGGCAGAAGTACAAAGCAACGAACAAGACTCGGGCAAAGGCGGGAAACATAAGAAAGTCAGAGCGAAAAAACAGAGTACCCACATCGATATGACTCCGATGGTGGATCTCGCATTCCTCCTGCTTACCTTCTTCATGTTAACGACCACCTTTGGTAAACCGAAGACCATGGAAATTAACATGCCGGTGAAACCTGAAAATGAAGACAACCAGACTTTGGTTAATAATGCTATTACGGTTCTCCTCAGTGGCGACAATAAGATCTACTGGTACTTTGGAGAGTTGAAAAAGGAAACAGCCCTTACTCCAACTTCCTATGGTCCCGATGGACTCAGAAAATTAATGCTGGAGAAAAACCAATATGCCTTCGATAAAATCAAGCAACTGCGTGAACAAGCCATCAAAAACAATATGGCTGACACAACTCTAAAACGTCTCGAAGTAGAAGTTAAAGGAGAGAAGAAAGCACTGATGGTACTTGTGAAGGCCGATGATAAAGCAGTTTACAAAAATGTTGTGGACGTGCTGGACGAACTTAATATCTGCATGATTGGTAAGTATGCCATTGTAGATCTTGGTCAGCAGGAATACGACATGATGCAAGCCATGAAATAAGTATTAAAACCGAACAGACATGGCAGAAATAAAAAGACTCATTTACATCGTTGACGATGAACCCCTGCAGGCTGAAATCCTGAAGGATCATCTCGTCAAGACGCACAAGTGCGAAATCAAGGTATTCGGTACCGGAGAAGCAGCACTTGAAGTAATTGAGAAAGACAAGCCATTTATTGTTTTTCTTGATTACAACCTCGACTCTCAGGTCCGCAACGCTATGAATGGTGTTGAAATCCTGAAAGAAATCAAACGCCGCCTCCCGACGACGGAATGTGTAATGCTTTCCGGGCAAAACAAAATCGAAGTAGCCAATCAGGCGATAGAAGCCGGTGCCTTTGATTACATCAAGAAAGGAGACGATGCACTTGAACAAGCAGAAAAAACAGTATTCAACTTGAACAATTTACTGCTGCATCCGGGTTGGGATGACCCCACTTCCCCAGAACGGGCAGAGATGGTATTCCAGAACAGGAATAAAAACTACGGAGCTTATGTTATCCGTACCGGATACAACAAGACAACAGCACAGGCTTTACTAGCCTCTCTGTTAGGCTTCGCGTTATTGATCAGTTTACCGGTTATTATTCAACTTATAGGAGGCGACGACAATCAAATCGTTGAAAAACCTGTAGAAGTCACCGTTGACCTAAAGGAACCGCCTCCACTTGATAAAAACGAACCACCACCACCTCCGCCTCCTCCTCCACCTCCAACTATCGAAACGGTAAAGTTCACCCCGCCGGTTGTTGTTGATCGTGAAATCGAGGATGAAGAACAGCCACCACCACAGGAGCAATTGAGTGAAACCAACGTAGGTGTTGTCACTCAGGAAGGAGATGAAAACGCAACTGAGCTTCCACCAGAAGAACCGGTTGCAGATCCGGATGCCGGAAAAGTGTTCACTTTCGTAGAGGAAAATGCAGAATTCCCGGGTGGTGAAGAAGCACGTATCAGCTTCCTTCAGAAGAACATCAAATACCCTGCACTTGCACGTGAAAATGGAATTGAAGGGACGGTTTACCTGACGTTTGTGGTAGGTCCGGATGGTTCCATTCGTGATGTCAAAACCCTTCGTGGTATCGGATTTGGTTGTGACGAAGAAGCGATCCGTGTGGTAAAAAACATGCCTGCGTTTAAGCCGGCAAAACAAAATGGACGTGCAGTAAACGTTCAGTTTACCATGCCTATCAAGTTCACCCTCAAATAAGAGTAACGCACCAAAACAAACGAGGCTGTTCGAAAGGACAGCCTCGTTTGTTTGAAAACATATTGATTCAGCACCTAAGAAGTATATTTGCACATGTCAAAAGCAAGTCCTCTCTATTACTTTACTCTGGTAATGTCCAGTCTTTACATTGTACTGGGACTACTCGTCATGTTCACGCCGCAGGTTAGCGAAATGTTACCCGGATGGAAACACTGGGTTTTGGGAATCATGTTGGTAGCATATGCCTTTTTTCGATTTCAGCGACTGAAAAAGATCAGAAACAGCATGGGTGACCAGGCCAGATGACAAGGCCTGACGTGGACAGCAGGAAGGAACGAAATCTTAACATATACCCTCTTAAAACCCTTTTTACATTGCGATTACTTTACGATCTTTGCGAGGAGGCGAAAATCCGCCTCTTTTGCGTTTAATCCCCATGAAGCAATCCATCCTTCTGATCACTATTGCTGTACTGCTGGCTTCCTGTGGCACAGATTTCAATAAACCCTATAGTGATACTCCTACTTCAGGAAAGGTGAACATCGCCGGAGACGAAACACTACAGCCTTTGCTAAATGCAAACAAAGACACGTTCATGGGTCTTTACCGTTATGCCAAACTTAACACAAGCATTAAGCCTGAAGCAGATTGCTTCACAGATCTGCTGAATGATTCAGTAAAAGTGATCATGGCTACCCGAAAACTGAATCCATCAGAAGAGCAGGTTTTTAAATCAAAGAATCTGATTCCGGTAACCACACGTGTAGCTATTGACGCCCTTGCGATCATTGTGAACAAGGAAAATTCTGACAGCCTTTTGCAATTAGACCAACTTAAAGCAATCCTGACAGGAAAAATAACGTCGTGGAATCAACTTAACAGTAAGTCACCATTGGGCGCACTGACCTTTGTGTTTGATCATGCTGCATCTTCAACCGTTCGATATCTGAGTGATAGTTTAATGGGAGGCTCAACACAATTCCCTTCGTATTGTTATGCAGCCAAAAACAATCCGGCTGTAATCGATTATGTAGAAAAAAATAAAAATGCCATTGGTGTGATCGGTGTCAACTGGATTAGTGACAAGGACGACCCCAAAATGCTCAGTTTCAGTAACCGCATTCGTGTGGTATGGCTCAGTAGTGTAAAAGATCCCATCTATCCCGATAATTATTTCGGCCCCTTTCAGGCATATTTATTCACCGGAGAGTACCCGCTCAAGCGTGAAGTTTACATGATTAACCGTGAAGGCCGAAACGGCCTTGGCACAGGCTTTGTCTCCTTCGTCGCCGGCGAACAAGGACAGCGGATTGTACGACTCTCCGGACTCCTTCCCTCATCGCCATACACGCGTGATATCAAATTGAATTAACCCAAGCAATTACCAGTAATAAAATAAAAATGAAACGCTGCCTCCTTATCAGTATCCTTTCACTCGCCGGACTATCCGCATCTGCACAAACACTAAAAGATGCGATCCGTCTCAATGAAAACGAGCAACAGGATTCTGCCGCTGCGATATTGGAACAACTTATCGCCAAGGATCCGAATAACGGAACTCTCTACTACTACTACGGAGAGAACTGGCTTGATGCCGAAAATCCTGAAAAGGCTGCTCAAGCCTTTGCCAAAGGACTTGAAAAAGATCCTGCCAACCCTATTAATCTCATCGGCCAAGGGGAATTAAAGCTTTATGTTGGTGATTTAGCCGGCGGAAAACCGCTCATCGAACAAGCAGTTAAAGCATCAGGCAACAAATCAGCGCTGATCCTGATGGAAGCCGGTGAAGCCTTAATGCACTATCCGAAAGCTCAGGACCTGATGACGGTTCAGACTTATCTTGATCAGGCTCTTAAACTTGACGCGAAAAATCCGGAAATCTATAATTTGCTGGGCGACCTCAATTCTGAACTGAACAACGGCTCGCAGGCGGCGACGTATTACAACAAGGCTCTTGACATGGACAAAGAGCAAGTGAAAGCCTTGTTGCATAAAGGACAACTTTACAAACGCTCAACCAACTATGACGGTGCAATTGTTGAATTTGAAAATGCAATAAAAATCAACCCCAACTTCGCACCAGCATTTCGTGAAATGGGAGAAGCATACTTCAAGAAAAAAGAAATTGAAAAAGCGAAGGAGAATTATCGCAAATACCTTGATCTTTCCAGGAACAACACTTCTGCCCGTCTTCGCTATGCTTACTTCCTGCTGGAAACGGAAGATTTCAAGGGAGCACAATCAGAGTTGAATAAGATCACCCGCGTTGACTCAAATAGTGTCCCAATGATGCGCATCATGTCGTATGTTGCATACGAGAATAACCTGCTGGATACGGCATTACGCACCATGCAAAAGGTGTTTGCACTTACCGAAGCAGATACTGCACGTCGTATTGGTCGCGACTTCGCTTATTACGGAAAAACACTTGCCAAAACCGGAAATGATTCGCTGGGTACCGAGTACCTTCGTCGCGCCATCTCTATTGATCCACGTAATGGTGAATTGTATGATGACCTGGGAAAAATGGCGACGAAGTCAAAGAAGTACGATGTAGCTGTTCAGGCCTATCGCGATAAAATCGCAAATATGCCTAAGATTACCAGCGCAGACTATTTCAGTCTGGGAAGAGCCCTGTACTCCGCTAAAAACTATGTAGAAGCAGACTCTGTCTTTACAAAGGTAACTACCCTGAGTCCGAACTGGCCCAACGGCTATCTGTATCTGGGACGGACCAACTCTCAATTAGATTCAGCGTATACATCCCTTAAGGCCATTCCCGCGTACTCAAAGTACATTGAACTGGTGAATATGGATTCGGTTAACGCTGCCAAGTACAGCAAGGAGCTGATTGAAGCATACAGCTATATTGGTGTCGTTAACCTTCGCAAAAAAGATAAAGACCTGAAAACATCACTTGAATACTGGAACAAGGTTTTAATGATCGATCCAAAGCAACAACAAGCATTGGAAGCTGTAAAAATCATTAATCAGCTGAGAGACGGAAAATAATCCACTTAGAGGGACCAAGGCAATCAATTAACAATACTCCTAAAAAAGGGGCTGTCTCAAAAGCTGAAGACAGCCTCTTTTTATTCCGGCACCTGCTAGATTAAGAAATTCACTTAAGCTAATCCAAGTTATCAGACTTCTTTTAAAGAGACCTTCTTATTATATCTTCCCAGTCAACCTTCCAGATTGTTTTCACTTTCGAATTTAAATCCAAGACGTTTACTGGTGGTCACTGAACTTTGCATGGTATTCACCATCGCTTCGTATACAGTAATTTCTTTCATGACATCATACGTTGGCACATTCACATCAATATCAATACTAAAACTGATGGCACTTTCAATAAATTGTTTCAATAACACCTGATCCGCTTTCATGTTTGCATAATCATTGAACAAAACCCCCAGCTGTCGCTTCCCTTCAACAAAAAAATTTCCGTCACGGTTAATAAACATCCGCGCTACCAGATGTCCGATATCGTTACGTCGATCAAACTTAAAGGAGTCAGATAAGAAGTTATAGACACTGATCATTCCAACAGTACCTCTGGTAGGATCCAGACTAACATATCCTGTTTTCCAGACAGGATGAGCCTGATCAAAAACAAAGGCATTGGTATGCAAAATAAATATCAGAAGATCTTCACCAACCTTTATCTCCGCCTCAAAAGTACCCCGATCCTGATATTTCACTTTAATACGCGGGTCAACAGCAACAACCTGCTTCCGAAGTTCAACCTCCACTTCCTGCAATACAGATTTAATCAACTGCAACACGGCATACGACCGGTCGGTCACATCTTTAGCAAGTCCGCTTTTAAGCAGAATAGCATTTACCAATGGTGATACATCATTACTCATTTGCAAAAGATTCAGCTATTACCAGATAACGGGACAACCCTGCATTTTGTTAGTAGGCTCTGGCAAATAAAACTCTCTGCGCAGAAGGACTTCCGGTGAGAATACACTTTCCTTCCTCTTTTTTGTTATTCAACGGAATACAACGGATAGTAGCCTTGGTTAACTCCTTTATCTTTTGTTCTGTTTCAGAAGTGCCATCCCAATGGGCATAAATAAACCCGCCTTTTGAATCCAGCAGATTCGTAAACTCGTCCCAGGTGTCGGCCCTGAATGTATTTTCCTCGCGGAAAGTGAGTGCTTTCTTGAAGATATTATCCTGAATCTGATTCAACAGATGTTCGACTTTAACATCAAGATCTACCACCTGATACACCGCTTTTTCCAGTGTGTCCCGGCGGGCTACTTCCACACTTCCGTTTTCCATATCGCGAGGCCCGACAGCAATGCGGACAGGAACACCTTTCAGTTCATACTCGGCAAATTTCCAGCCTGGCTTATGGGTTTCACGGTTGTCATATTTCACAGTAATGCCCTTTGCCTTCAGCCCCTGAATAATTGGCTCAACATATTTATTTATCTGGCCCAATTGATCGTCGTTTTTATAAACCGGAACAATTACCACCTGAATCGGAGCAAGACGGGGAGGCAACACCAAACCGTGATCATCGCTATGTGACATAATCAGTGCCCCCATTAAACGAGTAGACACCCCCCATGAAGTAGCCCAGACAAAATCCTGCTTGCCATCTTTTCCAGTAAATTTCACATCAAAAGCTTTGGCAAAATTTTGTCCAAGGAAGTGAGAAGTGCCAGCCTGTAAGGCCTTACCGTCCTGCATCAGCGCCTCGATGCACATGGTATCCAATGCACCTGCAAAGCGTTCATTCGCTGTTTTGGAACCCTTTATAACCGGAACCGCCAAAATTTCTTCGGCAAAAATGGCATATACATCCAGCATTTTACGTGTTTCATCCAAAGCTTCATCTGCAGTAGCATGTGCTGTATGCCCTTCCTGCCATAGAAATTCGGCCGTCCTTAAAAACAATCGGGTCCGCATCTCCCAACGAACAACATTTGCCCACTGATTTACAAGAATCGGTAAATCACGATAAGATTGAATCCATCCCCTGTAAGTATTCCAGATTATTGTCTCTGAAGTCGGGCGAACGATCAGCTCCTCTTCCAGTTTCGCATCTTCATCTACAACTATACCGTTACCATTGGGATCATTTTTCAGGCGGTAATGGGTTACAACTGCACATTCTTTTGCAAACCCTTCAACGTGAGAAGCTTCCTTGGAGAAAAATGATTTTGGGATGAACAATGGGAAATAGGCGTTAACATGGCCGGTATCTTTAAACATTTTATCCAGATGCTGTTGCATTCTCTCCCAAATGGCATACCCATAAGGTTTTATTACCATACAGCCTCTTACCGCTGAATTTTCAGCCAGATCTGCCTTTATTACCAGGTCCTGGTACCACTGGGAATAATTTTCACTTCGTGGGGTCAATTGATCGCTCATATCCTTAGTATCTTTACAAAGTTTGGCATTGTGTTTGTCTACCCTTTGTCGTCACAAAGTTGGTAAACTGACAGCATATTGCCAATCTTAATTTAAACGATCAAGGGATCCGATCATCTAAAAGTAAGTCATCACCATGAAACACAGAGGAAAAACCATGAAAACCCTTCGCCTGTTTGTTCTTGCAGCTGTTCTGGGTTTAAGCTCCTGTTCATCCGGAAGATATACCACCAGTGACAATGACGATGTTTATTTTTCAAAGAGGGATGTTGCCAGAGAGGAAATAAGTCAGACTACCGTAAATTCTACCTCTCAGCCATCCGATTACACATCAAAAGAATCTAACAACACCTATCAGGGTGACGGCGATTACAATAATTCCGGAAACAACAGTCAAAACCAATCCGACACATATAACACCGGTCAGAACCAATCCGATTCTTATTCAGGCAACTCTGACCGTTTTCGATACAATTCAGACCAGCCGGACAACAGACAACCGGACTACAGTACTACCGAACGCCGGTATGATGAAGACGGAAATTCAACGATTACCAATAATTACTATTACAACGACGATGATTATTATGATTATGCGTACTCTTCACGCATTCGTCGTTTTTACCGTCCATATGGATGGAGTTATTACGACCCCTACTATACCAATATGTATTGGTACGACTA
>WBZT01000374.1_pt1 | contig 37193 bp, 39 predicted proteins | sample 5204241 | NCBI WGS metagenome assembly WBZT01 (sample SAMN12344358, study PRJNA552823) | activated sludge metagenome | biome: Activated sludge suspended growth; feature: Nitrification reactor; material: Wastewater; isolation source: activated sludge from nitrification reactor of wastewater... | reverse complement strand
CATCAAATCCCGCAGAAGGCGTTAGGACACATCTCGCCGGTTGAGGCACTGAAGCATTGGCAAGAGCAACGCCCCGAATTGTTCAAAAAGAAGGTATACAATCTCGCGGAGCTGGACACCCACTGGGTCCCCGGAAAGCTCGGCAGCGCTGCGGTCGGCTTCAAACTCGCGGTTGCGCGACAGGGCGAGTTGGGCGAGGGCGCTCAGGGTCGGCGCTGCCAGCAGCACCAGCAGGGCCAGCAGCGGGGGGGTGGCGAGACCCAGGAGCAGGGCTGGGATACTAAGGATCAGCAGCACCTGGCCGACCAGCGCCAGAATCCCGGTGATGCGGCTCAGGGTGTCGGCGAAGGTCATTACCTGAATATCACCATTGATGACGTGGGCGAGTTCGTGGGCGAGGACGCCGATCAACTCCCGCCGCTCCAGGCGCCGCAGGAGGCCATCCGACAGGACGATGGCCGCATCGTCCCGCCGCCCGGTGGCGAAGGCATTCATCATCCGGCTCGGCAGATAATAGAGCCGTGGCAGACGCTCCAGCCCGGCGCGCGCCGCCAGCCCCTCCAGGAGGCCATAGAGGCCCGGCATCTCCCGGGGCGAGAGGGGTTTAGCGCCGTAGAGCCGGACCAGTAGTCGGGGTGAAGCCACCGGGTTGATCAGCCACAGCATCGCGACGCTCATCAGGGTGCCCCACAGGAAGGGTTCGCCGCCCACTACCCAGGCCAAATAGCCGAGCAGCAGGGCCAGCAGCCCCAGCAGCCCAAGCTGCTGCAGGCCATTACGCACTTTGTGTTCGATCAGGCGCTGTCTGTCCATGGTGGTAAAAGGGATCTAGCTTGGGATCCAGGGCACCTCAATTGCCATGCCGCTTGCGGAAGCCGTCGAGAAAGCGGCCGATCCGGCCCATGGCATCCTGCAGGTCATCGGTGTTGGGCAGGAAGACGATGCGCAGATGGTCCGGATGAGGCCAGTTAAAGCCGCTGCCCTGAACCACCAGCACCTTTTCCTCCAGCAGCAGTTCGAGAATGAAGTTCTGGTCATTGAGGATCGGATAGACCTTGGTATCCAGGCGCGGGAATAGGTACATGGCCGCTTGGGGCTTGTGGCAGGTCACGCCAGGGATGGAGGTCAGGATATCGTGGGCGAGGTCGCGCTGCTTGCACAGGCGCCCATGGGGGGCTACCAGGTCATCGATGCTCTGATAACCGCCCAAGGCTGTTTGGATGGCGTATTGGGCTGGAACATTAGCGCACAGCCGCATGGAGGCGAGAATGTCCAGCCCCTCGATATAATCGCGGGCGTGACGCTTCTCCCCGGACACGATCGCCCAGCCGGCGCGGTAGCCGCAGGCGCGGTAGTTCTTGGACAGGCCGTTGAAGGTTATGAAGAGCACATCCTCCGCCAAGGAGGCAATGGAGGTATGGGTGGCGCCGTCATAGAGAACCTTGTCGTAGATCTCGTCCGCGTAGATGATCAGCTGGTGTTGGCGGGCAATCTCCACGATTTCTTTTAGCAGATCAACCGGATAGAGGGCGCCGGTGGGATTGTTGGGGTTGATAATGACGATAGCGCGAGTAGCCGGCGTAATCTTGGCCCGGATGTCGTGCAGATCCGGCAGCCAGCCCGACCCCTCGTCACAAAGGTAGTGGCAGGGGGTGCCGCCTGCCAGGGAGACGGCCGCGGTCCAGAGGGGATAGTCGGGCGCCGGCACCAGCACCTCGTCGCCGCTGTCCAGCAGGGCCTGAATCGTCATGACAATCAGCTCGGAGACCCCGTTGCCGATGTAGATGTCGCCAACCTGGACCCCGGGGATCTGCTTTTCCTGGGTATAGTGCATCACCGCCTTACGGGCGGCGAACAGGCCCTTGGACTCGATATAACCCGAGGCGTTGGGGAGGTTATGAATGACATCGCGCACGATCTCGTCCGGGGCCTCGAAGCCGAAGACGGCGGGGTTACCAATATTGAGCTTGATGATACGGTGACCCTCTTCCTCCATCTGGTAGGCACGGGCCATCACGGGGCCACGAATGTCGTAGCAAACATTGGCCAGTTTGGTGGACTTGAGGACGGGCTGCATGGTGGCTACTTCCGGTGGATGGACTCGCGACGAAGGGGGGCAAGAAGGTACCCGATCCCGCCGGGGTCCTGCAAATGGCAATGCCCATCAAGGCGCATACTTCAAGGGCAAGGAGTCGCTCAGGGGCCGCCCCCTTTGTTTTCGCGATATTGCCCCCATCTGTCAGCTATAACAAGATACGGTCGCCCCCCGCTTGTCCGCGCCAAGGCTCGGGACCCAGGTGGCTTGTGGCACCACCTTTCGGCAACCTTTGGCTCAGGAGATCTTTATGGACTCGGCTCCATCCTCAAACGCGGGTCCCGCGGAGCAGGTTTCTCTCCAGGACAATTCAACCCCCAGCCTACTCCTAAGGCCGCAATTCGCGGTTGCCTCGGTGGCGAAAGTGGCTGAGCCCAATGGCGGCATGGGGGAGGACTGGTATCGCTATGAATTGGCGAGCGGCCCCGCCCGGATCACGGGCTATCACCGCGGTTCGCCGGAGGAGGTGATGGCCTACGCGCAAAATTGCGCCGAGGACTTTAACATGCGTAACGCTACGGGTAAGAGCACCCGCGCCTTTGCCAGCAGCAAGACCCGATGACGTCCTTGCCCACTTGCGGATGGAGGCAGGCCGCCTTCGTCCGCAAACACCACTTACCTTTCTCCGGGAGACCTGTTATTGTGGCGTTCAAGAGGAACAACCGATCTCCAGATCGGGGCAAGGCGTAGCGCAATTTCGACCCAATCGCATGTATTTCCCGCGAGTCATTTAGCCCCCCCTTACCTCCCCCTTACCGTTTTTTTACGGTACTCCGCTGTCGAAGGAATTTTCGTGCTTGGTATTTTTCGATAGTGTCATGTTTATCCAATGCACGAATTTCGGAGTTAGTCAGAGATGAATATTTACGTAGGTAACCTTCCCTATAGCGCCACCGACGCCGATCTGCGCGAGGCCTTCGCCCAATATGGCGACGTGTCCAACGTGCAACTGATCAGTGACAAGTTCACGGGCGAATCCAAGGGGTTCGGGTTTGTGGAAATGGACAACAACTCGCAGGCCGATGCCGCGATCAAGGGTCTGAATGGCACCGCCATCAAGGGCCGCAACATCACCGTCAATCAGGCCAAGCCCAGAAGCGACCGTCCTTCGCACGGTGGCGGCGGTCGCCGTTATTGATCGGTTGGATCACGGGTCGGCGAGGGCACCCGGTGCCAGCGCCGATTAAGTGAAGAATCCCCGCCTCGGCGGGGATTTTTGCGTCTAGGTTTAACCCCCTTGCCTGGCACGCTGAAAGGCCTTGGCGGTATAGCGCGTCACCTCGGAGTAGTGGCGCTCCATGATGCCCTGCAGGACCTGGGTGTACTCGTTGATCAGATCCGGCGCGATACTGAAGCGTTCGAAATTGAAGATGGCGGCAACCTTGTGGCCGATCGGCACCAGATGGGCCTCGAAGGCCTGGAGTAGCTGGTCGATATCCCGGCGGGAGCGCACCCTCAACCCTTCGAAGTTGACAAAGAGAATATTCCGCCCGGCGTCGTAGGCAAGACGTTGATCGAGCGGCAACTCCAGCATGGCCCCTCGCAGATTCATCCCTTCGGTCCCGAAGATACGTGCATCCATCAGCCGCGGTGGCCGGGGCATGCGGGGGACGAAGGTCATCCGCTCCAGAATATCGCGCTCCAGGTCCACGCCGGGGGCGATCTCGGTCAGTTCGAGACCCTCCGGCCCCAGGCGGAACACGCAGCGCTCGGTGATATAAAGGACGGTCTTACCACATTCCGACGCCTGTGGGCCGCTGAAGGTCCGGTGCTCAACCTGCTCGACGAATTTACGCGCGGTGCCGTCGACAAGAATCCGGAGAGCCCCCTTCTCCAGGGCGATCTCCAGGTTGCCGGCGGTAAAGGTCCCCACGAAGACCACTTTTTTCGCGTTTTGGCTGATGTTGATGAAACCACCGGCGCCGGCGAGCCTGGGGCCGAATTTCGAGACATTAAGGTTGCCCTCGCGGTCGGCCTGGGCCAGCCCCAGAAAGGCGATATCGAGTCCGCCGCCATCGTAGAAGTCGAACTGGCTGGGCTGATCGACGACAGCCTGGGCGTTGGTCGCAGCGCCGAAGCTGAGTCCCCCCGCCGGCACGCCGCCGACCACCCCAGGCTCCGCGGTGAGTGTGATGAGATCAAGGATATGCTCCTCGGTAGCCACGGCGGCAATGCCCTCGGGCATGCCGATGCCCAGGTTCACCACATCGTTGGTGGCGAGCTCTAGGGCCGCGCGGCGGGCAATGATCTTGCGCTCGTCCATGCCCATGGGCGGGATGGCCGACAAGGGCACCCGGATCTCACCCGAGAAGGCGGGGCTATAGGGCTCGCCGAAGGTCTGCATGTGATACTCGGGCCGCTCCGCCACCACCACGCAATCGACCAGGATCCCAGGGATCTTGACCTGACGCGAGGGGAGGCTATGGCGATCGGCGAGGCGTTCGACCTGGGCAATGACGAGGCCACCGGAATTATGGACGGCCATGGCGATGGCCTGGGCCTCCAGGGTCAGGGCCTCCCGCTCCAGGGTGATATTGCCCTCCGAGTCGGCGGTGGTGCCGCGAATGAAGCCGACATGGATGGGGAAGGCCTTGTAAAACAGATACTCCTCGCCATCGATCTCCAGCAGGTGCACCAGATCATTACCACAGGCGCGGGTCCGGTCGTTGAGCTTGCCACCACCCAGGCGGGGATCGACGAAGGTGCCCAGGCCGACCCGCGTCAGAGTCCCGGGCTTACCGGCGGCGATGTCGCGAAAGAGGTGGCTGATAACACCCTGGGGCAGATTCCAGGCCTCGATGCGATCAGCGAAGGCGAGTTGCTGCAGCTTGGGAACCAGCCCCCAATGGCCACCGACCACCCGCCGCACCAGGCCGTCATGGCCTAAGTGGTTGAGGCCCCGATCCTTGCCGTCCCCCTGACCCGCGGCATAGACCAGGGTCAGGTCGCGGGGATGGCCGAGCCCATGGGCGTCGCTATCCTCGCTTTCCAGAAAGCGCTGTTCCAAGGCCAGGGCAAGATTCTCTGGAAAACCAATGCCGACGAAACCACCCGTGGCCAGGGTGTCACCGTCGCGGATCAGTTGCACGGCCTGACGGGCACTGACCACCTTGCCGGTATCGCCGGCGTGCAGCGAGGCAATGAGGGGGTGTTGGGACATGGGGATGCCTGAAGTATGGCTTGCCGAAGATGGCAATGTATCATCCCTTCCCAGCCGTCAACATTCTTAAAATCCGGAGACCCTTATGGAAAATCCCACTCTGACGCGCATTGAGATCAGCAAGGAATATCTCAAATTCAGTGCTGGCCATTTCACGCTGTTTTCCGCCTCGGAACGTGAAAATCTCCATGGTCACAATTATCAGGTTTGTTGTTCGGTCATTACCCAGGTAGGTGCCGATGGCTTGGCCTTCGACTATACCCTTATCAAAAAGTTGCTTCTCAAGCTCTGTAATCAGCTTGATGAAGTGGTGCTATTACCAGAACGTTCGCCCCATTTGCGTATCGAATCGGCAGCCGGGCGAATCTCCGTCCGGTTTGCCGATGAATGTATCCCTTTCCTCGAACGAGATGTCCTGCTGCTGCCCATCAGCAATGTCACCATCGAGGAATTAGCCGCGCTGCTCCTCCGGCGACTCCGTGAATTTCCAGAACTGACGGCGCAGCCTCTGCAATCCATTGAAGTCGGCGTTTCATCAGGACCTGGGCAATGGGCCTATGCGGTATGGAACCTGCCCCGGGAGTCACATCCATGACGAAGCAACTCGTGATAACAGGCGCCAGTTCCGGCATCGGCCAGGCAGTCGCATCGCATTTTCTCCGGGAGGGCTGGTCCGTGATCAATATCGCGAGACGGCCCTGCCCCATTACCGGCGCTACCAATCTTCTTTGTGACCTATCCTTACCCGGGGCTGTCGAGGCCTTGCGCGCACCTCTTGGTTCTCATCTGGACCAGGTCGGCACCATTTGCCTGGTACATAACGCAGGGCTAATGGAGACTGATCGTATCAATAAGCTTCCGGATGCCAATTTGCGCAGTGCGCTCGAGCTCACCATTTTGTCCGCCAGCGCCCTGAATCAAATAATCATCCCCCGGATGACCCCTGGATCAAGCATCCTCTACATCGGTTCCACCTTAGCGGAGAAGGCCGTGGCGGGTGTCGCGAGTTATGTGATTGCCAAACACGCCCTGGTTGGCATGATGCGCGCCACCTGTCAGGATTTAGCCGGAGAGGGTATCCATACCTGCATGATCTGTCCCGGTTTCACCGACACCCCTCCCCTACGCACCCTCATCGCTGCCCATCCCCAATTACTGGAGGGCATCAGAGACCTGTCCGCCTTCAATCGGCTGATAGAACCCGAAGAAATCGCGGCCACGCTTGCCTTCGCCGCGACATCCCCCGTGCTTAACGGCGCCGTGATCCACGCCAATCTTGGGCAGCGCGAGCGATGAGCACAGGATGCCACCAGGGTGCTACTTTCGAGACCGGTCAAGGCCGGATGGTCTGCATCAGCGGCGGGGCTTCCGGTATAGGGACGGGACTCGTCGCCGCATTTTTGGCGGCCGGCGACCGGGTCTGTACCTTCGGGCGCTCTCCAGAAAAGCTCGACCTGTTAAGAAACAGGTGGCCAGCCGCTATCGCCAGAGGGCAATTGATACTCCTGACCGGTGACGTCACCGATGCCACTTTTCGCGACCAATTGATCAGGCTCATTAGGGAACGGGGAGAAAGGCTGGATATTCTCGTCAATAACGCTGGCATCATCCGCGCCAGTAGCGGCTTAGAGGAAAGTCCGGAGGACTGGCGTCTGACGCTTGAAACGAATCTGATTGCTCCCTACGCCCTCATCCAGGCGAGTCTGCCCCTGATGAGCAAGAGTCCATCGCCAGCCATTATCAATATCTCCTCGGTTTGTGCTCAGCAGCCTTTTGATACCTGTACCTCCATGGCCTACTCCGCCAGTAAGGCCGGATTGGACGTGATGACACGCCGTCTGGCCCTGGCGCTGGCACCCAGAGGGATACGTGTCAATGGATTAGCGCCGGGTGTGGTGGTCACGGATATTTGGGGGGAAGAGACCGAACTGATTGCCGCCACGGTCGCCAAGCGGCATGTCCTGCATCATCGGGCTATCAAGGTCGAGGAAATTGCCGCGGCAGCCCTGTTTTTGGTATCGGCGGAGGCCGGATCCATAACCGGCTCCATCCTTAATGTCGACGCGGGTTATACCCTTGGCTAGCCAGCCTTTCCTGGCAACCAGCCGGGGCGCCCCTTGGATTTCGCCGCCCCTGTACCTGGTAGGTATCCTGAGGATCTTGACAAAGCTCCCCTATAAGCCAAAGCCTCCAGGACTTTGAGCCAACATCCTGGCCAGTCCCGGGCCTCACACCACCTTTCGCAACCCATACTCAAGGATACCCTCGGCGCCGGCCACACGCAGTCGGGGCACCAAATCACGGACGATCCTGGCATCCACGACGGTCTCGACGGCCAACCAGGCGCGATCGTAGAGATGGCTGACCGTGGGGGCATGGAGACTGGGGAGCAGACACACAACGCGATCCAGGTCCTCAGCCTTGACGTTGAGCTTGAGGGCGACCTTGTGGCGTGCCGCCAGTGCGGCCTGGAGCATGAGGGCTATCTGGTCAATCTTGGCCCGCTTCCAAGGGTCCTGGCGCGCCTGGGGATTGGCGATGAGCCGGGTCTCGGTGACCAGCAACTCCTCGACGATGCGCAGACCGTGGGCACGGATGGTGCTGCCGGTCTCGGTGATCTCGACCACGGCATCCACCAGGCCCTCCACCACCTTGGCCTCGGTAGCGCCCCAGGAAAATTCCACACTGGCCTCGATACCCCGCTCCGCCAGATATCGTTTAGTGAAGCCCACCAGTTCAGTGGCGATCTTCTTGCCCTGCAAGTCGGCGACGCTGGTTACCGGGGAGTCCTTGGGCACCACCAGCACCCAGCGGCTCGGCTGCTCCGAACTCTTGGAATAGGTCAGGGTGCTGACTTCCTCGACCAGGGCCTGGGTCTCCAGTATCCAGTCCAGACCCGTCAATCCCAGGTCCAGGGTCCCGCTGGCCACATAGGGCGCCATCTCCTGGGCGCGCACCAGGACGCAGGATAGCTCCGGGTCGTCCACGTCCGGGTAATAGTTGCGCGAGTGGGGGCTAATCTTCCAGCCTGCCTGCTCGAAGAGGCTCAAGGTGGACAGCTCGAGGCTGCCTTTCGGGAGGCCGAGGCGAAGACAACTCATAATGCGATTACCAGTTACGAAGGGGGATTAGCGCTTAAAAGACTTGCTGGGCGTCAAAGACGGGGCCATCCACGCAGACGCGTTGCATAGCGGGGCCCGCGGGGGTTCTGACCTCGACGACGCAGCCGGCACAACCGCCGACGCCACAGGCCATGAACTCCTCCAGGGAGACCTGACAGGGCAGCGAGAACTCAGCAGCCAGGGCGGCGACGGCCTTCAGCATGGGGTGGGGTCCGCAGGCGAAGACCTCGACCTCGGCGAGGGCGCTGGCATCCAGGCCCTGGAGCCAGGAGCGAGCCAGGTCGGTCACGTAACCCTGGAAGCAGCCGGCATAGCCTTGCAGGCTGGCCAGGCGGCTGGGCAGACCCCAGTCATCGAGCAGGGGCATGGCGGCGATGACCGCGGGTGGCAGTCCCGGGACCAGGATTTGCGAGGGCCGTGCCTGAAAGGGGAATGGCACCTCAGAGCCGAGGATAACCAGGGGCTTAGAGGCCGGCTCCCGGCGCAGGGCCTCGGCCAGGAACACCATGGGGGGCATGCCCACCCCGCCGCCGACCAGAAGGGGCCGGGGCCGCTCGGGATGGACCTGGAAGGGCTTGCCGATGGGACCGATGGAACTGACGATATCCCCGGGGCGGCGCTGGGCCAGGAGCCGGGTGCCCTCCCCCACCACCTTATAAAGGATCTCGATCCAGCCCACCCGGGGATTGACGCGCATCAGGGAGATGGGCCGGCGCAGTGGGAGGGCCGGGTCGCAGGTGAGGTGGACGAACTGGCCGGGCTTGGCATGCTGGGCACACTCGGGAGACCCGAGGCGCATCAGGTACTGATCGCCAGGGTGGGCCTCCTGGGTCAGCACCTCTGCATCCTCCACGAAGAGAGTACCGCGCTGGGATTCACTGCTCATGATTGGCCCTGAGGTGCGTGGACGATGCGGCCGGCCAGCAAGGTCCAGGTTGCGCGCCCCTTCATCCTGGCCCCCAGGAAGGGCGTGTTGAGGCCCTGACTGCGCCAAGTCCCGGCGCTGACCCGCCACTTGGCCTCGGGATCAAAAACACAGACGTCGGCGCAGCCGCCGCTGGCTAGATGGCCCAGGGGCAAGCCCAGGATGGCGGCGGGGCCGCTGGTAAGGCGGGCGATGGCCGTCGGCAGGTCCATCAGGTCCTTGGCAACCAGGCGCAGCATCAGCGGTAACAGGGTCTCCAGGGCCGCCATCCCCGGCTCGGTGCTGGGGAAGGGGGCCAACTTGGCGTCGGCCTCGTGGGGCTGGTGATCGGAACAGACGGCACTGACCAAACCGGCGCGCACGGCGTCGCGCAAGGCGTCGCGATCGGCGACGGTGCGCAGGGGTGGGTGCAGGTGGCACTGGCTGTTGAAGCCCTCCAGATCCTCTTCCGTCAGGATGAGCTGATGGGCGTTGACGTCGGCGGTGACGGCAATGCCCCGGCAATGAGCGTCCGCCAGCATCTCCAGGGCGCGGGCGCAGGAGAGTCCACGCAAGTGAACCCGGGCACCGGTCTGCTCCGCCAGCGCCAGGTCTCGGGCCAGAGCCACCGTCTCCGCCGCCTCCGGGATGCCCGGCAGGCCCAGACGAGTACTGACCCGGCCCTCGTGAGCGCAGCCGTTGTCGCGCAGAAAGCGGTTTTCGGGGCGCAGGAAGACGGTCAGCCCGAAGGTAGCGGCATACTCCAAGGCGCGCCGCAGCACCTGGGTATTGAGGAGGGGGTGGTCTGCCTGACTCATGACGGCGCAGCCGGCTTGGCGCAGGGCCACCATCTCGCTGATCTGCTCGCCCGCCAGACCCTGAGTCAGGGCCCCGGCGGGGATCACCCGCGCCAAGCCGGCCTGTTCGGCAGTGCGGGTAATGAGCTGGGCGACCGCCGGGGTGTCGAGCACCGGCCAGGTATCCGGTGGGCAACAGAGGGTGGTTATACCCGCCGCCGCCGCCGCCGCCGTCTCGCTGGCGATAGTCCCCTTATGTTCCTGGCCGGGCTCCCGCAAGCGGGCGCAGAGATCGATCAGGCCAGGGCAGACCACCTGATCGCGGGCATCCAGGACGAGCTCCGGCTGGAATCCTGGCGGGGCCGCACCCACCGCCAGTACCCGCCCCTCGGCCAGGTGCAGGTCCAGGAGGCCGTCGATCTGGTTGGCGGGATCGATGAGGCGACCATGACGGATACTGATACGTGAAATTTCAGTCATGGTCTGCGGCCCGTCCGCGCCGGTTCTGGGTGCCAATGCAAAGGGCCATGACCGCCATGCGCACGGCGATGCCGTTGCTGACTTGCTCCAGGATCACCGATCGCGGCCCGTCGGCGACCTGAGAATCCATCTCCACCCCGCGATTGATGGGCCCGGGATGCATGACGATGGCATCCGGTTTGGCGGTGGCCAGGCGTTCCTCGGTGAGGCCGAAGAGTTGAAAATATTCGTGCTCGCTCGGCAGCATGGCCCCACGCATACGCTCGCGCTGCAGACGCAGCATGATGACGACATCGGCGTCGCGCACCCCCTCCCGCAGGTCGTGAAAGACGCGGGCGCCCAGGGACTCGGGCGCCGCCGGCAGCAAGGTGCGCGGCGCTATGATGCGCACCTCGCCGGTACCCAGGGTCTTGAGGGCCGCCAATTGGGAGCGCGCCACCCGCGAATGGAGAATATCGCCGACGATGGCCACCCGCAGCTTGGCGAAATCGCCCTTGTGGTGGCGAATGGTGAACATGTCCAGCATGCCTTGGGTAGGGTGGGAGTGGCGCCCGTCGCCAGCATTGATGACGCTCACACCGGGAGCGGCGTGCTGGGCGATGAAGTGGGCCGCCCCGCTCTCGGCGTGCCGCACCACGAACATATCGACGTGCATGGCCTCCAGGTTGCGCAGGGTGTCGAGCAGCGTTTCGCCCTTGGAGGTGGAGGAGGCGGCGATATTCAGGGTGAGCACATCCGCCGATAGCCGCTTGGCCGCCAGCTCGAAGGTGGTACGGGTACGGGTGCTGGTCTCGAAAAAGAGGTTGGCGACCGTTTTGCCCCGGCACAGAGGCACCTTCTTCACCGCCTGGCGGGCCACCCCCAGGAAGCCCTCGGTCTTATCGAGGATCTTGACCAGGAGTTCCCGGCTCAGACCCTCAAGGGTCAGGAAGTGCTTGAGGTAGCCCTGGTCGTCGAGTTGGATGTTGGGAGCGGACATGGCGGGTGACGACTCGGTTCAGGATCGGGAGTGGGGAGTGGGTTGTTGGGAGCGGAGCTTGTATAAGGCTGGCGGTCGACGTCAGGGGTGTTGGGCGCGATGGCCCAGGACCAGCGCCAGGGGCTCGGGACCCGTCAACTTGACCTGAAGGGCGGGATCCATGTCCAGCTCCCGCTTGAGATCCAGGCCCGTGGCATCCGCCGCGATGGGGAGTTCCCGCCCGCCGCGCCGCACCAGGACTGCCAACATGACGGAGGCCGGCCGGCCATAGTCGAAGAGGATATCCAGAGCGGCACGAATGGTGCGTCCCGTCTGGAGGACATCATCCACCAGGATGATATGGCGGTCGTTCACCTCCACCGGCAGATCCGAGGGTCGCACCTGGGGGTGCAGACCTATAAGACTGAAGTCATCACGATAATAGGAGATGTCCAGCACCCCCAAGGGCTCGGCGAGGTACAGGGCGCGATGCAGCCGCTCGGCAACCCAGACGCCGCCCGTATGGATGCCGACCATGAGGGGGTCTAAGATGCCGCGCCGGGTCAGCTTGGACTGGAGGATAACGCTCATGGAGCCGATAGCCGCCTCGATAACCTCGGCGGAGGCATAATTTTCAGTGGGAATCACTCAGCCAGGTCTCCAGCAGGAGTTTCGCCGCCATGGCATCCACCACCTCGCGGGAGGTGCCCTTGCGCCCGAGAATGTGGCGCGCTTCCAGAGTGGTGAGACGTTCGTCCACCAGGTGCACCGGCAGACCAAAACGCCCCTCTATCTGGCGGGCAAAGCGCCGGGCCAAGGGGGCAATCTCGGTCTCGGTGTCATCCATGTTAAAGGGTAGGCCCACCACGGCGGCGTCGGGCCGCCATTCGCGGATCAGGGCCTCGATGCGCGGCCAATCCGGCCGGTCGTTGCGACACCGCAGGGTGGTCAGGGGAGCGGCAGTGGCCGTCACCTGCTGGCCCACGGCCACTCCGATCTTGCGGGGACCAAAATCAAAACCGATCAGAGTCCCGGTGCCCATTCAGGCATGCCCCACCTCGGCGCTCATCAGGTTGAGATCGACCCCGAGCAGGGAGGCCGCCGCCTGCCAGCGGCGTTCAGCCGAGACGCGGAAGAGGATGTCCCCATCCGCCGGGCCGCTGAGCCAGGCATTAGTGCCCATCTCCTGCTCCAGTTGCCCACCGCCCCAGCCGGCATAGCCCAGGGCGATGAGCCGAGAGGTCGGGCCCTTCCCCACGGCAATGGCCTCCAGCACATCCCGGGAAGTGGTCACGCAGATATTGGGGGCTATGTTCAGGGTCGAGTCGTAGGTCTCGCCCTCGGTGTGCAGCACAAAGCCACGATCCGTCTGCACCGGCCCACCCAGGTAGATGGGGTTATCCAGAGCCCCCGGGTCCAGGACCTCGATATCCAGTTGCTCCAGGATCTCGCCGAGGCGAATCTCCATAGGCCGATTGATGACGATCCCCATGGCGCCTTGCTCGGTGTGCTCGCAGACATAGGTCACGGTGCGCGAGAAATTAGGATCCCGCAGACCTGGCATGGCGATCAGGAAGTGGTTAGCAAGGGTCGAAGAGTATGGCATGGGCATAGTATCCGGCCCCTACCCCCCTAGAGGCAAGCAGATTGCCCGGGCATGGCTGGCCACTGGATCGGCAAGATAGCCTGGCGATAGCAGCGGCATCCTGCCTCAGCCGATCCTCCCTGACGCAGCCACTTAAGGGCAGCGCCCTTGACATGCCATTCTCCCCTATCCACCCCCCATCCGCCCTACTTGTCTTCCCGTGAAACCGAGCGAACCGCCTGACTCATTCACTTCAAGGATGGCTCGGCGACACCGGACATCCATCACATCAGACACAACAAGGATTTAGTCAGTCGAGGCCGGCTAACCGTGACATGCAGCCGCTGTACGGTTGCATTTCTTGCCATTTTAAGAGGGTTTCTTCCGCGCCTGACCGGCCTTTTCCAACTCCGCCAGATAGTCTTGCCACAATCCCTCCTGATTCTGGCCGAGACGATAGAGATAGTCCCAGGAATAGATGCCCGTGTTGTGTTCATCGTCGAAGTGGAGGCAGACGGCATAGTTGCCGACGGGCTCGATGCGATCGATGTTCACATCCTCCTTGCCCAGTTGCAGCACCCGCTGGCCAGGGCCGTGGCCCTGAACCTCGGCGGAGGGCGAATAGACGCGCAAAAACTCGCAGGGCAGGTTGAAGTGAGAGCCGTCTTCGAAGGTCAGCTCGATGACCTTCGACTGGCGATGGAAATTGATTTCGGTAGGGTTCATGCAGGGCTCCGCTCCGGCCGCCCAGCGGCCGGGGTGTCGTCGTGATATAAAGATTTGGCAATCAGAGGATGTAGCGCGACAAATCCTCGTTGGCGGCCAGTTCGGAGAGGTTGCGATCCACATAGGCGGCGTCGATGGTAACCGTCACCCGGTCCATCTCCGCGGCATTGAAGGAAACGTCCTCCAACAACCGCTCCAACACCGTGTGCAGGCGGCGGGCGCCAATGTTCTCCGTGCGCTCGTTAACCTGCCAGGCGACCTCGGCGATGCGCCGGATACCCTCCTCGGTGAATTCCAGGTTGACCCCCTCGGTCGCCAGCAGGGCCTTGTACTGCTCGGTGAGGGAGTCGTCCGGCTCCGTCAAGATGCGGACGAAGTCCTCGCTAGTCAAGGCCTTGAGTTCGACCCGAATAGGCAAGCGGCCCTGGAGCTCCGGGATCAGGTCCGAGGGCTTGGACAGGTGAAAGGCCCCCGAGGCGATAAAGAGAATGTGATCGGTGCGCACCATGCCGTGCTTAGTGGAGACCGCGCAGCCCTCGACCAGGGGCAGCAGATCCCGCTGCACGCCCTCGCGGGAGACATCGGCACCGCTACTGTGGTCGGCGCGGCGGCAGACCTTGTCGATCTCATCGAGGAAGACGATGCCGTGCTGCTCCACCCCTTCCAGGGCCCGCAACTTGAGTTCCTCCTCATTGACGCGTTTGGCCGCCTCCTCGTCGCGCAGCAGCTTCATGGCATCGCTCACCTTGAGCTTACGGCGCTTGGTGCGGTCCCGGCCAAGATTCTGGAAGAGGCCCTGGAGCTGGCTGGTCATCTCCTCCATGCCGGGCGGGGCCATGATCTCAACCCCAATGGGCGAGGCACTGACCTGGATTTCGACCTCACGTTCGTCCAGATCACCCTGGCGCAGCTTGTCGCGAAACTTCTGGCGGGTGGCGTTGGTGGCACCAACGCCGCGACTGTCTTCCTCGAAATTGGCGGGGGGGGGCAGGAGGGCGTCCAGCAGCCGCTCCTCCGCCGCCGCCTCGGCCTGGTCACGCAGCCCCTCCATAGCCCGCTCCCGCGCCATCTTGACGGCGGTGTCAGCCAGATCGCGGACAATGGACTCGACGTCGCGCCCGACATAACCCACCTCAGTGAACTTGGTCGCCTCCACCTTGATGAAGGGGGCATCGGCGAGGCGCGCCAGCCGCCGGGCGATCTCGGTCTTGCCGACGCCGGTGGGGCCAATCATGAGGATGTTCTTGGGCGTGATTTCCGAGCGCATGGGCTCGGCGATTTGGGCGCGGCGCCAGCGGTTGCGCAACGCCACGGCCACGGCCCGCTTGGCCTCGTCCTGGCCGACGATGTGCTTGTTGAGCTCCGCGACGATGCGTTGGGGGGTGATGTCCGACATGGGGCAATCTTCCTGATGAAGGTTCGGGGCCCCGGGGAGGCCACCGCGTGGGATGAAACTGAGGCGATTTGCGGGCCGGAGCGGCCTTCCGCAAGGCCGGAACCCGGCGACAGGTAGCCGGTCAGGCCAGGCCCAGTTCCTCGATAGTGAGCTGGTGATTGGTATAGACGCAGATATCGGCGGCGATGTGCAGCGAACGCTCGACAATCTCCCGCGCCGACAACTCGGTCGCCTCCAGCAGGGCCCGCGCCGCCGCCTGGGCAAAGGAGCCGCCGGAGCCGATGGCCATGAGACCCTGCTCCGGCTCCAGCACGTCGCCGGTACCCGTGATGATGAGGGAGGCGGTCTGATCGGCAACCAGCAGCATGGCCTCCAGCCGGCGCAGCATGCGGTCCATGCGCCAATCCTTCGCCAATTCGACGGCGGACCGGGTGAGATGGCCCTGGTGCTTCTCCAGTTTGCCCTCGAAGCGCTCGAAGAGGGTAAAGGCATCCGCCGTGGCCCCAGCGAACCCCGCCAGCACCCGTTCCTTATACAGCCGCCGCACCTTGCGGGCGTTGCCCTTCATGACCGTCGAGCCCAGCGTCACCTGGCCATCGCCACCGATGACCACCTGGCCGCCCCGCCGCACCGACAGGATGGTGGTGCCGTGAAATGTCTCCATCGTGAGTTCTCCCGCGCGAATCGAATGGACGTCATTCTACCCGAGGGACGGGGCCGGATCAGCAAAGGGATGAGGGGCGCGACTGTCTCCGGCCCCCGTGCGCATGGCGGCCAGGGGCTGTAGCGTATCCCTGGCACGGGGCGCCACTGTAAGGCGCCATTGCCCCCTGGCTAACCCGCAAGCCAAGCCCACTACCCAAACAGAGTCCCCCGTACCGCCGCCATGACGCCGTACCCACCCTCCCTGGATACCTCGACCCCAGCCGGGAGCCGCCATCTCCGCGGATCGCGGCGTCGCTTCCCCATCCGTATCCACATCACGACGGCCTTCGCCCAGCTGCTGCTGGTCGGCGGCGCCCTGGGCTGGCTGGCCTATCAACGCACGGCCAGCATCCTGGAAAGTTCGACCTCGGAACTGGCCCTGCGCGCCGCCCACGAGGCCGCCCTGGAACTGGATCGCATCCTGGCCCCGGCCCAAACCGGGGCGGTGGCAGGATCTTCGGAGCCGATGCGTGGCTGGACACCCCGGGCGCCCTGCTCGCGCGCCAACGCATGACCCCGGGCTCTCGTCTTGCCCTGCTAGATGGCCAGGGACAACTGCTGGCCAGCGACACCCGTTCGGAGGCCGGGCCGTATGTCGCCGGCCAGGACCCCGTCCTTGCCAAATTGGGGGAAAGCACTCCCGGCGACGCGGCGGCGGAGGGCTCGCGGCGCCTGGAACTGGCCGGCAAGACCTGGTACCTGGCCAGGCCGCACCTGTCCTGGGACGATGACCGGGACACCTATCTGGGCGTGGCGGTGCCCGAGGCGGAGATGCTGTCCGAGGCTCACCGCGTCCGGGGGCATTTTGTGTTGCTGGACATGGCTCTGTTGCTCCCCTGCCTGCCGGTAGCCTTCTGGCTGGCGCGGCGCATCGCCCAGCCCCTGAGCAACCCGGTCAGGGAAACCGAAGCCATCCGGAGTTTCGACCTGGCCAGCCCCATTCAGGTGGAATCCTTCATTTTCGAGGTTGATGAACTCGCCACCACCTCGCGTCACGCCAAGACGACCCTGGCTCACTTCCTGGACATCATCACCCGCCTCAACAACGAACCGGATTTCAACCGCCTCATGCTAGAACTGCTCCGGGCCACCACCGAGACGGCCCAGGCCGACGGCGGCCTGCTGTTCCTGATGTCCTCGGAAAGCGGCCCCCCGCGCCCGGTGGCGGGGCTGTGGGATGCCCAACCCTTGGGCCTGGAGGACCTGCCCAGCGACGGTGATGCCTTTTCCTGCCAGGCAGCCCTAACCACGGGCCAGACCCTCGCCCTCAAGACCAGGGAGACCGACCGCGCCCGCTTCGGCCTGCCTCCCCTAGACGCGGTGAGCCTACCCCTCTTCAACCGCGCCCGGGACCCCATCGGCGTGCTGGTCCTGCTCAGTCGACAAGGCCACCAAGCTGGAAACCCTCTACGACCGCATCCATGAGGTGCGCATGCGTTTCGAGGTCCTCAAGCGCGATGCCGAGATCAATCACCTGCGCGCCCTGGCAGCTGGGACCGACCCCGAATCGGCGCACGCCGAGCGCGACGCCGCCTGGCATGCATGATGGCCATTGCCGACATCTTCGAGGCGCTCACCGCCAGCGACCGGCCCTACAAGCCCGCCAAGAGCCTGTCGCAATCCCTGGGGATCATGAGACAGAAAGCCGAGGCGGGCCATATCGACCAGGAGCTGTTCCGTATCTTTCTGGGTTCGGGAGCCTGCCTGCGCTATGCCGAACGCTTCCTCGCCCCCGCCCAACTGGATACAACCGAATTCGACGCCTTCATGCCCCCGTCCTGAAGCCGTCTCCATCCGCGAGGACCGCCCCGTGCTTCTCAAACAACTCCTGTTGATAGCGCTGCTGATCGCCGCCAGCGCCCTTCTTTTCCCTGTCCGAGGACTCGCTGGAGGGAGGGCCGGGTGGTGGCTGGCGGCGGTCGGGGGTGTCGACAGCAGGGATGCTGTCGCCAAGCCTACAGGGATGTATTCACGGCGTCCCCCGACCGCCGCCAGCCACCACCCGGCCCGGGAAACCGAGCTATTTTGGCTATACTTATCCGAATCTGGCCCCAGGCGGCCATCACTGACAGGCGGAGCTTAAGAAAATGACGAATTTCGTTGTACAGCCGGGACGTGCGGCCCTAGTCGGCGCCAATGCCCTGACCAGCCTGCTCGCCGCGCTGGCGCTGGGCGGCTGTGCCTCATCGGCCAACTATCCCACTGGCGTCATCTCCATCACCGTCAAACCCGGCGACACCGGGACCTGTGAATCCGCGCCCTGCCAAGTCAATTTGGTGATGCCTCCGGGTACGGGCAGCTATGAGGTCACGGGCAATGAGGTGCGGGTGGGCACCTACCCGGCGGGGCAAACGGTCAATCTGGGCGGATACTGGGAATCCCAGAAATTCGAGATCGTCGGCGCCAAGGTGGCACCCGTCTATGTCTATGTGCCCAGGCAGCGCTGAGGGATCGCATCGCAACGCAGAGTGCGGTCTCGCGACATCCGTGAGGGCGGGGACGACGGCCAGGGGAGCAAGATGGCTATATCGCGGGGCGCATCACGCAGTCGCGCCCGGGTGAAATGGATATGGCCCAGGGGTTGTTGACCCTCATAGGCGAGCAAGGACAACAAGGGCCGCGCAGACGCATCTGCAGGAAGATCCCCCACCAGACTGGCTTCATCCTCCCGATCAAAGGCTGCTCGTTCCACGAATCCCACGACCCGCAAGTCAGAAGTTGCCGCCTCCCAAATCTTCATCCGCCCTCCGGTTAGGTTCCAATGATGCTCGCGGAATATCACCCAAGGCGCGGGCAATCCCAGCCGCGTCTTCGGGTGCTTCCTACAGCCAAGCTTCCAGGTAGGCGGCCCTCTCCTCCGGCGTGGGAAGATGCTCCGACCCGTCGTACGTCGTGGTCTTTGTCTTAACAGCCTTCTTGGTGGCAATCTTGGTCATGACGACTACTCCGCGAAGTTCCGGATTTGAACCCAGTCCGGGACGGCCCTCACCAATATATGGAGATCGAAAAAATGACGAATTTGTTGCCACATCCTGAACAAGTGACCAGGGCCGGTGCCAGGGGCCCGGTGGCCGTGGCCCTGCTCGCCGCGTTGGCGCTGGGCGGCTGCGCCTCCTCGGCCGACTTTCCCACCGGCGCCATCGCCATCACCCTCAAGCCCGGCGACACCGGGACCTGTATCACGGCCCCCTGCCAGGTCAGCCTGGTCATGCCCCCCGGCCAGGGCAGCTACGAGGTCACGGGCAATCAGGTACGGGTCGGCACCTACCCGGCGGGGCAAACGGTCCATCTGGGCGGTTACTATGAATCCCAGAAATTCGTCATCGTCGGCGCCAAGGTAGCGCCCGCCTATGTCTATGTGCCGAATCAACGCTAGGGGTCGCGGTCGCCTGGCCCCTCTCCCCCGGCCCCTCCACCGCGCGGGGGGATGGGTGTGAGGCGGGCGCGGCCGCGGGCGATGGCCAGGCGCAGGGCGCGCGCCGCCGCCGCCGGGTCTTCGGCAGCCATGAGGGCGGAGACGACGGCGATGCCATCGGCGCCAGCCGCCATGACCTGCCCCGCATTGCGCTCATTGAGCCCGCCGATGGCGATCAAGGGCAGGTGGGTGACGGCACGGATCGCCGCCAGCCCGGCCAAACCGGTGGCCGTTGGGGTGTCCCGCTTAGTCGGGGTATCGAAGACGGGGCTCACGCCCAGATAATCCGACCCCTCGCCCGTGGCGCGCCGGGCCTCCTCCGGGGTACTGACCGAGACGCCGAGGAGGCACTCCGCGCCGACCAGCCGCCGGGCCAGGTCGCAGGGCAGGTCGTCCTGGCCCAGATGGACCCCCGCCGCGCCGCAGGCCAGGGCCAGGTCGAGGCGGTCATTAACGATGAGCGGCACCCCCAGAGGCTCCAGCAAGGCCTGCAGTTCCAGCGCAAGCCGGAGGCTGTCGCGGGTGCTGGCGTCCTTGTCGCGAAGCTGGACGACGCTGGCGCCACCCTGGACAGCGGCGCGGACGATCTCGACCAGCCCCCGGCCCCGGGCGGCGGCGCGATCAGTCACCAAGTAGAGCGCATAGTCGATGGCCCGCGCCATGGACTTATTCAACGACCAGGCGGGCGTGCTGTCTCACCTGCTCGGGGGTGATCTCGTCCAGGGCATCGATGAGGCGGGTGCGGAAGCTGCCAGGCCCCGGGTCGCCCACCGCCGCCAACTCGCCGGCAATACCATAGACGGTCAGGGCAGCGATGCTGGCGAGCAGGGGATCGGACTCCACCGCGGCAAAGGCGCCGACCAGGGCGGAACAGACACAACCCGTACCCGTCACCCGGCTCATGAGGGGGTGGCCGTTGGCCAGGCGCACCCGCCGCTCGCCTTCGGTGATGAAGTCCTCGGGGCCCGTCACCACCACTAGAGCCCCAAACTGGCTGGCGATGGCGATCGCCGCCTCCCGAGCCTCCTCGACGCCTCGGGTGGAATCGACCCCCTTGGTGGCGCCGCCGGCCGCGGCGAGGGACAGGATCTCGGAGGCATTGCCACGGACGATGGTCGGCTTGACCTCCTCCAGCAGCAGCAGCGCCGTCTCGGTGCGCAGCCGGGTGGCGCCGGCGCCTACGGGGTCCAGGACGATGGGCAGACCCCGCGCCCGCGCCGCGTGCCCGGCGGCAAACATGGCATCGATCCAGGGCCGCGACAGGGTACCGATGTTGAGGACTAGGGCCCCGGCCAGGCCCACCATCTCCCGCACCTCCTCGGCGGCGTGCGCCATGACCGGCGAGGCGCCGAGGGCCAGCAGGGCGTTGGCGGAGAAGTCCATGACAACGTAATTAGTAATGTTGTGGACCAGCGGCCGCTGGCGCCGCAGCTCCGCGAGCGCCTGAACAGCGGCATCGATGGGGTTGTTGCTCGTATCCATGAAAGGTGACTCGGTTACTGATAGCGGAGGGGATTGAAGTGTAACACTGGTATCCGGGCATTTAGCCAGGGGCTAAGCCTTCGGACCCCCTCTCCCCAACCCTCCCCCGCGCGGGGGGAGGGAGCAAGAGAAGCCGTGGCTTGGGCTAGCGAACCCAGCCCATGCGGCCGGAGGGTCTAAACGCCTTATAACCCCAGGACTGCCAGCCCGGGGGTCTGAAGGCTTATAACCGGGCGGCCAGCCGGGGCGTCAGTTCGGCGGCGGGCACTGGGCGGCCAAACCAGTAGCCTTGGGCCTGGTCACAGCCCTCGGCCAGGAGGAAATCGCGCTGAGCCTCGGTTTCGACGCCCTCGGCCAGGACGGCGAAGCGCATCTTGGCGCCCAGGGCGATGATGGAGCGGGCGATGGCGGCGTCATTCTCATCATGCGGCAGCCGGTTTACGAAACTCTGGTCGATTTTCAGCTTATCCGCCGGCAGGCGCTTGAGACGATCCAGGGAGGAATAGCCGGTGCCAAAATCATCGATGCTGATCATGACGCCCCGCTCCCGCAACCGATTGAGTACCTCGCCGACTTCCCCATGCCGCTGCATCAGCACCGTTTCGGTGATCTCCAGTTCCAGACACTCGGCCGGCATGCCGCTGTCAGCCAAGGCCTCATCCACCCGCGCCGGCAGATCGCCGCGCTGGATTTGCAGCCCGGAAACATTGACCGCCACCCGGCCCACCGCCAGGCCTGCGTCGAGCCAGGCGCGGCCTTGCCGGCAGGCCTCCCGCAACACCCAGGTGCCCAGATCGCCGATCAGGCCGGTTTCTTCCGCAATGGGGATGAAGCGCGATGGCGGAATCATGCCCTCCTCGGGATGGGGCCAGCGCGCCAAGGCCTCCACGCCAACCAGGTCGCCGGTGCGCAGGTCGATCTGCGGCTGGTAGTCAAGCCGCAACTGGTCCAGTTCGAGGGCCTTGCGCAGTTGTCCCTCGAGTACGATGCGCTCGAGGGCGGCGTTGGTCATGTCATCCGAATAGAACTGGTAGTTGTCGCGGCCCTTGTCCTTGGCGCGGTACATGGCGGCATCGGCGTTTTGCAGTAGGGTCTCGACCGATTGGCCATCGCGGGGATAGATGCTGATGCCCATGCTGGCGGACACATAGAGCTCATGGGCGCCCAGCCGCAGCGGCTCGGCGAGGGCCTTGACGAGGCGGTGGGCCTGCAGGGCGGCATCCTCCCAGGACGGCAGGCGTTCGACCAGCACCACGAACTCATCGCCACCGAGCCGCGCGAGGGTATCCTCCTCGCGCACGACGGTCTGGAAACGCGTGGCGATGGCCTTCAGCAGGTCGTCACCCAGGCTATGGCCCAGGCTATCGTTGACCCGCTTGAAGCGATCCATGTTAATGACGATCACCCCCAGGACCTCGTCCTCCCGCGCAGAGGTGTGCAGGGCGTGCTCCAGCCGGGCGCTCAGTAGCAGGCGGTTCGCCAAGCCGGTCAAGGGGTCGTGATGGGCCAGGTGCTCGAGCTGGGCCTGGTAGTTTTTCAAGGGGGTGATATCGGTGAAGACGCCGACACACTGGGTCAGATCACCGCTCTCGTCCCGAACCGGACTGAGGGTCAGCCAGATCGGATAGCAGGGTTCAGGCCGGCGGAGTTCGTCGTCCCGGCGGCGATTCCAGACCTCGCCGCGCCAACCGCCGGTCTCGGCCATGGCACGCCAGATCGCCCGATAGAAGGCCGGCTCCTGGCGTTCACAGCCCAGTTTGTCAAAGGCCTGGCCAATGACGTCCTGCTCCGGATAGCCGGTGATGTCGGTGAAAGCGCGGTTGACCGCCTGGATATGGCCTAGGGCGTCCGTGATCATGACACCTTCCTGGGCATTCGCGAACACCACGTCCCGGGCGCGCAACTCATGCAGCAGGCGACTGCGTTCACTTTGATTTTTGAGCAGGGCGCCGAGCACCAGGGTCGAGAAGAATTGCAGCAGGCCCAAGGCTGGACCCGCCTCCCTCAGGAACCGGAGGCCAAGGGCCGGCGGCGGGATCAGCCCCAGGGACAGGGGCTCCAGGATCGTCATGGCCAGGGCGCCCGCCAGCAGCAGGCGGTAGGACCGGGGCGGGAGCAACCGGGTCAGGGCCGGCCGGGTCAAGGCCAGCAAGGCCGCGATTTCGAGGGCCAGTCCGATGACGCCCGCCCAAGCCCCGGCACCGCCCAGCACCAGGCGATAGGCCATCATGGCCAGGGCGGTGGTCAGGCCCACGAGCCCGCCCTCGAACAGAGTGGCGCAGGCCAGGATAGCGCCACGCAGGTCGGCGATGACCCCCTCCGACAATTCAATCGGTGCATAAAGGCTGTAGAGACCCGCCAGGGCAAAGAGCAGCGCCTTGGCGGACTGATTTATGCCGGGCCTATGGGTGGTGGAAAAATAGCCGTCAATGAAACTGTAGACCGCGAAGACCACCAGGATCTGCCCGGTCAGGGAGGCGACATTGAGGAGGAGATCGGACACGGCAACCCATTGCGAGCAGAGAACCAGCCTTTAATGACCTGGGGCGAGTATCTCGCCTAGCTCGGCGCCGGGTCAAGGAACTTACCTGGAAACCTGGAGCAAAGGGCTGACACGCCTATAGAAGCCAGGCTTGCCCCGGGGAACGGGGTTTCCGTTAAGATGTGGGCATTGTTAACAAGGCCCCCAACGCCTGGGGGCTGGGTTGTTAGGAGTACGGATCCGCCATGTTCAAGAACCTGCACCTCTGGGGCAACATCATGCTTGGCATGGTCTTGGCCATCCTAATGGCGATCGGTGCCCAGGGGTATGGCAGCCTGCTGAGCCTACGCCAGGTGATCCTGGAGGCCGAGCGCACCCGGTTGAGCGGGAGCATGGCGAGTCTTGAGGCGGCCATAAACGCGAAGACCCAGCAGGCGGAGGCATTGAGCGCCTTGGTCGCCAATATTCCCGAGGTCCAGGACCGCTTTGCCGCGGGGGACCGGGCCTGGCTCCAGGCCAACCTGCTGCCGGCCTATCAGGTTCTTGCCAAAAATTATGGGGCCGTGCAATTCCAGTTTCTGACCCCGCCCGCCACCTCCTTCCTGCGGCTGCATCTGCTCGACAAGTTTGGCGACGATCTGTCCACCATTCGCAAGACCGTCGTGGACACCAACCGCACCCTCATGCCCCAGCAGGGGCTGGAGGTCGGAGTGGCGGGCATGGGTGCCCGCGGCATGGTGCCGATTTTCAAGGGGGACCAGCATCTGGGGGTAGTGGAATTCGGCATGGCCTTCGGCAAGGCCTTCTTTGAGGCCTTCAAGGCCACCTTCGGGATCGATGCCGGCCTGCATCTGGTACGAGGTGATGAATTCGATACCTTCGTCAGCACGGCGGGGGAGGCCCCCTTGCTCGACCCCGCACGATTGCGCGCGGCCATGGCGGGAGAACCTCAACTGGTCGAGATCATGCACGAGGGCCGGCCCCTGTCGGTCTATGCGGCCCTGCTGCACGACTACTCCGGCCTGCCGTTGGGGGTGGTTGAGCTGTCCGTCGACCACACTGAAGCGGATACCATTCTGACCGCCGCTGCCCGCCAGGCCTGGCTGATCGGCGGCCTGGCCCTACTGCTAAGCAGCCTGATCGCCCAGATGACGGCCCGACCCCTGGCACGGCGCATCCAGCTCCTGTCAGCCGGGGTGGAGCGGGTGGCCGCCGGGGACTTGAGCCGCGAAATCCCCAGCCCGGGCAGGGATGAGATCGCGGGGCTGGCGCGCGCGGCCGATGCCATGCGGCTGCACCTGCACCAGCTGGTGGCGGAGGTAGAGGCTGATGCCACCGCCGTCCATCGCTCCGCCCAGGAAATCGCCCGGGCCCTGGATGGCCAGGCCGCCAACTCGACCCAGATGTCGGCCTCGGTAACGGAGATCACCTCTACCATGGAGGAACTTTCGGCCTCCTCGTCCCAAATCGCAGAGTATTCGGAATCGGTGGTGACGGTCGCTCGCCAGACCCTGGATGACAGCCACACCGGGGCCGAGGCCATGCAACAGTTGGCAACCCGGATGGAGGATAACCGTACCGATAGCCAGAGTGCCCTGCGGGAGATCCTGGTTCTGGGCACCAAGTCCAAGGAAATCTCCCGCATCATGGAGATCATCGACACGGTGGCGGACCAGACCAAGCTGATCGCCTTTAACGCCGCCCTGGAGGCCGCCTCCGCTGGTGAGGCCGGCAAACGCTTCGGGGTGGTGGCGGCAGAGATCCGGCGCCTGGCCGATTCGGTTACCGAGTCCACCGGGGAGATCGCCCGCAAGGTAGCCGAGATCCAGGAGTCCATCGGTCGTCTGGTAGTGACCTCCGAAAAGGGCACCGCCGGCATCGAGCAGGGTATGACCGAGTCCAACCAGGTGGTGCATTTCCTTACCGCCCTGGTGGACGGGGCCGGGGAGACCACCAGCGCCGCCCAGCAAATCAGCCTCTCCAGCCAGCAACAGCGCACCGCCAGTAATCAGGTGGTGGTGGCCCTGCGGGAGATCGTTGGCGCCAGCGCCGACACCGCCGCATCCGTGCAGCGCATCGCGGCCATTACTCAGGATTTGACTGGCCGCTCCGCCGCCCTCAAGGCGCAGGTGGAGCGCTTCCGGCTCACGACCCAGGACATCCCCCAGGTCGAGCCCTGATGGCCGCCACCCGCAGCGGTCCGATCCGGGTCCTGGTGGTGGATGACAGCCCTACCGCCCGGGATCTGATCATTGCCCTGATCGAGTCGGACCCGCGCCTGACGGTCTGCGGCCAGGCCGTGGATGGGCGGGCCGCGGTCCAGCTGGCCCTGGCCCTGCACCCAGACCTGGTGACCATGGACCTGCGGATGCCGGAGATGGATGGCCTGCAGGCGATCACGGAAATCATGGACCAGTGCCCCACCCGCATCCTGGTGGTCTCGGACGCGGCGGATGCGGCCAATGCCATGGCGGCCGTGGCCCGAGGCGCCCTGGACGCCACCTTCAAACCCAATCTGGATGATGGACCAATCTTTACCGCCCGGCTGCGAATGCTGGCCGGAGTGCCGGTGATCCGCCACCTGCGCAGCCTGGCGGAGGCGAGACCCGCCCCTCAGGCCTTGGCGCCCAGTGCCAGCGCGGTCGGTTCCGGCACCCCAGTGATCGCAATCGCCGTCTCTACCGGCGGGCCCCAGGCCCTGGCCCGGCTACTGCCGGCGCTACCCGCTGGGCTCCGGGCCCCGGTGCTCATCGCCCAGCACATCAGCGACGGCTTCGCCCAAGGCATGGCCCAGTGGCTCGATACCCTCTGCCCCCTGAAGGTGGCGGTGGCCCGCGATGGCGAGGCTCTGCTCCCGGGTCGTATCTACCTCGCCGACCCTGCTACGCACATGACCCTGACGCCGGGATACCGGATACGGCTCCTCCCCCGCGAACCAGCCGACCTGTACCACCCGAGCTGCGACCGGCTGCTGAGTTCGGTGGCAGCGGTGGGGCGCCTGGCCATCGGGGTCATCCTCACCGGCATGGGCCGGGACGGTGCCCGGGGCATGGTCGCCATCGCCGCGGCCGGCGGGATCACCCTCGCCCAGGACGAGGCCTCCTCGGTGGTCTTCGGCATGAACCGGGAGGGGATCCAGGCCGGTGGCGTCCAGAAGGTGCTCCCACTGGACGCCATCGCCGGGGAATTGACGCGGCTGGCAGGCAGCGTGCCGAGCTCCCTAATCCCGAATGCCACCGGGGTTAGACCATGAACCTGGAGGCCGCTAAGACCCTGCTCAAGGGCCGCCTGGGCCTGAGCTTCGAGGGCCATGGGGAGGCTTCCTTGCGGCTGGCCATCGAGCGCCGCCTGGCAGCAAGTGGAGCGACCGGGACCACTTGCTTGGACTATGTGGCGCGCCTGGCCGGGGACGCGGATGAACTGGACGCCCTGACCAGCCTCCTGACCATCAAGGAGACTTACTTCTACCGCGAGCCCGAGCATCTGCGGCTACTGATAGACTACCTGGCGCCGGAACTGCTGCGCACACGCAGCCCGGGCAGGCCGGTGCGCATCCTGTGCGTGGGCTGCGCCACGGGCGAGGAGCCCTACTCCATCCGTATCGCTCTCCGCGAGCACTGGGGCCTGCAGGCTGACCGCGACTTCGCCATCGCCGGCGCAGACCTGGACCGTGAGGCCCTGGCCGCGGCCCGCCGCGGCTGCTATCGCCCCCATGCCTTTCGCACCCTGGACCCGGAACTGCGGGCCCGTTGGTTCACCGCCACCCTCAAGGGCGATTGGCGGTTAGCGGACAGCATCCGCACCAGCGTAGAGTTCCTGCAACTGAACCTGCTCGCCATCCCCTATCCCGATACGCTGCGGGGCCAGGACCTGATCTTTTATCGCAACCTCTCGATCTATTTCGACCCCCCCACCCGGCGGCTCGTCCTGGGGCATTTAGGAGACCTTCTGCGACCCGAGGGCTTTCTGATCGTCGGCGTGGCGGAGACCCTGGCCAATAACTATGGGCTCCTGACGCTGCGCGACCATCAGGGCGTCTGGTATTTCTCTAAGCAGCCGGCCTCCCCCTTGCATCGGCCCCAGGCCAACCCGCCCCGGCGGACGGAACGGACCCGCCCCCGGCCAGGGGCTGCCACCGGGACCGGGGTGCAGAGGGCAGAGTTGGGGTCAGCGCCTCCCAGGAACCTCACGCCGCCTCCTCCCACTCCACCCCAGACCCAAGCCCAGGCCCCGTCGGCGTCCCACCTCTATCAGCAGGCCCTGACCCTGGCGCGGGCGGAGCGCTTCAGCGACGCCCTGGGGACCCTGGCCCCCCTCTGTGCCACGCCCGACGCAGAACCCTCTCACCTGACCTTACAGGCCCAGATCCTGTACGCCCAAGAGGACCTGGCCGGTGCCGAGGAGGCAGCCTTGAAGGCCCTGGCCTCCAATCCCTGGATGGCAGAGACCCGGGTCCTGCTGGGACGGATCAACCGGGTTCAGGGGCGTCTGGATGCGGCCATCGAGCATTTGCGCCACGCCATCTACCAAAGCCCCGACCACTGGCCGGCCCATGGTGAATTGGCCGAGTGCCAGCAGGCCGCGGGCCAGCGGGAGGCCGCTCGGCGGGAGTACGAGATCAGTCTACGCCTGCTGGCGGCAGGACCCGAGGTCCTGGCCCAGGCCGGGCCCCTGCCGCTGGCCTTGCCCTGGATGGACCTGCGCCAGCTCTACCAGGCGCGGCTGGCGCGGCTTGGGGACCGGACCTGAGGCTCGCGTCATGGCCCTGGACATCTCCAAATTCATCGGCCGTTTCATCGGTGAGGCTCGGGACCACCTGACCCTCCTCGAGACCGGGCTTGCGGCCCTGGAGTCCCAGCCGGACGACGCCGAGGCCATCAATGCCCTATTCCGCTCCGCCCACACCATCAAGGGCTCGGCGCGGATGGTCAAGCTCCTGGGGATCAGCACCAACGCCCACGGCATGGAAGACCTGCTGGGGGCCCTGCGCTCCGGATCCCAGCGCCCGGAATCCGCCAACCTCAGCCTGCTGCAGCGAGGGGTGGATGCCATCACTGCCCAGCTCGATCAGGTCGAGTCCAGCGGCGGTGACCCGCCTGCCGACGAGGCCTTGTGCCAGGCCCTGGCCCAGGCCGCAGGCCTTGAGGAGCCCGCCAATGTCCCTGGGGCGGGGTCCACGACGACGCCAGCATCGGCCCCCACACGCCCGGCCAGCCCGCCCCCCACACCGGTGCCTTCCGCTGCCCCTCCGTCAGTCACCCCAGCCACGCCGGCCCCCGCCGTCCCAGCGGCCAGCTACCGGGCCCCGGACAGTGTGCGGGTCCCCTTGGCCAAGCTTGATGAACTGGTGCGACTGATCGGGGAGGTCCTCTCGGTGCAGGCACGGCTCCGTCAGCGCCTGCTGGAGGCCCAGCAGCTGGACCGGTCCACCCAGACCGCCAGTGTCCAGGGGGCACCGGGATTGGACCCCGACATGAGCAAGGCCTTCCACACCTTTGCCCGCGATCTGCGCGACACTATACAGGCCCAGGAACTCTTGACGGCTGGGCTCGGGGAGCGTGCCCTGGTATTACGCATGTTACCCCTGTCCATGGTCTTCGACCCCAGCGCCCGCATGGTGCGCGAATTGGCCCGGGCCACGGGCAAGGAGGTCCGGTGCGAGGTCCAGGGCGGCGAGATCGAACTGGACCGCCAGATCATCGAACGCTTGGGGGACGCCCTGGTCCATCTGGTGCGCAACGCCGTGGATCATGGCCTGGATGACCCGGACGAACGCCGCGCGGCCGGCAAGCCCCCGATCGGTCAGGTGCGCCTTAGCGCCCGCCATGCTGGCGGCGGAGTGGTGGTGGAGGTAAGTGATGACGGGCGGGGCCTGAACCGGGAACGGTTGATCGCCAAGGCCATCCTCAAGGGCCTGCTCGAACCCGCCCGGGCTGAGACCCTGACCGACGAGGAGGTCTGGGAGCTGATCTACGAACCCGGTCTCAGCACCAGCAACATCATCACCGACCTGTCCGGACGAGGGGTCGGCATGGACGTGATCCACCGTACCATCATCGACGATCTGCACGGCGCCATTTCCGTGGTCAGCCATCCCGGTGAGGGCAGCCGTTTCACCTTCAATCTGCCCCTGTCCCTAGCGCAGATGCGGGTTCTCCTGTTCACCAGCGGCGGACACCGCTTCGGCCTCGCCACCCAGCATGTGGTGGAGCTGCTCCGGGTTTCACCGGAGGAGACCATCCGCGTCGCCGGGCACCCGGCGGTGGTGCTGCGCAACGAATTCATCCCCCTGGTGCCCCTCGCCGAATTGCTGGGCCTAGCGACAACCCGGCCGGGTCCCCAGAACCCCGGGGGCCAACTGGCGGTGGTCATCGGGGTCCGGCAGGCCAAGCTGGGGCTCGTGATCGACGGCCTGGTGGACACCCAGAACATGGTCATCAAGAGCCTGCCAGATCAGATGCGCGGCTGTGGTTTGGTAACGGGTATCGTGGTCACCGGTGACCAGGCCCTGGTCAGCGTGCTCCAGGCCCCGGGTCTCATGGAGCTGGCGCGGCGTAATCGTAGCGAGGCGACGACCCAGGGAGCCGCGCCAGCCGCGGGGCCAACACCCCGGAACGAGCCCTGGCGCGTCCTGGTCGTGGATGATTCGCTCAATACCCGGGAAATCGTCAAGGAGGTGCTGGAGGCCTATGGCTACCGGGTCACCACTGCCGAGGACGGCCTGGATGGCTGGCAAAAGGCCTTGGGCGGTCGCTACAATGCGATCCTGACCGATGTCGAGATGCCGGGGCTGGACGGCTTCGCCCTCACCGCTCGCTTGCGTTCCCATGCCCAATACGAAACCACGCCCATTATCATCATCACCTCCCGGGAACGGGAGGAAGACAAACGCCGGGGAATCCAGGTCGGCGCCGATGCCTATATTGTCAAGGGCGACTTCGACCAGTCCAGTCTGCTCGATACCCTACGCACCCTCCTGGGGGAACCATGAAGATTCTGATCGTCGATGATGACCCCTTGGCGGGTGAACTGGTCGTTGCCCTCCTGGAGGAATTCGGCCATGACTGCCAACTTGCGGAGAACGGTATCGCGGCCCTGGAGTGCCTGGGGGCCGCGGCGGGGCTCGATCTGGTGATCTCGGACCTCAACATGCCCCTGGTGAGCGGACTGGAGCTTTTCCAGGAACTGCGCGCCCAAGGCCAAGGTGTAGCCTTTATTTTGCTGACGGGTGACGACCCCGAGCCCTTGCGAGCCCAGACCCCGGGGCTGTCCGGGGTGCTGCGCAAGGATGCCGACCTGGAGGAGACCCTCCCGGCCCTGGTGGCGTCGCTGGCGGGGGCCTGAGGGGAACTCGGGTTGGTTTAGACAGAGAGGCGGAGGGATTCAGGCTTATGGCTATACAAGCATCCGAAGGCTTTCAGGCTCGTAAGGCCCGTTTGCGGGAAGCCTTCTGCGCCCAGTTACCCACGCGGTTGGCGGAGGCGCAAGCGCAGTTGGCGGCGATCCAGTCCGGTGCGTCCGGTCGGGAAGGCTTGGCGCGCCTGGAACTGACCCTGCACACCCTCAAGGGTAGCAGCGGCTCCTTCGGCCTGCTGGGGATCAGCGAGGGCGCGCGCGAGGCCGATGATCTGGTCAAGGCGGCCCTGGCCAGCGAGGATCCGGTGACGCCGCACCTGCTCATGTCCCTGACGGTCTTGCTTGAACGGCTGGCACGGGCGGATCTGGAGCCGGTGGGGGCCCCCAGCGAACGCCTCGGCTTCGAACCTATGACACCAGAACCGCCCAGCCCTGAGCTGGGGATATCCGCATTCGCCGTGGCGGCCGACCCGGCCGCCAACCCTCGCGGCGAGCGCCCTATCCTGCTGTGTGACGACGACGGAGACCTGGCCCAGCAGTTGTGCGCCCAACTGGCCTGCTTCGGCTACCAGGTCACGGCCATCACCCGCCTCGCGGATCTGCCGGCGGCGATAGCGGCGAACCCGCCCGCCTCGGTCATCATGGACATCATGTTCCCGGAGGGCGAACACGCCGGAGCCGAGACCCTGGCCGCCCTCGCCACGACCCACGGTCACCGCATCCCCAGCATCTTCATCTCCTGTCGCGACGACTTCCAGGCCCGTCTGCAGGCCGTCAAGGCCGGGGGGAGCGCCTACTGCACCAAGCCGGTCAAGACTACCGAGATCGTGGAGTTCCTCGACGCCCTCACCAACCTGGAATCCCCCTTGCCCTTCCATATCCTGGTAGTCGATGACGACCCCAGCATCGCCGCGCTCCATGCCCTGATCCTGGAGGAGGCCGGCATGATCACCCTGGTCGCCACCCACCCGGCCCAAGTCCCGAACCTGCTCAAGGGCTTCAACGCCGACCTGGTGCTGATGGATATGTACATGCCCGAGTGTACAGGCCCGGAGTTAGCCAAGATCCTACGCCAGATGCCCGGCCATGTGGGTCTGCCCATCATCTATGCCTCCTCCGAGACGAACCGGGAGCGCCAGATCAAGGCCATGGAGGTAGGAGCGGACGGCTTTCTCACCAAACCGGTGGATCCCCGCAGGCTGATCGCGGAGGTCACCTTGCGCGCCGAGCGGATGCGCACCCTGCACGCGCTCATGGTGCGCGATGGTCTCACCGGCCTCTTCAATCACAATGCCATCATGCAGTTCCTGGATCTGCAGGTTGCCAACGCCCGACGTGAACATGGCGCCTTCTGCTACGCCATGATCGACGTGGATCGCTTCAAAGGGGTCAACGACACCCATGGCCATCCCGCAGGCGATCAGGTCCTGATGGCCCTAAGCCGGGGCTTACGCCTGCGGCTGCGGGAGTGCGACTTGATCGGACGTTATGGGGGGGAGGAATTCGCAGTGATCCTGAGTGGGGTCAACGAGGCCCAGGCTAAGGTGATCATGGATCATCTCCGCCTCAGCTTTGCCGAGGTCATCTTCTATGCCGGCGAGGCCACCTTCACCTGCACCTTCAGCGCCGGTATTGCCGGATTCCCAGGCTTTCCCACCGCCGAGGCCATACTGGAGGCCGCGGACCAGGCCCTGTATCGGGCCAAGAGCGGCGGTCGCAATCGCGTGGAGATGGCCGCCGCGCCCGCCGATCTCCCCCCGCTGTCCGGCCCGGGGCCACATGCGGCCGCCACCCCGAACCCAATTGAGGTCGGGCATGATCACTGAGCCCTGGGCTGCTCCGGTAACCGGGCTGGGATCTGGGCCGCAACTCCCTGATCCAGGCGATGACCTGAGTCTGATCCTGTCACAACGCCGGGCGGGTCACCAGGAGATCGTGAACGTGGACGCGGCCAGCGCCCAACTGGTCATCTTCGTCATCGGTAGCCAGATCTTCGCCTTACCAGGGGCACAGGTCGCCGAGATCCTGCCGCTGGCGCCCATCTTCCTGGTCCCCGGCTGCCCGCCCGCTGTGGAGGGGGTCATGGACGTGCGCGGTAACATCCGGGGGGTCCTGCGCCTGGGTGATTTGTTGGGAGTGGCCCATGACCCCCTCACCCGCCACACCGTCATCCTCCTGGGACGCGTCGGGGACCAGGAGTGCGGGCTGCGGGTCGACCGCATCGCGGACGTGACCCCGGTGCTCCTGGAAAGCCTGCTGGCGCCGCCGGACAACCTTCCCGACCGGCTCCGGGGACTCGTGACGGGCGTCTTTCAATACCCGACGGGCCCCGTCCTGACTCTCGACATGGAGCGCATCTTTGCGGCCTGGCAGGACGGACGCCTATGACTAGCTCCCGGATACCCGGTGCCCCGGTGGAACCCTTGGCCCCCGGAGGGGCTGGGCCAATCCCGGGACTGGACCTGGTACTATTCCGCTGGGGGCCCTTGCACCTCGCCGTTCCGGCGAGTCAGGTACTGGGGCTGGGGCCGGACAGCGGCCCCGAGGCCCCCGCCGTCGGTGATCTCCTCGACTTGCCCTCCGCGACCCCGGGCGGGACGGAGGGCAGCATCCGCCGCCTGGGCCTGCGGGGGCCCTACCCAGGTGGGGGATTGCGCGTCCAGGAACCAGTCACCCGGGCCTATCTGGATGCCAAGGCTATTCATCCCCTACCTGCCCTGGTCGCGCCCCGTCTGCGCTGGCCTCTGGTCCGCGCCCTGGCCTGCCCACGGGATCCGGCGGGCGGGGCCATTGTCATTATCCTTGACCTCATGGCCGCTCGGGCCTGCCTTGACGCACCTCAGCAAGGCCCTCCCGCCCCTACCCACCCATCAAATGATTGAAAAAATTTAACCGTGTCCTATAAAACATCACGACCGCAGCCGCCGGATCTGGCCGGCGAGCATGAACCCCTTTCGCGGCCTGTCGGGGGGGTCGCGGCAACCAGTGACCTGAACGCCCTACGCCAAGAAGTCGCCACCCTGCGCGCCCTGTTCGACGCCTCGCCAGATATCCTCTTTGTCAAGGACGCCGACTTGACCTATCGCCTGGTCAACCCGGCCTTCTGTCGGCTGATGGGGCTCCCTGAAGATCAAATTGTCGGTCGCGGGGATCGGGACCCCCTCGTCCCACTGGATCGCGTTGCCGAGATGATGCGCGATGACCTTGAGGTGATCACCCAGGCTGAACCCCGGCGGCATGAGTCCCTGGTGATCGGAGCGGATGGCACCCCCCGTTGGTTCCTAACCCTCAAGGCCCCCCGCGTGGACGCGGCTGGCCGGATCACCGGACTCCTAGGGGTCGGCCAGGATATCACCGCCCTCCGGACCCTGTCCCACCGGCTGGGGGAAGCCGAGGCGCGCTGGTCCTGCGCCCTCCAGGGGGCTGGATTGGGGATCTGGAACTGGAATCTCGAGAGTGACGAGGTCTATTGGTCAGATGATTGGCTGAGCATGTTGGGTTACCAGAGGGATGAAATGACCCCAACAGTGGCAACCTGGTCGACCTTGCTGCACCCGGAGGACCGGGCGCGGGTCTTGGCCTATGGCACCGACTACCGCGCCAATCCCATCGGAAGCTACGAACTCGAGTTCCGTCTGCGCCATAAGCAAGGTCACTGGGTGGATATTCTGTCGCGCGCGATCCTGGCGCGGGATGCTCACGGCACACCGGTTCAGCCACGTCTCCTGATCGGCACCCACATGGATCTTGGGGAGCGCAAGTGCCAACAACGCCTGTCCGAACTGCGCCATCGCCTGCTGGAAATGGTTGGACTGGACAATCCGGACCTGATCCTGCAAACCGCCCTGGATGTTGCCGAGGAGTTGACCCATAGCCAGATTGGCTTTCTGCATTTTGTCTCCGAAGATGGTCAGGAGGTCTCACTGCAAGTCTGGTCCTCCCGCACCCACACCGAGATGTGCCTCGCCGAAGGCAATGGACGGCACTACCCGGTGAGCGAGGCCGGCGTCTGGGTGGACTGTATTCTCCAGCGTCAGCCGGTGATCCACAATGACTACGCCAGCCTGCCGCACAAGCAGGGCTTACCCGAGGGCCATGCCCCCCTGGTGCGCGAGGCGACGGTGCCACTGCTGATCGATGACCGCATCGTCGCCGTGATGGGTGTCGGCAACAAGGCCGAGGACTACACCCAACAGGACCTGGCAATCCTCTCCCAGGTCCTCGAAATGGCGATCCATTTTTTTGATCGGCAACGGTTTGAGCGCCAACAGGAATATCTGGCCTCCTATGACCGCCTGACCGGCCTGCCCAATCGCTTCCTCCTGACGGAACGCCTGAACCAGGCCATGGCCAAGGGCAGCCACACCAACCAACTGATCGCTTTGTGCTACCTCAACCTCGACGACTTCAAGGTGGTCAACGAAACCTATGGGCAGCCCATCGGCGATGCCCTGCTGGTAAGCCTGGCGCGTCGTCTCGAGACGGGCCTGCCTCCCGGCGCTTCCCTGGCTCGTCCCGGTGGGGACGAATTCGCCCTGATCCTCACGGGCCTCTCCTCTTCCTATGAAGGCGAGGAGGCCGTTCAGCGCTTGCTGAAGCAGATCACCCAACCGATCGACGTCCAAGGCCATCGCATTTTTGTCTCCGCCAGCCTGGGCGTCACCCTGTTCCCCCTGGACCCTGATGGGCCTGACGCCCTGCTGCAGCACGCCCAAAAGGCCATGTACCAGGCCAAGGCCAGGAACCGATCGAGTTATCGCTTTTATGATCCGATCCAAGATCAACAACTGCACCAGCTCCGGCGGATGCGGGAGGAGTTCTCCCAAGCCCTGCGGGACAACCAGCTCATGCTGTACTACCAGCCCAAGATCGCCCTGCAGGACGCGAGCCTGATCGGCCTGGAGGCCCTCACCCGCTGGCGGCATCCGCGGGAAGGTCTGCTGGAGGCCCATCAGTTCCTGCCTCAGATCAAGAACTCACCCCTTGAGATCGCCCTTGGGGAGTGGGTGGTGACCCGAGCCCTGGCGCAATGGCAAGGGTGGCGGCAGTCCGGCTTGGAACTGGCTGTGAGCATTAACATCAGCCCACGCCAAATCCAGATGCCAGGCTTCGTGGACTTTTTATCGCGGACCCTGTCCGCTTATCCTCCGGGCACCGGCAAGCAACTGGAAATTGAGATTCCGGAGATCGCCGAGATTAGCGACACGCAGGAAGCCTCCCGGGTGATGAACGCCTGCAAGGCCTTGGGTATCCGCTTCGCCCTCGACGACTTCGGCACCGGCTATTCCTCCCTGACCTATTTTCAACATCTACCCATCGACTCCGTCAAGATCGACCAGCATTTCGTTCGCGAGATTCTCGATAAGAACGAGGCCCTGGGTATCGTTGAGGCGGCAATGGGCATGGCGAACGCCTTGCAGAAGCCCGTGGTGGCTGAAGGGATCGAGTCGGCTGAGATCGGCTTCCTGCTGGTTCAGCTGGGCTGCCGGTTCGGCCAAGGTAATGGCATTGCCAGGCCCATGCCGGCCGAGCGGGTTCCTCCCTGGCTCGCCAAGTGGCAGGACGAAAAACTCTGGCACCATCTGGGACAGGAACCCCTGGACGAATCGGTCAAATACGATCTCAAGGTGGGGATATTCAGCCTGCACCTCTGGCTCAACCGCCTATTGGCCAATCTGGGCGATGCACCCTGCGGGGCCTCTCCGCCGCTGGATGAGTACCAGTGTCAGTTCCACCGCTGGTATCACGGCATCGGCCGAGCGCGTTATGGCAACAACCCGAATTACTCCTTCATCCAGGCCCAGCATTACCAGTTCCACCAGCTGGGCGCCATGCTGGCGGATCTGGCTGCCAACGGCCGGGCACGGGATGCCCAGGCGCGCCGCGGGGAACTGGAGGTCATAGCTGAGGAAATGACCCGCCTCGTGCAACGGCTTGAGAGGTCTTAGGGGCCTGCGGACTCTGCACCCTTCAAGGGAGGGTCTCCCCAGGTTCAGTTCAAATCAATCGCGTGCCGCTTCAGATCCGCGAGGCTGATAAGGCGCAGGACCTGCTGGTGGGTAGCCCTCAGCACCACGCGTGGTGCGGCGCCAGCCTCCAATGCCTCCTGCCAACGTGCCGCGCACAGGCACCAGCGGTCACCCGGCTGCAGGCCCGGGAAGTCGAACTCCGGATGTGGGGTAATCAAGTCATTGCCTTGCCGCAGGGAAAACTCTAGAAATTCCGCCGTCATCCGGGCGCAGACCCCATGCAGGCCGACGTCGTCCGGACCCGTCGCGCAACTGCCGTCACGGTAGTAGCCAGTCACCAAGCCACCTTCCGAGCAGGGGGTCAGAGGCTCCCCCAGCACGTTCAGGGGCTCATCTCTCCGGGGAAATCCACCGTCCATCGCCTTCTCCTCTCATTATCCTATCTTTGTCACCGCCCCCAAAAGCTTCTCATGTTTTCAATGGGTTGCGATTTTCAGATGGCGATATTGGTCACTACATTTGTGAGAACTCAGCGCTGGGATCGATGAGGGTCTTCTCGGT
>WBZT01000163.1_pt3 | contig 37263 bp, 33 predicted proteins | sample 5204241 | NCBI WGS metagenome assembly WBZT01 (sample SAMN12344358, study PRJNA552823) | activated sludge metagenome | biome: Activated sludge suspended growth; feature: Nitrification reactor; material: Wastewater; isolation source: activated sludge from nitrification reactor of wastewater... | reverse complement strand
CTTTCAGCGCCAAACCGGCCGAGGTCAAGCGCGACTGGTACGTGATCGACGCCACGGACAAGGTTCTGGGCCGGTTGTCGACCGAAATCGCCCGCCGCTTGCGCGGCAAGCATAAGCCCGAGTTTACTCCGCACGTCGATACCGGCGACTACATTATCGTGGTCAATGCCGAGAAAGTGCGGACGACCGGCCGGAAACGGACCGACAAGATCTATTACCGGACCACCGGTTACGTCGGCAATATCAAATCCATCTCCATGGACAAACTGTTGCAGAAAACCCCGGAGCGCGTCATCGAGATCGCCGTCAAGGGGATGTTGCCCAAAAACCCGCTGGGGCGAGCGATGTTCCGCAAATTGAAGGTGTACGCGGGCGCCGAACACCAGCACACCGCCCAGCAGCCCAAGCCCCTGGAACTGGTTGGGTAACCTTCGGCTGGCGCATTCACTACTGGAAAGGCAAGAATGAGCGAAAATCAGCACTACGGCACCGGCCGACGCAAGACCGCCACGGCGCGGGTTTTCCTGCGGCCTGGCAGCGGCAACATCATGGTCAATCAGCGCCCCCTGAATCAGTATTTCGGGCGCGAGACCTCCTGCATGGTGGCGTATCAGGCGCTGGAAGTCGCCGATCTGAAAGATAAGTTCGATGTCTACGTAACCGTCAAGGGCGGCGGCATCACCGGGCAGGCCGGCGCGATCCGTCACGGTATCACCCGGGCATTGATTGAATACGATGAGAGCCTACGCACTCCGCTGCGCAAAGCTGGCTTCGTCACCCGCGATGCCCGCGAAGTGGAGCGCAAGAAGGTCGGCCTGCGCAAGGCCCGCCGCGCCACTCAATACTCCAAGCGCTAAGCATATTCTTGGGGGATCGTCTAGCGGCAGGACTACGGACTCTGACTCCGTCAACCTAGGTTCGAATCCTAGTCCCCCAGCCATCATCCACCCACCCGAGCATTTCAGGTGGGTTTTTTATCGCCCAAACAAAAAACAACAAATTGTTGCTAAAATAAAACAAAAACTAAATTTTGTGTTTTTTTTGAAAATATCAGTTGCATTTCTGCTTCAGAATGCGTATAAATTTCCTCAATGATTTGAGAGCACCTCTTTGTTGTGTACATACAACACAAACCTAGGAGTTTAGTCATGAAAAAGTCTGCTATCGCGCTGGCCGTTGCCGCTGCACTGGTTGGCTCCTCTGCCTTCGCCGACACCACCTTGTACGGTTCCGCCCGGGTATCCGTCGACTATACTGATCTGGACAGCACCTACACTGGTGCGAGAGCCCCCAACGGTTCATTGATCCCGTTGATTAAGGGTTTCACCGCGTGGGATGTGGTCAATAACGCCTCCCGGTTGGGCGTGCGTGGCGAGGAAGACCTTGGCGGTGGTCTGAGCGCCATCTATCAGTATGAATTCGGTGTCGATCCGACCGAAGGCGGCAACTGGAACGGCAACCGGCCGAAGTGGGTGGGTTTGAAGGGCGACAGCTGGGGTTCGGTCACACTGGGCACCCAGTGGACCCCATACTACAACGTGCTGGGCGTCTCCGATATCTTTAACAACTCAGCCAACACTTTCCTCCAAAGAACCGGTTACCTGGGCTCCGTCTACGGCACCCGCATGGACAACAGCTTGGTGTACAGTTCGCCCAACTGGAGCGGCTTTGGCTTCCAGGCCATGTTGGTCATGAACGGCGATGTAAGCGCCAACGATCCGACCACTCCCTCTGAATTGCAGAAATGCAACGCCGATAATAAGTTGCCCTGCAATCTGTCCAGTAGCATCGACATGTACCAGCTCAACGCCACCTACAAGAACGGTCCGTTCTTCGCGGGCGCGGCTTACATGGCGGTGGATGGCCGCAGCTTTGACAACTACTTCAATGAACCCCTCTATACCGGCTTCAAGTACACCGCCCCCAACTGGGATGGTGACCAGTGGGGCTTGGCCTTCGGCTATAATTCCGGTCCCTTCGCGGTCACTCTGAACTATGAAGACGGCGACCTCAATACCCTTTATTATGGCGGTGGCACGAACATCTATGTGACCGGTGCCTACACCTTCGGTAACAATGTCATCCGAGGCGCCTATGGTTATACCGACCCTGACAAGGGTGAGGTTGCGTACTACACGGACGGTGTCCGGACCGGTACCTTCACGCAGGACACCATCAACACCTTTGTGCTGGGCTACCAGTATAACTTCAGCAAGCGGACCCGTGTGTGGGTTGAATACACCAATAGCGACGCTGATAGCGACCTGATCGGCACCGCGCAAGCACTCTCCATCGGCACCCGTGTGGATTTCTGATCCGCGCTGCTAGTTGAGTCAACACAAAACGGACGCCCTCGGGCGTCCGTTTTCATTTCCCGGTTCCGAATAATCCAATCCTTGTTGAATTTTCGTTGCGCCGACACCAATAAGTTGTATTTTTTATAAAAAATGAGTTGCGTTTTTACCGCAATCATTATATAAATAACCTGAAAAGCGGCTTTAAGATTGCTTCCCAATCAAATTATTGCCTTGATTGGGAAGCAAATTTTGAAAATTAGATCAATTTTGATAATCAGGGAATCATGCCATGAAAAAGTCCATCCTTGCCTTGGCTGTTGCTGGTGCTCTTGCCATTCCGTTTGCGGCACAGGCTGATACCATCCTGTACGGCTCAGCGCGGGTGTCGGTGGATTACAACGACGAGCTTAGTCCTTTCGTAGATTCTGATGGCAGTTGGGATGTGGTTAACAACTCCTCGCGCCTCGGCGTGGTGGGCTCCGAAGATTTGGGCGGCGGCCTGAGCGCCGTTTATCGCTACGAATTCGGCGTCGACGTAACCGAAGGCGGCAACTGGGAAAGCAACCGACCCAAATATGTCGGGCTCAAGGGCGGTTTCGGTACCCTGACTCTCGGTACCCAGGACACCCCCTATTACAATGTCGCCGGCATTACCGATATTTTCAATAGCGGCAAAACCTTCGTCTATACGCAGTGGCTGGGGGGTGGCTTCTCGCTCAGCAACAATCGCAGCGACGCCCCGGCCGATCTCGTCCGACTGTCGAACAGCGTTTATTATTCCACACCGGATTTCAACGGCTTCAGTGGACAAGCGATGTTGGTCATGGACGGCGCTAGTGAAGATGTATCGAACGATGTCGATATCTGGAACCTGGCCGCCCTTTACAACAATGGGCCGTTCTTCGCCGGCATCAGCTACATCAAGTTAGAAGGCAAGAGCAATGTCCCGATTGATCCCGACACCCTTCCCGGTTACACCCTTGATCTTGACACGTCAAACTGGGTTCTGGGCTTGGGCTACAACTCGGGGCCGTTCAGCGTGGGCTTCATCTACGAGCAGGGTAGTCTCTACTTCCTTAATCTGTTCACCCAAGTCAAGACTCCTACAGGAGCCCAACTTTTTCCCGGCGACGATGCCACGAACTGGTTTCTGACCGGTCAATACGTCTTCGGCAACAACACTGTGCGCGCCGCCTACGGTCAGTTGGACACCGGCGTCGACGGCGACGACAAAATCGACAATTACATCGTGGGCTACCAGTACAACTTCAGCAAACGGACTTCGGCCTGGGTTGAATACATCGGCCGTAGCGCCAAGCTTTACAATGTCCCGGGCAATTCCGCCACCACAAAGTACCTGGGTGACCAGAATGCCGTCTCAATCGGCACCCGCGTGGATTTCTAACACATAGCCTGGGAAAACAGGCGTAAGGGCGGCGGGCGCTCTGCCGAAAGGTAGCGCCCGTTTTTATTCCCCGCAAATCTTGTTCAAAGCCGCATCGTTCGCACTCCGTCCACCGTACCCAGCAGCAACACATCAGCCGGTCGAAGCGCGAACAAACCCACCGCGACGATACCCGCGATATTGTTCAGTTCTGCCTCCAGCTTGGCCGGTTCCAGGATTTGCAAGTTATAAACGTCGAGGATCAGATTGCCGTTGTCGGTGACAAAGTTCTCCCGCAACACTGGTTGTCCACCCCGATTCAACAGGGCACGCCCGACATGGCTGCGCGCCATCGGAATCACCTCGACCGGCAACGGGAATGCTCCCAACACGTCCACCAGCTTGGACTGATCGGCTATACACACGAATCGCTCGCTGGCGGCCGCCACAATCTTCTCGCGGGTCAGCGCCCCGCCGCCACCTTTGATAAGCTGCAACTGGCGGTTGGCTTCGTCGGCGCCGTCCACATACAACGGCAAGGGTCCGGCGGCATTCAGATCCAACACTGGGATCTTGCAGGCCTTCAGCCTTTGCGTGGTTGCCTCGGAACTCGACACCGCACCTTCGATGCGGTGCTTGATGCGTGCCAGTGCCTCAATAAAATAGTTGACCGTCGAACCGGTGCCGACACCCACGACCGTATTGTCCTCGACGTACTCCAACGCCGCTTCGGCGGCACGTTTTTTCATCTCATCGCCAGACATGCGATTTTTCCCCTATCAGTCATCTCACACCATCATGCAAGACTACATCAAGAAAATCCTCGCCGCCCGCGTCTACGACGTCGCCATCGAATCGCCGCTCGATGTCATGAGTCGCTTATCGCAGCGGTTGAATAACCGGGTGCTGCTGAAGCGCGAAGATCTGCAACCGGTGTTTTCCTTCAAACTGCGCGGCGCTTACAACAAGATCGTCAACCTGCCGCGCGAGATCCTGGACAAAGGCATCATCTGCGCCTCGGCCGGCAACCACGCTCAAGGAGTGGCCCTGGCCGCCCAGCGGCTCGGGGTCAAGGCCACCGTGGTCATGCCTCGCACCACACCCGCCATTAAAGTGCAAGCGGTACGCGATCGCGGCGGCAAAACCGTACTGTTCGGCGATACCTACGACGAAGCCTACCAACATGCCCGCCAATTGGAAGCAGACAAAGGCTTAGCCTTCATCCATCCCTACGACGACCCGGACGTGATTGCCGGCCAGGGCACCATCGGCATGGAAATTCTGCGCCAGCATCCCGATCCGATCGACGCGATCTTCATCGCGGTCGGTGGCGGTGGCTTGATCACCGGCGTGGCCACTTACATCAAGTTTCTACGGCCCGAGATCAAAATCATCGGTGTGGAACCGGACGATGCCGCTTCGATGCACGAAGCGCTCAAGCAAGGTAAACGGGTCCAGCTCGATCAGGTTGGGATTTTCGCCGACGGCGTGGCGGTGCGGCAGGTGGGTGAGGAAACCTTCCGCCTGGCTCAGGCACTAGTGGACGATACCATCGTCGTGTCCACCGACGAAATTTGCGCCGCCACCAAGGATATCTTCGACGATACCCGCTCCATCGCCGAACCGGCCGGCGCGCTGGGCACGGCCGGGCTCAAGAAATACGTGGCACGCACCGGTATCGCCGGGGCCAACCTCATCGCCATCAACTGCGGCGCCAACATCAACTTCGACCGACTGCGCCATGTCGCCGAGCGGGCCGAATTGGGTGAGCGGCGCGAGGCACTGCTGGCGGTCACCATCCCGGAACAACCCGGCAGCTTCCGTAAGTTCTGCCAAGTTATCGGCAAGCGTTCCATCACCGAATTCAACTACCGCTACGCCGATGCCCGGCAGGCGCGAGTATTTGCCGGCGTGCAACTCACCGAGGGCCAGGACGAGAAGCAGCGGATCATCGATGCCCTGAGCGAGCAGGGTTATCCAGTTACCGACATGAGCGATAACGAGATGGCCAAGTTACATGTACGCTACATGGTCGGTGGCCACGCGCCGGGTATTCGCGACGAACTGCTCTACCGCTTCCAGTTTCCCGAACGACCGGGTGCGCTGCTGAAGTTTCTGACCGGTATGGCGCACGGCTGGAACATCAGCCTGTTTCACTACCGCAACCATGGTTCCGACCACGGCCGGGTGCTGGTTGGCATCCAGGTCCCGGAAGCCGATCGACCCAAGTTCCAAACCTTTATCCGCGAGCTCGGCTACCCGTTTCACGAGGAAACCGACAATCCCGCCTACCGGCTGTTTCTGGACGGGCACGCTTAGGTCGACGACCGGGTTTCCAGGGTCAGAACGAACGCCCACTGCGCCGCGGTCACCGGTAGCACCGACAGGCGATTACCTCGGCGCAGCAGGGGAAAATCGCCAAGAACCTCTCGATGGCGTTTCAGCTCGGCCAACGCAATCGCACGGCGCAAGCGGCGGACCAGCCGCACATCCACCCGATACCAGCGGGGACGGTCCGGTGTACTGGCGGAATCGTGGTAGAGGCTATCGGGATCGAAGGCGGTTTCATCCGGATAGCCTGCCCGCACCACTTCGACGATCCCCACGATGGCGGGATTTGTGGTGCCGGAGTGATAAAAAAACGCCTGATCGCCCAAACGCAAACCATCCCGCAGGAAATTACGGGCCTGATAGTTACGCACCCCTTCCCAAGGGGTCATTTGGTTCGGTGCATTTTCCAGATCGGTGATACCGAACGCTCGCGGCTCGGACTTCAACAGCCAATAGCTCATGCCTGTCCTTCAGCATTGGAAAACTGGTAAAGCGCCCGCTCGGTCACCACGGCATCCAACGGCACATCCCACGGCTGCCGGATCAGCTCGGCAACCGCTTGGAATTCATAGCCCAACCCCAACAGGTAGGGCCTTCGGCCCAGTTCATTCGCACCGCGCGGAAAGGCGAAGCTGCGGTCGTAGAAACCACCACCCATACCGAGGCGGGTACCGGTCGAATCGAAAGCCACCAGCGGCACCAGGACCAGATCCAGATCCTCGGCTTGTAACCATTCCGTCGGAGCAAGCTCGGGTTCTGGGATATCGAATCGGTTGCGGCGCAGCGGCGCACCAGCCCGGTAGGGCGCGAATCGGAGCGAGCGCGGCGGTTCGCCGACCAGCACCGGCAGAAAAACCTGTCGGCCTTCGGTCCAGGCCCGTTCCAACACTGGCCTTGGGTCCAACTCGCCGTCGCAAGCCCAGTAACCGGCAATCCGAACGGCGCGGGCCAACGGCCAGGACTCCAGATGACGAGCGACGGCCAGCGCGGCCTGTTGGCGCGTGGCGAGGGACAAACCGCGCCGCAAGGCGCGAAGTTGTCGACGTAGCGATTGCGAGTCGATCATCACGGATTGCGAGACATAAAAAAACGACGCGTCATGCGTCGCTGGGCTGAGGAGGGGGCGTTCTCCACCTGTGCCGTCTCGGGCCTTTGCCCTTGAACCATGCGGCTCAAGTGGGGGAACAGAGCGGCATATCAGGCTTTCCGCGACACGGCGGACATGCACACCACACCGACGACCGTGCTCCCTGGGTAAAAATATCTAGGATCAAGGGGTTACCCGGCCCATTACTCGAACACCGCAGAGAACGCCCGAACTAAAATAGAGTTTCCTTGACCGAGATTATAACTCTTCTGACTCAGCTTTGCTAAGTACAGCGTCAACTTTGTGTAATAAATCGCCCACCTGACGGTCGACCAACGTATTCGCTTCAGCCGACAAACGCCTCTGCCGCAGCAACTCGTTGCTGACATTGAGCGCAGCCATCACCGCAACCGCTTCCAAGCTCAGCAGCTTGCTGGTGTGATCGCGCACTTCCCGCATCTGTTCGTCGAGATAGCGGGCCGCCTCCAACAAATCGTCGCGCTCGGAGGGCCGGCAAGCAAAGCGATACTCACAACCCATCAGATGCACGGCGACACTCACGGTTTCCTGGCTCAAGAGGTTTGCTCCAAACCTTTCAGGCGCACGATCATGGCCTCAATACGAGAACGTGACTGTTCGTTCTGCTCGCGCAGGGCGCTACCTTCCGCCTGTAATGCCTGATTCTGCTCGCGCAAAAAGCGGTTGTCTTCCTGCAAACGCTCGCACAACGCCGCCAATCGCTCCAGCCGTTCGGCAAGGATGGCGAGACCGGTCGCGGCGGTTTCAGGGATGTTTTCCAGGTCGCCCACCTCAGCGGGCACCACAGTTTCGTACAGTTCGTCGGTTTCCATATAAACACTATAAATCGCTCCTTCCGATCGGGTCAATTTTCCGCCCGCTTTCGAGGTCAAAGCGAGGAATGTTAGGATTGCCCGCCGACACGTCGCTTTCAAGGCGCAGGAGTTCCGCCGATGCTTGCCAGCCATTCACCCGTATTCGAACGCCTGACCCGGTTGCTCGATCCCCTTAACCCCGCCGAGTTGCATGGATTGCTGTGCGGCCTGCTGTGCGCCGACCCGAACCTGAACTGTGATCGGTGGCTAAGCTGCGTCCACGAAGAACTGGCCGACACGGGCGAGAGCTCCGAATCCGCCGACGATCTGCTACGGAAGCTGTTCGAATACGGCGCCGCCCAGCTGAGCGACAGCGACTGCGCGGCAACCCCGTTGTTGCCCGAAGACGAGGCCCCCCTACGGCAGCGCACCGACGCGCTCGGCGCCTGGTGTCAGGGTCTGCTGTTCGGCTTGGGTCTGGGGCAAGCCGACCGACACCGCGCGCTCTCCGAGGAAAGCCGGGAATTTCTGCACGACGCAGCCGAAATCGCCCGGGTCGGCTTCGAAACCGAAGAAGCCACCGAAGCCGATGAAACCGCCTACGCCGAAGTGGTCGAATACCTGCGGGTCGGATTGCTGATCGTCCAGCAGGACCTGAGCCGCTCCTCCGCCCGCCTGCACTGAACCCACCAGGAGCCCCGCCGCCGATGTTCGCCCGCACCATACCGCCCAGCGTCTTCGCCCGCCGCCGCCGTACGCTGATGGAACGCATGGGTCCCGGTTCGGTCGCCGTGCTACCAGCCGCGCCTTCGGCCCCACGCAACCGCGATATCCATTATCCCTACCGTCAGGACAGCGATTTTTATTATCTGACCGGTTTTCCCGAACCGGAAGCGATCGCGGTGCTGGCCCCTGGTGGCGAGCAGGAGTTCCTGCTGTTCTGCCGCGAGCGTGACCCGCAAATGGAAATCTGGCATGGTCGTCGCGCCGGACCGCAAGGCGCGGTGGAGCGCTACGGCGCCGACAACGCCCATCCCATCGCCCAATTGGACCAGTTGCTACCGCCGCTGCTGGAAAACCGTGAGCGGGTATTCTATGCCATCGGCTACAACCCGGATTTCGACCGACGGGTCATGGATTGGATCAACCGGGTCCGTGGCCAGGCCCGCACCGGAGTACGAGCGCCGGTCACCTTCATTGCCCTGGAACACCTACTGCACGCCATGCGACTGTGCAAGGAACCCGAGGAAATCGCGGTGATGCGCGAATCCGCCCGCATCGCCTGTGAAGCGCACCGCCGAGCCATGCGGGCCTGCCGACCCGGAATGATGGAATACCAGATCGAAGCGGAAATCTTCCACACCTTTCTCGGTAGCGGCGCCGGCTGGTCCTATCCAGCCATCGTCGGCGGCGGTGACAATAGTTGCATCCTGCATTACATCGAAAACAACGCCGAACTGCATGATGGCGACCTGCTGTTGATCGACGCCGGCGCCGAGGTAGACGGCTACGCGTCTGACATCACTCGTACCTTTCCGGTCAACGGCCGCTTTTCCGGCGAGCAGCGCGCCATTTATCAACTGGTATTGGCCGCGCAGCAAGCCGCCATCGACCAGGTCCGCCCCGGCCGCCGCTTCAACGAGCCGCACGACGCGGCGGTCCGCGTCCTGACTGAGGGGCTGGTGGCGCTTGGACTGCTGCACGGCGAGGTAGACGAACTGATCAAGACGGAACAGCACAAGGGATTCTACATGCATCGCACCGGCCACTGGCTAGGCATGGACGTTCACGATGTCGGCGACTACAAGACCGGCGACGACTGGCGGGCGTTCGAACCGGGCATGGTCACCACCATCGAACCCGGACTGTATATCCCCGCCAACAGCAAGCGCATGGAGGAAAGTTGGGCGCGGCTGGGCGTTCAACTGGAAACCGATGTGGACGAGCGCTGGTGGCGAATCGGCATCCGCATCGAAGACGACGTGCTGGTCACCGCCGACGCACCCGAAGTGCTGACCGAGGCCGCGCCCAAGGAAATCGACGACATCGAAGCATGGATGCGGGAGGGCGGATGAACAATGTGAACTACGACCTGCTGATCGTTGGCGGCGGCATGGTCGGCGCTAGTCTGGCCTGCGCGCTGGACGGTCAGGATTTGCGGATCGGGCTGATCGAGGCCGCGCCACCGACCGTCAGCGAACATCCCGGCTATGACGACCGCACCCTGGCCCTGGCGCAGGGAACCCGCCGCATCTTCCAGACTCTGGGCCTGTGGGAATCGCTGGCCACCACCGCCACCCCGATCCGCCAAATCCATATTTCCGAGCGCGGTAGCCCTGGCTTTGCCCATCTCGACTGCCGTGACGAAGGCGTGGAAGCACTGGGTTATGTCGCCGAGGCACGGTTGATCGGCGCGGCGCTGCTGGCAAAACTGCCGACCTTGGGCAACGTGGAACTGCTCTGCCCAGCCCGGCTGGAAACCGTGCGCATCAAGCCGGATGCCGCCTGTATCGACGTCCGTTTTGCCGACGAACGGACGGTGGAACTGCGGACCCGCTTGCTGATCGCCGCCGACGGAGCTCGCTCGCCGGTCCGCGAACAGCTCGGCATCGCCGCCCTGCGCTGGGAGTATGGCCAACAGGCGGTAATCGCCAACGTCACGCCCGCCCTGCCCCATCGTCACGTCGCCTACGAGCGCTTCACTCCGGACGGACCGGTGGCGCTGCTGCCCATGAGCGACAACCGCTGCGCGGTGGTCTGCACGGTCAGCGACGCCGAGGCATCGGCGGTCCTGGATCTCGACGACGCCGGTTTCATCACCCTGCTGCAACAACGATTCGGCGACCGCCTGGGGCCGTTTCTTCGCGTCGGTCGTCGGCAGGCCTATCCGCTGTTCCTGCTGAAAGCGCGCGAACACGCCCGCCAGCGCGTGGCGATCATCGGCAATGCCGCTCATACTCTGCATCCCATCGCCGGCCAGGGCTTCAATCTGGGTATCCGCGACGTGGCGGCGCTGGCGGAAGTGGTCGCGGACGCCTGTCGGCGCGGCGAGGACATCGGCGATCTGAGGGTGCTCAACCGCTACGCCGACTGGCGGCGCTGGGACCAGCGGCGGACGATCGCCTTCACCGACGCGCTGAATCGGCTGTTCGCCAACCCGCTGCCGCCGGTACGGGCCGCTCGCAATCTGGGACTGCTGGCGTTCGACTTGTTGCCACCGGTCAAGCATTGGTTCGCCCGACAAACCATGGGGCTGGACGGGCGAGTACCGAAACTGGCGCGAGGGCTGACGCTGACGGCATCATCCTCGGGGGCAACGATCCAATGACGAAAGCCGATTACGACCTCATCATCGCCGGCGGCGGCATGGTCGGCTCGACGCTGGCCTGCGCGCTGCGCGATGCCGATCTCAAGATCGCCCTGCTGGAAAGCGCGCCACTGGAGCGTATCCGTCCAGGTGAGGAAACCGACCTGCGGGTCTCCGCCATCAATCGCGCTTCGCAGCGCATTTTCGCGGCGGTGGATGCCTGGAACGACATGACCGCTTGGCGAGTCAGTCCATTCCGCGACATGCGGGTGTGGGACGCCAGCGGTTTCGGCCAGATCCATTTTGACAGCGCCACCCTCGGCGAGCCGCTGCTGGGCTGGATCATCGAGAATCAAGTGATTCAGTACACCCTGCTGGAGCGGGCGCGACAACTACCGGCTGTGGACCTGCTGTGTCCGGCGGCACTGGAAACCGCCTGGTCCGAGGACGCGGGCCACTGGCGAGTACGGTTGACCGACGGGCGCGAATTCACGACTCGGCTGCTGGTCGGCGCGGACGGTGCGCAATCCAAGGTGCGGGAATTGGCGGAAATCGATACGCGCGGCTGGAGCTACCACCAGAAGGCGCTGGTTGCCAACGTGCGCACCGCCGAGCCGCACCAGGAAACCGCTTGGCAGCGTTTCATGCCCACCGGACCGCTGGCATTCCTGCCGTTGCACGACGGACGCTGTTCCATCGTCTGGTCCACCACACCGGAACAGGCCGACCAATTGCTGGCGCTGGATGAATACAACTTCGCCCAGGCGCTGACGGAAGCATTCGAACGGCGGCTGGGCGAGATCGTACAGGTCGGGCCACGCGGCGCTTTTCCCCTGCGCTTGCAGCACGCCCGCGCCTATGTCAAACCCGGCCTGGCCCTGATCGGCGATGCCGCCCACGTGGTCCACCCGCTGGCCGGGCAGGGTGTCAACCTGGGGCTACTGGACGCGGCGACGCTAGCGGAAGTGCTGCTGGACGCCCTCGCCACCGGTCACAAAGTGGGCACAGTCAGGGTACTACGGCGCTACGAACGCTGGCGCAAGAGCGATAACTTACTAATGCTGGGCATCATGGACGGCTTCAAACGCTTATTCGGCAATTCGCTGCCGCCAGCGCAACTGCTGCGGAATCTCGGTCTCAACCTAGCCAACGCCGCCGGGCCGCTGAAAAACGCCATAGCCCGGCGGGCGATGGGGTTAGAAGGCGATCTGCCGAAACTGGCGCGGGCAGCGAGCTGAATGCCAATGTCCGAACACATCCTTTGCCACATGGACGACTTGGCCGAAGATCACAGCAAAGGCATTGTCGTCAACCCGGCTTCCCGTTATGCCGACATCGTGTTGGTGCGCACGCGAAAAGGTATTTACGCCTACCGCAACCGCTGCCCGCATACCGGCGCACCGATGGAATGGGAGCCCGACCAGTTTCTGGATTGCACCGCCACGGTCATTCAATGCGGCATCCACGGGGCGTTGTTTCGCATTGAAGACGGTTATTGCGTTTCCGGCCCCTGTGTCCGGCAATCGCTACAACCGGTTGAACTGATCGAACGGGATGGCTGGCTGATCGCGCTCGATTCCCCGGAGCGTGCTGGTGGCTGAACCACCTGTCATCCAGGTCGAGGATCTACGCAAGTATTACGGTTCGGTACGGGCCGTGGACGGCATCAGTTTCACCATTGCCCGCGGCACTACCTGCGCCCTGCTCGGTGGCAACGGTGCCGGCAAGACCACCACTATCGCCATGCTGCTGGGGCTGCTGCTGCCGACCAGTGGCCGGATTCATATCCTCGGCGAAGAGGTACCGCGCCACCAGCATCGCGTGCTGCCACGCATGAACTTCTCTTCGCCCTACGTCGATCTGCCGCAACGCTTGACCGTAGCGGAAAATCTGACCGTTTACGCCCGCTTGTACGGTGTGCCCCGCGTACGCGAACGCTTGGCGGCGTTGGGCCGGGATCTGGATATCGACGTTTTTTTTCAACGACCCTACAGCAGCTTGTCCGCCGGCCAGAAAACCCGGGTGGCGCTGGCCAAGGCACTGTTGAACGAACCGGAAATCCTGTTGCTCGACGAGCCGACCGCCTCGCTCGACCCCGACACCGCTGACCGAATGCGCGGCATCCTGACCGACTACCAGCGACGCAGCGGCGCGACCCTGCTACTGGCCTCCCACAACATGAGCGAGGTGGAACGGCTCTGTGATCAGGTCATCATGCTGCGAACCGGATTCATCGTTGCCAGTGGCGCGCCGCGCGAACTGATTCGCCGCTACGGCCGCAAGGACATGGAAGAAGTGTTTCTCGACATCGCCCGCGGCATTCAAAGCGGCGAGGTGATCGAATGAATGGCCTGTCTCCGCAGCGCATCGGCGCGCTGGCCCTGCGCTACCTCTACCTGCTGCGCCGTTCCTGGATTCGCATCGTCGAGCTGGCCTACTGGCCCACCGTGCAGATGATCCTGTGGGGCTTCATCACCCGCTATCTGGCCGGTCATAGTGATGTACTCGGGCAGGCTGCGGGGCTGCTGCTATCAGGCGTGCTGCTGTGGGATATTCTGTTTCGCAGTCAGTTGGGCGTATCGGTGGTGTTCTTCGAGGAGCTGCACGCCCGCAATCTGGCGCAATTGTTCGTCAGCCCACTGCGGCCGATCGAACTGATTCTGGCGTTGATGTCGATCAGCCTGATTCGCACTCTGGTCGGTGTCGGTGTCGCGGTGGCATTGGCACTGCCGTTTTACGGCTTCAATCTGTTCGCGCTGGGGCCACCGCTGATCAGCTTTTTTCTCAACCTGCTGTTGATGGGCTGGGCTATCGGCCTGCTGGTCGCCGCCCTGGTGCTGCGCCACGGCATGGGCGCGGAAAGCATCGCCTGGGCGGCGATCTTCGCCCTGGCGCCGTTGTGCGGGATCTACTACCCCATCGCCACCCTGCCCGGCTGGCTGCAACCGCTGGCCTGGATCTTACCTGCCAGTCATGTATTCGAGGGGATGCGAGCGGTACTGCTGGATCATACGTTCCGGTTAGACTATTTCCTGTATGCCTTGCTGTTGAACATCGGCTACCTTGGTCTGGCAATCAGTGTGTTCTTAGCCGCCGTCCGCCATGCGCGCGAGCACGGTTCGCTGCTGCAATCGGGCGAATAAGCCGTCATCCCAGACACCACTCTTCTTCGCTCTCAACCTCAACGGCACATCGATTCATCGGGACAACCGACCTACTTGCGCCGACAGGCTCATCCTCCCTTCATCCTCGCACGCTTTTTCCACCCTATCCCTTGCGATTACACAGTAAATTTGTTGCTCTCCCGCCTTGAATTGCAATCTCCGTTACCTACAATCAATGATTATCCATACTATAATGACTTTTAATCGCGCCACATGGGAAATCCATGAAACATGTATCTTATATATTACGGTCATTACCAAAATTATAGCAATCCGGGTTTCGACAAAGTCGCCCTGGATAACGAACAATAGAAGTTGGAAGAAGGAGGGACAGGGCCCTTATGAGCGATAAGAAATCCTTTAAAGTCGCCTTGATCGGAATTCCCGAAAACGAGCGCAATGTTCTGCGGAATATCTTCAAACTTTCCCTTTACCGTCCTAACGCCTACTCCTTTGCCGCTGCCGGCGAACCGATCCAAATCTTGATAGTCGACGCGGAAAATCCAAGCGCGATGGCGGAATGGCGTTCCTACAAGCCTGCCACACCTAATGAAAGTTCGTCTCCTTCTCTAATTAGCGTAATGATCACCAAAGATCAGCTGGCCAATGAGTTCCCCTATACCCTGCACCGACCCTTTATCGCGACTCGCGTACTTAGTGTACTAGATCGAGTTGCCAATCAAATATCAACCGTTCCCACTGAAGAACGGACCATTAGCGAACCGTCGACAGTTAGCGGAACCTCGGAGCAAATTTTCAAGGCATTGGTGGTCGACGATAGCAGTACGATCAGAACACAGGTCGAACTGGAACTAAAGCTACTGGGGATTCGAACCGACACCGCTGAATCCGGCGAACAGGCTTTTGAACTACTTTCTTTAAATGATTATGACATCATTTTTTTGGACGTAATATTGCCTGGAGTCGACGGCTATCAAATCTGCAAGACGATCAAGAAAAATAAAGAAAAAAAGAAAACACCGGTCATCATGCTCACCAGTAAGTCGTCACCTTTCGACCGGGTCAGGGGCGCATTGGCCGGCTGCGATACTTATCTCACCAAGCCCGCCAAACAAAACTCTTTTCAGAAAGTAGTCAAGAAATATTTGAAAACTTAAGACAGGCTGATGTTCTATTTGCGGACCATCACAGAAACGGTCCATATCGGATCAATCATGATGTTATGGCTTAGTAGAAAATAAATTAAGGAGACTTGCATGCCGATACGAAAAGTTCTTGTGGTCGACGACTCCCCAACGGATCTGGCAAACATCAAAAGCATCCTCGGCGAGGCGGGCTGTGTCATCGTTACCGCCACCAACGGTAAGGAAGCTATTGAGAAAGCCGGCGCGGAAAAGCCCGATCTGATTTTCATGGACATCATCATGCCCGACATGGACGGCTATGCCGCCTGCCGTTCGCTCGGCAACCAAGCGGAAACCAAAAGCATTCCAGTGATTTTCGTGACCAGCAAAAGTCAGAAGGCCGACCGGCTGTGGGCACAGATGCAGGGCGGCAAGGGCTTTATCACCAAACCCTACTCAGCGGACGCCATCACCGATCAACTCAAAGCGTTTCTGTAAACCGCCCTGGTCCGATGGGAACCCTGATGAACGACAAGGCTGACCGGATTCCCCGACGCTGGCTGGAACCCAGCGTGGCGCTCAATCGCTTCAAACCCCCACCCGGCATCATGGGTGGGCTAGCCGCCACTGAACGTCGGCGTGCACGGTACGGTTTCTGGATCGGCGACATCGGTTTGCTGATCGACCAGGACACCACCAGCGAGGTGCTGGAACGATGGGTGATTTACCCACTGCCTAACGTACCCTCTTGGTTTCTCGGGTTGATCAACCTGCGCGGCAATCTGGTACCGATATTCGACGTAAAACAGTTCTTGCAACTGGAAGAAAGCGCCCGGGAAAAGCGCTGGCTGCTGATCCTGGACCAGGGCGAAAGTACGGTGGGGTTATTCATCGACGGCCTGCCGCAGCCCGTGAGTGCCCACCAAACCCTCCCTCGCTTACCCCCATTGCCGGCCGCATTGCGAACCCATATCGCCGGAAGCTACACCCAGGACGACCAAACCTGGCTGGGCTTCGACCATCGAAGCTTCTTCCGAACCTTGGGTGGACACATCGTCGGAATATCCTGAGATTCTGGCAACAACAGGCTTGGAGTGACGCGCTCTAGAAAATAGTCGATAGAACAATCGAATAAACCAAAGGGAGGTATTCGCATGCACATACAAAACGACTCCACTGCCAACACTTGCTCGGCAGGCCGACGCCAGATGAAGGGCGGCATGATTCTGGGGCTACTGCTCAGCCTGTGCGCGGCCGCGCCCTGGAGTTGGGCCGAAGATCCGGGCGTTACCAGTAATACCATCCGCATCGGCGCCACCCTTCCCCTGGAAGGGGACTACAAAGTGTATGGCCTATCAATGAAGCGCGGGATGAATGCGGCGCTGGCCGGCCAAACGGTACAGAAACGGCAAATCGAGTTCGTCGCGGTCAACGACTTTTATGACCCCACCGAAGCGGTTAAAGCAGCTAAGCAGCTTATTGAAAAGGGTATTTTTGCAATGGTCAACAGCTTCGGCTCGCCGACCACCAAGGCGGTGCTGCCGCTACTCGCCGAAAATAAGGTACCCGCGATCGGCTTTTACACGGGCGCGGCCTTTACCGGGCCGGGCGATGTGCTGAACTTTCGAGCTAGCTATGCCAAGGAGGTGGAAACCGTGGCGGACGCGGCAATAGCGGCGGGCATCAAACCGACCGAAGTGTGCGCCTACGCCCAGAACGACGCCTACGGCATGGCCGGTGTTCAGGGATTCCGCGCGGCGCTGGCCAAACAGCCCGGCACTGAATCCATCGTCGCCAAAGTAGACCAGATCCTGAACATGTCGGGGGACAACCCGGAACGCAACAACGTCGGCCCGGTCGGCGTCTATCAGCACGATACCGTAAGCGCGCGGCCTGGCTATCTGTCTTTGAAGAAGTGGGAAGCCGACACTGGTAACCGCTGCCGGCTAGTCGTCACCACTGCAGTTTATGATCCAGCCGCCACGTTCATGGGATACGCTCGCCTTAAGGGTGAAACCTGGATATTCAGCTCGCCATCGCCGGCTGGGGGTACACGGCTGGTCGCACTGCTCAAGGGATACGGCATTCGGGACCAGGTAATTGGTACCCAGATCGTGCCTGCGCTCGATTCGCTGTTGCCGGTGGTCGCGGAAGCACGCAAGGCACTGGGCGAGGATCTGAATTACGAGTCCTTGGAAAGCTACATCGTCGGCAAACTATTCCTAGCGATCCTGCGGGCCATCGACGGGCCGCTGACCCGAGAAAATTTTCTCAAGGCCGCACGCAGCCAACCTTATGACATCGGTGGTATCCGGGTGGATTTCACCACCGACAATCAAGGCTCCGATTTCGTCATGATCACCTACCTGCGGGATGGTCAATTCGCGGTTATCACGCCGCAAGAGCTGGCGGCACTATTCAAATAGTCGCTTTTGTCGCGCTGACGGGGCGCAGCGCGAATGGAGCCCAAGCGAAAATTAACGAAACCGCCAGCCACGCGCCGGGGACACGCCAAGTAACCGGTCGGATCTGACGGGGTTTGATCACCGAACTGAGGAAAAAGCTGTCATGGGCGGTCAGAAAATCAATTCACGTTTGACTGTTACTATCGTCGCGCAACTCGTGATCCTGGTATTGATCGGACTCATTGCCTACTTCGGCATGAATCGTATCGGCAACGCCGTGGGTCAGATCAACCAATCCGTGAATGAGCAAGTAAACCTGGGTCGATTGGGCGAAACCTTGCGCACCGAGCTATTGGCGACGGCCAATAGCGTGGCCCGCGGCACCAGCACCTGGGAACAAGCAAACACCATACTACCGGTGGCCAAGGCAAAGTTCGAAGAAGGGCTAAAAGCCTATTTTGACGCTTTGAATCCCGCCGACAGGGAACAGGTGCAAAATCAGTACAAAGCCAGCCTGGACAGCCTCAATGAAATCTTCGCCGAATTGGAGCAATTGTTCGGCAACCGCGACCGTGGCCAGTTGAACCTGTTCGTCAGCAACGACCTCGATGCGCTGATCAACCCTTTTTTCAACAATCTGCTGGCCAGCCTGGATCGAACCCAGGAGCGCTCCTCGCAAGACCTGCAAGCGGCACAGAGCACCGGTAATACCTTCACTTGGTTGATCGCGGTGCTTGGGCTGATCGGTATCGGATTCTCCTTCTTCATGGGTACCTCCACCTACCGCGCCATCGCCAATCCTTTGAACCAGATGATGGAAACCGTACAGCAGGTGGGCCAAGGAAATTACACCGCCCGTACCGACTTGACCGGTTCCGACGAGTTGTCTGAACTGGGCCAAGCTTTCGATCGGGTGTTGAACGAACGGGTCACCGCGCTGGTGGAAGCGGAGCGCGAAAACGAACAACTCAACGACTCCATCATCAGTCTGCTGCAAGCGGTGTCCATGCTCAGTCAGAGAGACCTGACCATCCATGTACCGGTCACCGAGGACGTGACCGGGCCGGTAGCGGACGCCTTGAACCTGCTCACCAGCGAAACCGCCACGGTATTGCAGGACGTGACCCGCATCTCCGAAGAAGTGGCGACCGCATCCGATAAAGTGAAAGCACAGTCCGACTCGGTGATCGCCGTGGCCGAAAACGAGCGCCATGCCGTGGTGCAAACCGCCACCGACCTGGCTGCCGCGTCCGAAACCATGCAACAGATCGCCCAATTGGCACAGGACTGCAACGCCACAGCGGAAACCACCATCAAAACCACCCAGGCAGCGCTGCAGGCGGTGACCAGTACAGTCAGCGGTATCAACAGCACCCGCGACACCATCCGCGAAACGGAAAAGCGTATCAAGCGATTGGGTGAACGTTCCCAAGAGATCAGCGGCGTGGTCAACTTGATCAACACCATCGCCGAACGCACCCACATCCTGGCGCTGAACGCCAGCATGCATGCGGCATCGGCCGGTGAGGCAGGCCGAGGCTTCGCGGTCGTGGCCGACGAAGTACAGCGGCTGGCGCAAAACGCCCGTGAAGCGACTTCGCAAATCGCCACTCTGGTCAGCAATATCCAGATCGAAACGGCGGATACGGTAAACGCGATGAACACCGCCATCAGCCAGGTGGTGGACGGTAGCCGTCTAGCGGAACAGGCTGGCGAACAAATGCAGCGCACCCAGGCAACCACCACCGAGTTGGTGACCGCCGTGCAACAAATCGCCTCCCGCTCGCAGGAGCAGGCACGGGTCAGCAATGAACTATTAGACCGTGCCGAACAGATCCAAGCCAGCACCCACCAAACCAGCCAACAGTTGCTGGAACAGACCGTGCAAACCACCAATCTGGTGGAATACGCCAAAAACTTGTTGAACTCCGTGCGCGTGTTCCGGCTGCCGGCCTAAGGGCGGCCCCATGCCCGCCGCCAAAATGGCCGCCGCCGGGTTGCTGCTGCTTGCGAGAGGAGTTTAGCGCTGATGCTGGTATCGGAAGAAAGCGTTGCGGTGTTGGAAGCCGAGGTTGCTGAAGCGCTCGGCATTCTGGAGGGATTGCCCGCGGAAAATGAAGGAGCTGATCAAAACGAGATCGCTGCGGTGATCCGCCGTTATGCCGAGCAGGCGAAACGTATCGGTTCAGCAGCTGGCGAAGCCGGTTTTTCGGGGCTGCAAGACACCTGTTTGTTGTTTCAGGAAAACCTGACAGCTTTGAGCACCCGAGGCCAGGGACTCAGCGACACCGAACGGGAACGGCTGGAGGAATGGCCGATACTGGTCATTGGCTATCTGATGTCTCCAGACGACTCGCAGGCCAGCGATGCACTGCTCGATCACTTGCAACACCCAGTTTGGAGTGCGCCGCTGCCGGCGGCGGAAGCCGATGTACTGCGCGACCTGCTGATACCAACCGAATTGGGGTCGAGTCAGGAAGAATCGGGCGAAACACCGGAAGCCTCAACCAAACTCACCGAGCCTGTCGCCGTTATAACGGAAGAAGCGGTGGCGGAACATCTTCAGGCGGAAACCCGCGTTCGCCCTCCCCCCTCGACGCTCTTCCCAGAAAGGAAAGAAGAACCGATAACCGACAACTTCGAATGGGTTCCTTCCCCTTTGATAGGGGAGAACGGAGATCGGGAATTCGAAGGATCGACACCCGAAATACTTCCAGTGGAACCACCCGATTCTTTCACCGCGCCACCATCGGCGTTGGTCGGCGAACCGGCGATTCCGACCGCAGTCGCACCCTCCCCAATCGATACCGGTCATGCTTCAGCCACCCCTCCAGCGACGGAAACGCAACCGGCTATCGAAGCAGCGCAGGAAACTTTAGCCGCTGTGACCGTCGAGGAAACAGCACCCGCCGCAGTAACAGAACCCACCCCAGAAATCCCTCAAGAAATCCCTGTAGCGACCCCATTGAAATCGGCTGAACTTGAGACTGGGATCATCGAGCAAAAATTGGAGTTTCCTGTCGAAACCGTCAGCGACACACAATTGACTACTCTCAGGGAAGAAACTGGTTTCGCAGCAGCAACGGAAGAGCCAGAAGAGCTGGACGAACCGGAAGAAACAGCGGCAACGGAAGAACCGGAAGAGCTGGATGAACCGGAAGAGCTGGGCGAACGAGAAAGTCCGGTGACATCGTTCGCGCCAGACGCCGCCCAGCAGGAACTGCTGGAAATCCTTTGCGAGGAAATCGCGCAGATCGCCGAAGCCACCACCGAAACCTTGGCCGTGGTCTCGGCCGCCGACAGCACACCCGAAGCCCGTGCCGAAGCTTGGTCCGGCTATACCGAATACCTGGAGCGATTGGGAGAGGCTTCGGCCTCCATCAATTTGACAGGCATGCAACAAACCTGTGCCTATCTTTACACCAACCTGCTCGAACTGGCTGCTCAGGATGGCCCGCTGCAACCGGAGCAACAGCGCGTGGTGGACGCTTGGCCCGCACTGGCGCTCAGCTACCTACGAGCGCCCGACGACCGCTCGACATGCGAAACACTGACCCGACATCTGCAAGAGACTCATTGGCCGCAGCCGCTGGCGGCCGCCGACGCGAACGCGCTGAGCGATCTGCTGCTTGCGCCGAAACTGGTCACCGAGGAAGCCGAGGTGGAAGCCCGGCCGCAACAGGCACAACCCGGCGATGTATCGCTGGAACTACCGGCCGATGTCAATCAGAACTTGCTGGACGGTTTGCTTCAGGAACTACCCCAACAGGCCGCTGACTTTTCCACCGCCATTCAACGGCTGGCCGCCGGCGATGGCCAACTCACCGATGTGGAAGTAGCACGGCGCATCGCCCATACGTTGAAAGGTGCCGGCAACACCGTCGGGGTGCGTGGCATCGCCACTCTAACCCACCACATGGAAGATATCCTGCAAGCACTCTCCAAGCACGGTGCGCTGCCCAACCGACCGCTGGCCGATACCCTGCTCAACGCCGCCGACTGCCTGGAAACCATGAGCGAAGCGCTGTTGGGTATGAGCGCGCCGCCGCTGCAGGCGCTGACCGTGCTGCAAACCGTGCTGGATTGGGCCAACCGCATTGACCGGGCGGGAGTACCCGCCAGTGACGAAATCCCGCCCTCGGCGACCGCCCAACCGGAACCTCCCGCCCCCGCCACGCAACCGCCAGAAACCGCTCTCGCACCGCAGCAACCCACCGCTGCGACCACCGAACCGGCCTTGCGGGTTTCCGCCCATCTAGTGGACAACCTACTGCGACTGGTGGGCGAAAGCATCATCCTCACCGGCCAAGTGCAGGAGCGAATTCGTAAAACCATCGAGCAAACTCGGGCGGTGGCGGCGCAAAATCGGCTGTTCCAGAGCCTGACCGCCGAGCTGGAACAACTGGTCGATGTCCGCAACGTATCCTCGCCCCTCTCCAAGTCGATACAGCGCGCCGATTTCGACCCCCTGGAGCTGGAACAGTACAACGAACTCAACACCGTCACTCACCGGTTGGTGGAAACCGCCATCGATGCCCGCGAGATGAACCGTACCGTGGAGGACAACCTGGTACTGCTGGATTCGCTGCTGGTGGACCAGGGCCGTCTGCACCGGGACAGCCAGGAAGCGGTGCTGCGCACCCGCATGGTGCCCATTCAAACCGTGGTGCCCCGGCTACAACGCAGCGTGCGCCAAACCTGCCGGCTGGTGGATAAGGAAGCAGAGCTGGTGGTACGCGGCGCCGACACCCCCATGGACAGCAACGTGCTCAACAATATGGTCGATCCGTTGATGCACATCCTGCGCAACGCGGTCGATCACGGCATCGAGTCGCCCCACCAGCGTCAGCGCCTGGGCAAACCCCAAGCGGGACGGATCGAGCTGCATTTCATGCGCGAGGGCAACAACATCGCCATCCACTGCCGGGATGATGGCGCCGGACTGGATCTGGCGGCGATCCGTCGGACGGCGGAAGAACATGGCCTGCTCGCCCCCGACAAACCGCTGGAGCCCGACGAGCTGGCCCGATTGATCCTGCTACCGGGATTCTCCACCCGTGGCTCGGCCACTCAAACTTCGGGGCGCGGCATCGGCATGGACATGGTCTACAGCCGGCTGCTGGACATGAAAGGCTCGTTGCGTATCCAGACCGAAACCGGCAAGGGTTGCCTGATGGAATTGCGGCTACCAGTCACCCTGATCTCCACCCACGCGCTGCTGTTGCGCGTGCGGGACCAGATCTATGCCCTCTCCGATCGCGGCATCGAACAGATCCTGTACTCCGGGGCCGGCAAGATACAGACGCTGGGCAAAGTCACCACCTACCGATTGGGCAACGACATCCACGAACTGACATCGCTGGAAAGCCTGCTCAATTTGCCGCAAGACCGGCGCGAGCACGACCGCGGCATGTCGCCGGTGCTGCTAGTGCGGGAAGAAACTGGTGGCCTCCGAGCCGTGCTGGTGCAGGAAGTGTTAGACAGCCGCGACCTGGTGGTCAAAAACATGGGCCAGTACATCCCCACGCTCCCCGGCATCGTGGGCGCCACCATCCTCGGCGACGGCAGCGTGGCGCCGGTGCTGGATCTGCCCGAGCTGTTGCGTGCCCGCGCCGCCGGCCAGCGCTTACCGACGGCTGCTGTCCAATCGACGAAATCCGCCGCCGCCGTCTCCCACCGACAAATCGTGCTGGCGGTGGACGATTCGCTGAGCGCTCGCCGTTCGCTAGCGCAGTTCGTACAAGATGCGGGCTTCGAAGTGCGCACCGCGCGCGATGGCCTGGAGGCGATCGAAATCATCAACAACAAGCGCCCGGACCTGGTGCTGGCCGACTTGGAGATGCCGCGCATGAACGGCCTGGAGTTGACCGCTCATCTGCGGGCCAACCAGACCACCCACAACTTACCGGTCATCATGATCACCTCGCGCTCCACGGCCAAGCACCGGCATGAAGCCGAGGCCGTCGGCGTCGATACTTACCTGACCAAGCCATTCATGGAAGACGACCTGCTCGAACAGATGCACAGGTTATTGCGCGCATGAGCCGACCCGTTCGAAACACGTTGGCCGAATTGCGGGAGATTCGAGCATTGGCCAAGCTGACCCTGGGTGGATACTCGTGGCTACTGCCGCAAACGGAGATCAGGTCCCTGGAATCGCCCCTGGATATCGACCGAGAGGTTCGAGCGCCGCAAGGTATCGGTGCCATCGCGCTTGGCGGCGAGTGGTGGCCAGTGTACTGCCTGTCCGGCGAATTGCGGCTGTTGCCGCAACCACCGGATAGTCGACAAATCTGTGCATTGCTGGATAACGGCGCCGATCGCTTCGGTTTGCTTTGCGATCAGGTCGAAACGCTCGCCGAAACCCCGCGCCTACTGGCGCTGCCGGCCTGCATGGGGTCACCGGATTCCCCCATTCAAGCGCTGGCACCGCTTGACGAGGGACTGGGTTGCGTGACCAACACCGAGCATCTGGCGGCGTTGCTCGCCATACTCACGGAGCGTGCCGGTGGCCACTGAAAACCCGATGGCAAGCACGGCCTGGATGCTGGCGCTGGACGATCGACTACGCGCCGCCGTGGGCGAACATGAGCTGATCCATCTGATCGAAGCACCCACGCTGCTGGAAGTACCGCTGAGCCCGTACTACTGCCGGCGGGCGATCTTGTGGAACAACCTCCTGTTGCCGGCGATGGATTTGGCGGCCTGGCTACGAGGGCGGGAGCAACCGGCGCAACAGGAGCGGAAATTAGCCGGCGTGGTCGCCTATCAGCCACAGATGGGTGCGGCCGAGTACGGTGTATTGCTGCTGAGCGATATTCCAGCGCGCACGCACGTCTCCGACACCCAAGCCTGCAAGTTGCCCGAACAACCGACCGGCTGGCGCGACCTAGCCATCTCCTGCTTCCTCGACGCCGAAACCCCGGTACCCATCCTGGATCTTCCCTTGATCTTCAGCGGCAGGCTGCTGGTGACGCGGTAACGCCACCGTTTCCCGTGCCCGCAAGCCGCCCATATCCGACTGGCCAGCTCCAATCAATCGACCGTATTATCCTGCTCCATCGCGGCCGTTTCCGGCCGCAAGGCACCGACTTGCAGCAGTCCGTCCCGCAACTCGCAGGTTGCCGGAAAGCTCCAGAATTGGCCGAGCGTGTCGGGGTTACCGTACTTGAGATGACTGGTGGCAAGCATCCGCCCCTGCCGCCGACCGTCGCCCTGACCGTACACCACCGTCATCGAATTCGGCTCCAATCCCGTATCCCCCCAATCCACCAATAGCAGACGCGCATCACCCCACTGCCAGCGCCGTACCGTCGGCAGGCGTTTCGACTTGCCGTAACCCGCGAATACCGCGCCGTCGGCCAAGCGGATGCCAAACTGATAAAGCTGCTCTTTCCGATCGGCGGATGGCCAACCTCCATATATCGCCGGCCCCAGCCATAGTTCCAGGCGGTCGTCGTTGATCCAGTTTCCAGACGCCGCCGGAGTCCGTCCCGCATCGCGCACCTGCGCCAACAGCGTGGTCGCCGACAACAATAGCAGCTTGATTTCGGTCCGTGCTTGCAGGTCCGGGCTACCGTACACGACAAAGCCATCTTCCTCCTTGCCCGTGGCTCTCAGCGTCAGCGCGCAACTGCCCAAACCGGCGGATTGTCGTTCCAGTGCCGCCAGTTCGTCGCCACCGTGCTCAAGCTGGGGAATCGCGATAAACCGGCCGGTGGCACTTTCCCGGTCGCAACCGACCGTCGCATCTTCATCCAGCGTCTCCTCGGCCGGCGATGGATTGAGCCAGCCGCGCTGTCGCAGCGCCCGAAAATCGGTTTCAGTTTCCAAGCAACCACCGCCCAACGTGTGATAGCTGGCCTCTCGACGCAGCAGCGGCCGTTCCGGCATCAATTGATAGCTCGCGCCGATCTCCCAGCGCCAAGCACTGCCGCCGACCCGGTCGAGCGTGATGCGATTCGGGCCGACCGTGACGACATCTTCCCCAACCCCGGAAGCGCCATAACCATCGTTGCAAAAGGCGAACAAGCGCTGGTAAGCGGCCTTGCCATCTTGGCCAACCTGCTTGAGCCAGTAATCCTCGGGATAAGGTCGGCATTGCCGCCCTTCGGCATCGGTGGGCTGATTTTCGCTACCCAGGGCGACGTGTAGCACGGTCAGTGCCGTGCCATCGGCGGCCGTGCCGGCATCCAGCGTCTCGACGATCCGGCACTCCGGTCGATCCTGGCAAACCGCGCCCCGTTCGGTGGACGGCGTGTCGCTGGCAACCGCCATGGAACCGAAGATGGCGGCCAATCCCACCATCCACGGCAACCACCTGAAAATCCTGAAAACTGACTCGCTCATCCTCAAAACCCGCTCCGATTTCCCGGACGAAATCGACTCGCCCAAAAGAGGCGAGCACCCTTGGTAAATCCCACCATGAAGAACTAGCATACTTTTACTGATACTCACCAAATTATCGGGTAGAAACCTGCAAGGAAAGTTTGTAAGAATAATGTCGCAAATTGCTCCCTTGTCTGCTTTAAATTGTCACTGTCTGCTTTTTCCACCTAAAGCAGCCACCCTCTCCACCCGAGATGAGGCCAGAAGGTATCGTGCTGCAACCACGGCAACCGTTTCCGCTCTCGTCCTCGATCGCCCATTCTCATGGGTCTCGCGGCATGAAAGTGCGCCTGGAAGAAATCGCTCAGGTCTTTAGCCTAGTTGGCACCGGTCGTTCCCTGCGCGAGGCGCTGGACGAGCTTTGCAAACTGATCGAACGCTGGATGCCCGACACCTACTGCTCGATTCTGCTGCTCGAAGAAGGACGCTGGCTGCGCCACAGCGGTAGCGTTCGGCTACCCGCCGAATACATCCGCCAAGTGGACGGCTTGGAGATCGGACCCGAGGCCGGCTCATGCGGCGCGGCGGCCTGGCAAAAACGACAAATCATCGTCAGCGACATCGACACCCACCCGTACTGGCGGAGTGCCCGGGACATCGCCCGCTGCTTCGGGCTGGCCGCCTGCTGGTCCACGCCGATCTTGAGCGACGATCAGTCGGTACTGGGCACCTTCGCCGTCTACTACCGTGAAAAGCGCGAACCAACCGAAGCCGAATTAAACCTGATCGATCAAGTGATCGGTACCGCCCGGCTGCTGCTCGAACTCCATCGAACCGAAGCGGAGCTGCGGCAATCGCGGCAAATGCTGCAAACCATCCTCGACAACGTGCCGGTCCGCATCTTCTGGAAGGATCGCGAGTCGCGCTATCTGGGCGCCAACCGGCTTTTTCTGCAAGACACCCGTCTCGCTCATCTTGACGACCTACGCGGCAAAACCGACTTCGACCTGCCGCTCGATCCCACTACCGCCGCACGCTATCACGCCGACGACCGGACGGTGATGGAATCGGGCCAAGCCAAACTCGATTTCGAAGAGTTGGGCCGCCATGCCGACGACTCAGAGGCTTGGTTTCACACCAGTAAAGCCCCGCTGATCGATGCCAAGGGGCATATTATCGGCGTACTGGGCGCTTATGCCGACATCACCGCGCAAAAACAAGCCGAGGCGCAAATCCGCCAACTGGCGTACTACGATACGCTGACCGGTCTGCCCAACCGCAGACTGCTGCTGGACCGCCTCGACCAAGCGCTGGCAGTGGCGAATCGCGCCGGCCACAAGGTCATCGTGCTTTTCGTCGACCTCGACTATTTCAAGCGAATCAACGACTCCTTGGGACATGCGGCGGGCGATGTCTGCCTGCGGCAGGTCGCTCGCCTGTTGAGCGCGGCGGTACGGCAGGAGGACACCATCGGCCGGCTGGGCGGTGACGAGTTTCTGGTCGTGCTGCCCGATGCCCGGCACGGCCGGGATGCCGTGCGGGTCGCCAACCTGATCCAGCAGGCGCTGGCACGGCCGCTGCCAATCATGGGACACGAATTCAGCCTAGGCACCAGCATCGGCATCAGCATCTTCCCCGACGACGGCCGCGACGCTGAAACCCTGATCAAGAACGCCGACACCGCCATGTACCGTGCCAAGGAAAACACTCATGACGGCTATCAATTCTACACCTCGGATCTGAATGCTCCGGTGCTGGCGGCGCTGGAAACGGAAGCGGCTTTGCGCGGCGCGCTGGAACGCAACGAACTGCTGCTGTACTACCAACCGCGGGTCGAACTGGCCAGCGGCAGCTTGATCGGCCTGGAAGCACTAGTCCGTTGGCGACGCCCTGGCTTTCTCGATTTGTTGCCGCCGGCCGAATTCATCCCGCTGGCCGAAGACCGCAGACTGATCGGCCAGTTGGACGAATGGGTACTGCGCGAGGCATGCCAGCAAAATCGCGCCTGGCGGCAGGCCGGGCTATCGGTCGTTCCGATCGCCGTCAATCTGTCGGCACGACAGATCTCAACACGTGCTCTACCCGCCACGATCGCCACCATTCTGGCGGAAACCGAATTGGAACCCGGCGACCTGGAGCTGGAGATGCGCGGAGAAGCGCTGCTGGCCGATACCGGATTCCTGCGGCGGTTGTTACAAAACCTGCGGGCACAGGGCGTGCGCTGCGGCATCGACGATTTCGGCGCCGGCTCCTTCAATCTGCGCCGCCTGCGCGATCTGCCGGTACACCAACTGAGCATCGACCGCTCTTTCCTGCAAAATCTGACTCAGGATACCGACAATCAGGTGATCATCGGCATGCTCATCGATCTGGGGCGCGCGCTGGGGATGACCGTCGTGGCCAAAGGGGTGGAAACCGCCGAACAACTGACGTTTTTGCAAGCACGGCAATGCGACGGGATTCAAGGATTTATCACGGGCAAACCAGCGTCGGCCATCGAAGCGATGCAATGGTTGCGGCAACCCACATGGCACTTCTGAACGACGCCCGACGCTCTCGAACCAACAGAGCGGCGATTATCCGAATCCGGCCGGAACCATGGTTTATAATTTCAGGCGGTGCTGGACGGCGCGGTTGCGGCGACCGGAAATTATTTGAACCCGTCATTCGGATAACGAGGAAAAATTCATGCGACTGATCTTGTTGGGCGCCCCAGGCGCCGGTAAGGGCACCGTGGCCAAGCTGCTGACGCAGATCGACGGCTCGGTGCAGATCTCCACCGGCGACATCCTGCGCGGCGCGGTGCAGGCTGGCACGGAGTTGGGCAAACAGGCGGATGCTTACATGAAAGCCGGTGACCTAGTACCGGACGATCTGATCATGGGCATCATGGAAACGCGCTTGCAGGAACCGGACTGCGCCAAGGGTTTCCTGCTGGACGGTTTCCCGCGCACCATCCCGCAGGCCGAAGCGCTGAAGGTGCTGCTAAACAGATTGGGGATCAAGCTGGATGTCGTGGCCAATATCGAAGTACCCCGCGAGGAAATCCTCAATCGCCTGACCACTCGCCGCACCTGCTCCAATACCAGTTGCCAGGCCATCTACAATGTCAGGAGCAATCCACCCAAGGTAGCGGGGGTTTGCGACAAGTGCGGCAGCCCAGTCATACAGCGCGACGACGAGACTGACGAAGCCATCAGCAAGCGTCTTGACACTTATTTCGAAAAGACCGCACCCTTGATTGAATTCTACCGCCAGGAAGGATTGTTGCTAGTCGTCGATTCTCCCGCCAGCGAGGGCGTGGTGGACGCTATCCAACAGCGCATCGCCGCCGGCGGTTGAAGCCTCCCCCTTTCCTGCCCGCGCGACCCGACCCCTGAATCCTCGCCCAGCGGCGATCAGGGGATCGGTCTCCATTCCAGCACCCTAACTCATTGAGTTCACCCGCCGCCACCATCAAAATCGTGGATGATGTCGGCCAAGGTTCCGCCGGGTGGGATCATCGGTTTGACATCCTCGGTCCGGTCGACCCAGACATCGACCACGCAGGGGCCGTCATACGCCAGCGCCCGTTCGATACCCGCCCGGATCTGCTCCGGACGAGCAATCCGCACGGTTTCGATACCAGGAAACACCCGCCCCAGATTGAGAAAATTGGGATTGGGCATCCGGCATTCCTTGCTCTCGATGCAGGCCGGATCGCAGTCGCTCGTCCGAACCAGGCAAGTCTCGTAATGATGGCCCTGGTTGAACATGTCCTCCCACTGCCGGACCATGCCCAGAAAGCCGTTATTGAGGATGAACACCTTGACCGGAATCCGATTGGCGGCGATGGTGGCCAGTTCCTGGAGATTCATCTGGAAGCTGCCGTCGCCGTCGATGCAGAGGACCGTCTTGTCGGGCCGGGCGTAACAGGCGCCGATGGCGGCCGGCAAGCCGAAGCCCATGGTGCCGAGCCCGCCCGAACTGATCCATTGGCGCGGTTCCTGATAGTTGTAGAACAGGGCCGCCCACATCTGATGCTGGCCCACGCCGGTGACCACGACGCCGGTCCGGTGGGTGAAGTTGGAAAGCTCCTCGATGAACCGTTGCGGCTTGATGAAATCGCCGTCCGCCCGATAACCGGGCGCAAATCGCTGTTTCCAATCCCGCACCGTGTCCAGCCACTCGGTAAGGTCGACGCCGTCCAGATCGAGACCGTTGGCGTAGGCGAGAAAATCGCGGGCATTGGCCCGTAGCGCATAACCGACCGGAATAGCCTTGTTGATCTCGGTCGCATCGATATCGACATGGGCCAGCTCGATGCCCCGACCGAACTCCCGCACCGCGACCCGATCGTCGAAACGGGCGCCGATGGACAGGATGAAATCCGCCTCCCGCAAGGCCCCGTTCGCGGCGACGGTCCCGTGCATGCCGGGCATGCCCAAGCATAGCGGATGATCGTGCGGAACCGCGCCCAAGCCCATGAAAGTCAGCGCGACCGGCAGATGGTATTTTTCCACGAATCGCCGCAGTTCCTGGCCGGTCCCGGCACTGACGACTCCGCCACCAGCCAGAACCACCGGCCGCTTGGCTTGCCGCAACGCCGCCAGCAAGCGATCGGCGGCAAGCCGCTTCATGGAGGCTCGCGGGCGATAACCGCGCAAGGGCCTGGCTTGCCGCTGGTCGGTTGCGCAACCAACCAGGGCGTTCTTGCAGATATCGACCACCACCGGTCCCGGTCGGCCGCTGCCGGCGACGAAAAAGGCTTGGCGCAGCACACCGGCCAGCTCGGCGGTGTCCTTGATCAGGTAGTTGTGCTTGGTGATGGAGCGGGTAATCCCCACCATGTCCACTTCCTGGAAGGCGTCCTTGCCCAACATGGTGCTGGGCACCTGCCCGGTGATGAATACGCAGGGCACCGAGTCCTTGTAGGCGTCGGCGATGGGAGTGACCAGATTGGTGGCGCCCGGCCCGGAGGTGACCAACGCCACTCCAATCCGACCGCTGGCTCGGGCGTAGCCCTCAGCGGCGTGGCCCGCCCCACCCTCTTGCCGGAATAGCACGAAGCGAGGCGCTTTTCGTCCCTGCCGCATTCTGAGGTTGAGTTCGGCGTGCAGCGGGATGATGGCGCCGCCGGTATGGCCGAACAGGTACTCGACACCGAGTTCGTTCAGCACGTCGATGGCGATTTCGGCGCCGCTTTGCTCGGACGGCGTTTGCACCTCAGGCTGAGCAACGGGTTCTTGCAATTCCGACATGACTCTCTCTTCCGGGTTGATCCATCACTGGGTTTTCATGGATGCTGGCAATCAAGGGCTTATTTTGCCAGCACTCGAACCCAGCGGACACCCGCATCATCCATCTCCGCCGCCACCCCGCCGAAACATCACCAGATGATCGATATCCAGCCGGATACCAATGCGTTGCCCCAGCGCGTGGTTGTGATGGCTGGGTGCCAGACACAGCAACCGCGCGCCGCTGGGTAGTTTGAGGGTGTACAAAAACTCCGCTCCTCGAAACGCTCGCTCCACCACCTCGGCCCGCAGCGGGCTGTCGTCGTCATGCACCACATCGTCCGGCCGAACCAGCACCTCCACCTGCTCGCCCGCCACGCAGCCGCCATCCAACGACTTCCCTCCAATTTCGCCCAATTCCGTGCTCACCCGCCCCTCGCCACCCAATCGGCCGGGCAACAGCACGCCTTGCCCGATGAAATTGGCGACGAAGCGGTCGGCCGGTCGATGGTAAAGGTTGTAGGCGCTGTCCCACTGCAACAGCCGGCCCTGATGCAACACGCCAATCTCGTCGGCGAAGGCAAATGCCTCGAACTGATCGTGGCTGACCAGCAGACCGCTGGTGCCTTCCCGCAGCAGAATGGTCCGTACCTCGCGCGCCAAATCCTCGCGCAAGGTCACGTCCAGATTGGAAAACGGCTCGTCCAGCAACAGCAATCGTGGTCGCGGCGCCAGCGCTCGCGCCAGCGCCACCCGTTGTTGCTGGCCGCCGGAAAGCTGGTGCGGGTAGCGTCCCGCATACTCCTCCAGCCCGATCAGTTTCAGTAGTTCGATCACCCGCGCCCGCCGCTCACTCGTTTTCCAGTCGCGCAAACCAAAGGCGATGTTGTCAGCGACTCGCAGATGGGGAAACAGCGCTAGATCCTGAAACATCAGCCCGATCCGCCGCTGCTCCGGCGGCAAGGTCCAGTCGGGCCGACTGAGTTCGATCCCCTCCAGCCGGATGGAGCCATGCCGCAACGGCTCGAAACCGGCGATGGCCCGTAGCAGGGTGGTCTTGCCGCAACCGCTGGGTCCCAACAGGCAACCGATGCCGGCGTGGCTCATCCGCAGCGTCAGATCCCGGATGACCTTGCGGGGCGGATAGGCAACATCGAGATCGATCAATTCGAGAAAGGTCGTCACTGCCCAGTCCTCCCACGGCCAATGGCACGACTGAGCAGGATCACCGGCCCGACGCCGGCCAACACGATGGCCAGGGCGAAACTGGCCGAATCCGCCAGCCGCTCGTCCGAGGCCAATTCGTAAGTCCGCACCGCCAGGGTGTTGAAATTGAACGGCCTCAAAATCAGCGTCGCCGGCAATTCCTTCAACACGTCCACGAACACCAGCAACAACGCAGTCAACAAACTACCGCGCAGCATAGGCGCGTGCACCCGCCACAACACCGCTCGGGGTGTCGCCCCCAGCGCGCGGGCGGCATCGTCCATGCTTGGCCGGATGCGGGTCAATCCCGCCTCCACGCTGTGTAGCGCCACCGGCAGAAACCGCGCACAGTAGGCGAACAGCAGCGCGATCAACGTCCCGCTCAACAGCAAGCCGGTGGACACACCGAACCAAGCGCGGGCCCAACCATCCACGCTCCGATCGATGGCGGCGAACGGCAACATCACCCCGATGGCGATCACCGTACCGGGCACTGCATAACCCAAACCGGCGCCGCGCACCGCCAACCGCACCAGCGGTCGCGGTCGCAAGCGTTGCCCATAGCCCAACAGCAAGGCCAGCAGCAAGACCAATCCAGCCGCCCCCGCCGCCAGCAACAGACTGTTTACCGTCAGGTGCAGGAATCGCTCATCCACCACGCGCGGCGCGGTTCGTGTCGCCCAAACCACCAAGACACTCGCTGGGATCACAAAACCCAACAGCAGCGGGGTCAGGCAGGCCAGTACCGCCAGTCCGCCGCGTTTGCCCGGCAACGGCACGCGCGGCGGTCGGTGCTGGCGGGCACTGGTATGATGGAAACGCGCCTGCCGCCGCGACAGCCGCTCCATCACCAACAAGGCGAAGACAAACAACAGCAACAGCGTAGCCAGTTGCGCGGCGGCGGTGGCATCGTTCATCCCGAACCAAACCCGGAAAATGCCAGTGGTGAAAGTGCCGACGCCGAAATACTGCACGGTGCCATAGTCGGCCAGCGCTTCCATTTGTACCAACGACACGCCAGCGATCAGCGACGGCCGCGCCAAGGGCAAGGCGACGCCGAGGAAACGTCGCCACGGACCAGCGCCCAAACTGCGACTGACCTCCAGCACCGCCGCCGACTGTTCGAGAAACGCCGCTCGCGCCAACAGATAAACATAGGGGTACAACACCAGCGTCAACATCGCGACCGCGCCCGGCAGCGAGCGAACCTCGGGAAACCAGTAATCGTGCCGGGTCCAGCCAAAGGTTTCGCGCAAGGCGGTTTGCAGCGGGCCGGCGAAATCCAGCAAGCCGGTATAGGTGTAGGCGATGATGTAGGCGGGAATCGCCATCGGCAGCAGCAGCGCCCACTCGAACAGCCGCCGGCCCGGAAACTCGCATACGCCGGTCAACCACGCGGCCGGCACCCCGACCAGCAAGGTACCGATCCCGACCCCGAGCATCAGCAACAAGGAATTCGCGAGATAGTCGGCCAGCACGGTATCGACCAGATGCCGCCATACCGCGCCCGCCGGTTGCAGCGCGGTGACGAACACGGTCAATACCGGCAGCGCCAGCAAGACAGCGACCCCAACTACCCACAGAGTCCAACGGTCGGCCCGTGCTCCAAATCGCCTTCCCTTTTGCGAGGGAGGGTCAAGGCGAGGGAGCGTTCGGGCTGGGTCTACTTCCACCCAGCCCGGTCCATCAAGCGCACGGCGGCGGCGTTTAGTTCGCCCAGTTTGGCCACGTTCAGGGTGTCGGCCTTGAACGTGCCCCAGGATTCGAGGGTGGCGCTGGGCGGAATGGCCGGATTGACCGGATACTCGTTGTTGACATCGGCATACCAGCGCTGCGCCAAATCACTGGCCAGAAACTCCAGCAACTTGAGCGCGTTATCGCGGTTATGGGCATGAGCGGTCACGCCGGCGCCGCTGACGTTGACATGTACCCCGGTGGTCTTGGCATCGGGCCAGAACACCACCACCTTGGCCGCCGCCGCCTGTTCCGCCGGATCTGGGGAGTTCACCATGCCGCCCAGGTAATAGGTGTTGGCCAGAGTCACATCGCACTCGCCGGCGGCCACGGCCTTGATCTGGTCGCGGTCGCCGCCCTTGGGCGGGCGGGCGAAATTGGCGACCAGACCCTTGGCCCAGGCCTCGGTCTTGGCTTCACCGTGGTGGGCAATCATCCCCGCCACCAGCGATTGATTGTAAATGCTGTCGGAGGAACGCACGCAAATCTTGTCTCGCCATTGCGGCGCGGCCAGATCCTCATAAGTGGAGAGCCGCGCCGGCTTGACCCGGTCCTTGGCGTAAATGATCGGCCGGGCGCGGATCGACAGTCCGTACCAGTACCCCTCAGGGTCGCGGTAGGCGGCCGGGATGTGCTTCGCCAGCGCCTCGGATTGTACCGCTTGCAGCACGCCCGCCTGACGAGCGGCAGCCAAGCGGCCGGCATCCGAGGTCAGCAGCACATCCGCCGGGGTGTTGACGCCTTCGCTTTGCAGGCGTTGTAACAGTGCTTCCTCCTTGCCGGTCACCAGATTGACGGTAATGCCGGTCTGTTTGTTGAAATCGTCCAGCAAGGGCTTGATCAAATCTTCCTTGCGCGCCGAATAAACATTGACTTCCTCAGCCGCCAGCAGCGGCGAGGTCAGCAGGCCGACCAACAGACAAAGCACGGGCAATAAAACGTGGGGTTTCGACAGCTTGGGCATAAACATCTCCGGGAATGCGATGGATGTCGAGAACTTCATTTGAGCGCGATTATTTATTAAATGATAGTTATTCTCATTTACGCTGTAAAGAATTGCCCAGCAACCGGATTGATCGAACATTGACTTCACCTGGAGGCTGCGCCCCCGCGTCGCTGCTCGGCTTTTCCGACACCATGTACGACTCCTCTCTCTAATTTCGAGGGAGAGGATCGGGGGTCATTCAAACTTTCACCAACCGCCCGGCAATCGTGGCGACATGCTTGCCCTGGAACTGGGCGGATGCCAGATGCATTGGCGAAAACCCATGACAAGCGCAACCAAACCACCACCTTGCTCGGCGTGAGCCGCGCCACTCCGTGGAGAAAGATGAAAGAAATTGGCCTTGATGATTGATACCTGACAGAGAGACGACTATCGTTAAAAATTACATGCGAATTTCCTGATGACGCCCGACCTCAAATCTTGTTTTAGCTATTGATTTTGAAAGGCTTTTGCAGGATCATGCGGCGCAATGTAGCTCTTGGCCGGACGCGCCGAACGGCGCTACCGCATTTCAAATAACTCCAATCCGAAATCCACTGCAGAGGACGATATGATCCGATCCGTACTATGGCAATTGTTGGTCCTGGGGATCAGCGGCGTCTTGGCCAGCGCCGCGCAGGCCGCTGGCGATCCCGCCGCCGGCAAATCCAAGTTCGCGACTTGCGCCGGCTGTCATGCCATCCCCGGCTATACCAACGCCTATCCGACTTATCATGTCCCCCGGCTGGGCGGTCAGCATGCCGACTACATCATCGTTGCGCTCAAAGCCTACCAGGCCGGCGAGCGCAAGCATCCCACCATGCATGCCAACGCCTTTTCGCTCAACGAACAGGACATGCAGGACATCGCCGCCTATCTATCCAGCTTCCCCGCCGCCGCCGCACCCTACCCGGTTCGGGGCGACACCGCCGCTGGCAAGACCAAAAGCGCGGCCTGCGCGGCCTGCCACGGCGTGGATGGCAACGGCATCATTCCGATTTATCCCCGGCTAGCCGGCCAGCAAGAAGATTATTTGCGCAAGGCGCTGGGCGATTATCAGAGCGGTGCCCGCACGAACCCGATCATGGGCGGCATGGCCAAACCGCTGTCGCCGCAGGACATCACCGATCTCGCCAGCTATTTCGCCAGCCAACCCAAAGGTCTGGTGACCGTCCAACAGGAGTGAGCACCGCCTAGCTCGTTCCGGCTAGGGCTCCCGCACCAACCGAAACTCCAGATCGTCGCTGAGCGGATCGGCACCCGCCCGCCAGTTGCCGCCGCGAATCGCCACCGCTTCCGGCAACCGACTGGCGCAGCGCTGCTCCTGACCCTCGTACTCCCGCCGGTATTCGGAGCAGGTCCACTCCCGGACCTGCTCATCCGAATCCGGCGCGGCGGCCATCACGCCGGCACGAGCGGCATATTCCCATTCCAGTTCGGCCGGTAAGCGGTAGAGCTTGCCCGTTCGCGCCGACAACCAAGCCGCATAGTCCATGGCCTCCCTCCAAGTGACCCGCGCCGGGCCATCGGACATCGCGCCGGATGCCGGCGGCGCGGTCCGACCGCTAGCCTCGGCAAAACGGCGGTATGCATCAAGGCTGACCGCGTGCCGACTGATCGCAAAGTCGGTGCCAGGCACCGCCGCCCAATCCGACTCCGGCGGCGCGGACGGCGGTTGAGCAGCCGCGCCGCTGGCCGCCGGAGGCACGGTCGCGACCGGAGTCGACTCACCGGCCGGTGAGGCTCCAGGCCGTGAGCCGGCGGGCGACGGCGCCGCCGAAGCCGAAGCCGAAGCCGAAGCCGAAGCCGAAGCCGAAGCCGAAGCCGGGGCAAAGTAGAACTCGCCACGCAGCGAGGAAGCGACCCAGGGGATCTGGCCCCCGCCACTCTCCTGCTCCACC
>WBZT01000373.1_pt1 | contig 37315 bp, 18 predicted proteins | sample 5204241 | NCBI WGS metagenome assembly WBZT01 (sample SAMN12344358, study PRJNA552823) | activated sludge metagenome | biome: Activated sludge suspended growth; feature: Nitrification reactor; material: Wastewater; isolation source: activated sludge from nitrification reactor of wastewater... | reverse complement strand
GTGCGCCCGGAACTGAAGACGGCGCTGGCCGGTGGCACAATTACAAAAGTCGTGATTTATGTTGGGTAATAAATGGGTGTCCCGTCGGTTTACCTGCGGCGAGTTGAGCGTTGCCAAAGGTGAACCGAAAAACCATCCGGGTTGAATGCAAGCTGAGGCGTTCGATCTGGATGGTTTGTTTTTTTTATACAGGCGGTAACGATGAAATCATTGAGAGTTTTGTTTTGGCTGGCCTTGCTGGCCGTCAGCGCGTCGGCGCAGGTGCGCGGCCTGGTGGTGCGCGAAGTGGATGGGAGTCCGCGCGGAACCGGCATTACGGAAATCGTCGTGTCGAATACGACGCTGACGATCAACGGGCAGCGCGCCATTATCACAACCGGCGGTGGGGGTGGGACTCCGGGCGGGTCGCCAACAGAGTTGCAGCGAAACAACGCCGGGGCGTTTGGGGGGATTTCGGGAGCAACCAGCGATGGAACGAACGTCACGTTTGGTAGTGGCAATCTTCGGGCCACGTCGCCAAGATTCACGACGGACATTAGCGACAGTAACGGGAATGAGCTTTTCAAGTTGACGGCGACGACTTCGGCGGTCAACGAGTTCACTGTTGCCAACGCAGCAACGGGCAATAGTCCGGTACTGAGTGCGACGGGCGGCGACACGAACATTGGAATCGTTCTGACGCCCAAGGGGAGCGGCTCGGTTGATATTCAAAACGGGACGACCGCCAGCCCGTTCTATTGGTATGCTACATACACAAGTTCGTCCAACTACCGCCGGATTGCTTTTTCGCAAAGCAGTTCTGACGCAATCATCAGCTTGGAGCGGAGCACGGCGAGCGGCGGACAGCTTTACATTCGCAATGCCTCTGGTGGCGGCACAATAATCGAGGCTACAACGGGCGGCACATGGCGCGCATCTCTCGCGACGACCGGCGTGTTCGGAATTTCCAATAGCTCCGGCACGATTAGCGCGGGATTCAATGCGGCCACCACCAAAGTGCTCGGCATAAATGACAGTTCTACTACAGCCGGGGCAACCCTTCGAGTCGTTCCTGACTCACCCACGCAATTGACCGTTGATCAAAACAACTACCAGGCCGGGTCAGGGCGTTCTCTGTTTTATCGGCTAAGTTCTGATGCAAGCCGAAATCTGACCGGGTTCAATCCGGCAGGCGGAACAAATCAAGACGGCGAGATTCACTATTTTATCAATGTTGGTTCAAACAATATTGTGCTTGTGAATGAATCAGCTTCTTCGACCGCTGCCAATCGGTTTGCCAATTCCACCGGCGCGGATATTACGCTGGCAGCCAATGAAGCCGCGCTACTGGTTTACGACAACACGTCTGCCCGTTGGCGCGTGTTCAAACAGTAAAATCACTATGACTCAAACACGAAGACTCTTACTCGCAATCCTTCTGATCGCGTTTCCCGGCGGGTGCTGGCTGGCCGCGAACGCGCAACAGCCGACCGTTACCGTTCGGGACGGCGAAACAATTCATGATGCGCTGAAGTGGGACGCATTGACCGGCAAATCCACGCTGGAATTGAAATCAGATAAACAGCAGCCCTCAAATGAGAAGGCAAAAAGTTACGTGCCTGTGGCTGCCTTTCGTTCCGGCGCGCTGACGTGGCCGACGGCGACAATCCTTTCTGCCTCTCACGCAGCCAGCGGCTCCGGCGTGGTATCGCCCGGCTGTGCAGCGACGATCACCGGCGGGCGATTTGCCGCCGAGGGAAATCAGGCCAACTGGCCATTGCCGACGACGCTGGGCGGTGTGACAGTCGAGGTCGGCGGCATCGAAGCGCCGATGTATTACGCAGGGCCGGAAAAAGTCTCGATCATCGTGCCGGACGTGCCGCGCAAGATCGGATTGCCCTGGCGACAGGTCTGGGCGGATGCGGTGCAAACCAAAAACGACTGGACGTTTTCCACGTTTTCGATTCGGGAGTTGCTGGAAATGGGGCGAGCAATGGAAGGGCTGTCGCTGTCTCAGCGGTCGCTGATTCGCTGGTATCCGCTGCGCGTTACGTCGCTGTATGGCACGTATTCCGGCTGGATCGCGGTCGCGCCGACTGCGCCGGGGTTTTACCAGCAGCCGGACGGCGAAATACTGACTCCGCAAGGGGTCTATGTGGCCGGCAGCAGTGCGCCGCGATTGATTACCGCCGAACCCATCGAAAACAACAATACCGTTTTACTCCTGAACGGAACCGGCTTTTTGCGTGCGCAGTCCGTGCAGGTGTTTATCTCCGATGAGACTGACGGGTATTGGACGGTTCCGGCGGTCGCTGGCCGGAATGGGTTGTTTGCCTGGATGGAATTGGTGTCGGTGCGAATTCCGCCGAATGCGCACGGGCAACTGACGATCACAGCGCAGGCCGACGCGATGACGAGCAATTCCATCACGCTGTTGGTGCAATGATGAAAACTCTGGCTGTAATCGGCATTTTTGTCGTTTTTGCTTTTTGCGGTCTGGTGATCTGGGCGGCAGTTGAAATGAGTGGGCGCGGGAATGACAGCGATGCGTAAATTTCCACCCGGTGGAAATTTACAAATTTGCAAATTCTGCAATTTGTGAATTTTGTGTTGCGATCCTGATTGATGCTTGAGCGGTCAAGGGCAAGACCAATGCAAATTATTCCATAAATTATTCCCAGAGGGGAATCTAAAGGACTTATAAGCCTGACGAGTGGCAACACAGTTTTATGATTTCCGAATTCGAACAAGGGGTGAAGCGACGAATTCAAATCCTCGCCCGGCTGAAAGAACTGATTAAGGAGTCTCGCCCGCCAGAGCCGACTCACTCCGCCCCTACGGGGCTGCGTTCGTTTCTGGCATTCGCCGCCCCTTTTCCCGTGCGTGATCGGGCTTAACTTGACGGACATAAGCAGTTGTTGACCTATGAAAGTTTACTGTCAAGACGAGTTTGTGACGATTTATCACGGCGACTGCCGGGAAATCCTGCCACAGCTTGCACCAGTGGATTTAGTGCTAACTGACCCGCCCTATGGACTCCAATGGAAAAGCACAGGATTCCAGCAACAATTCAAAACTGACTGGCAAGCAGCGGCGGCGTGGGATAAACGTCCCGATGGCGACTTAATTCAGATGGTGAAAAGAGCGGCAACGAATTGGATAATCTGGGGTGGAAACTACCTTGCCGCTGACATTGGCGACTGCAAAGCGCCTATAGTCTGGGACAAAGAGACAGGTGCAAATAAATTTGCGGACGGCGAACTCGCTTTTACGTCCTTCAAGACCGGCACGCTTCGCATCTTTCGGCATCAGTGGTGTGGTGCATTCAAAGCAACAGAGAAAGGGCAACGTGCAGTACATCCTACACAAAAGCCCGTGGCGCTTATGAAGTGGTGCATCCTGCAAGCGGGACAAGTGCGAACAGTGCTTGACCCATTTATGGGCAGCGGCACAACCTTGCGCGCCGCCAAAGATTTAGGACTCAAAGCCATCGGCATCGAAATCGAAGAAAAGTATTGCGAGATTGCGGCCAAGCGAATGGCACAGTCTGTTCTCAATTTTGCGGAGGCAGTATGAAGCAATTGCATACGGGAATGGCTCAAGCCTCCGCTCGGCACCCCTTCGGGGAAGCAGAGACGGGGCGGCGGGCGGGCGAGATACACAAGAAGCCCTGGCACGCCTCCACTCCGCCCGCTCGCTCAACCGCTCGCAGGGCTGCGCTGCCGGGTGCCGGGGGTCGTCAGCGGCCCCATCCGGGGCGCGCTTCCTCCGACGAGCCGGACGCAGAGAAAGCCCACATCGAAGCCGACGAACTACTCTGCGAGTACCTGCGAATCGTCGGCGCGAAAGATATTGTCGAAGCCTTCCAAGTAATCACCAAATACTACGCCTAATCAACCATGAAAAAGCTGTTTTTGATTCTCGCCCTGGTGTGCGCGCTTGCCCCGTTCGCGCTGGCCACAGATGTTGTTGTCTCGGCCACAACCATTCCCAACGCCAATTTCAGCAATATCGGCGCAGATCGTTCTGTCGCAGTCACTGTAACGAACGGGTCGCCGACAGTGACAAGCGCAAGCCTGTTTGCTCCGTACGTTGGCAAAAAAGGGTACACGATCACCATTGGCGGAACGCGCTACACGGTGGCCAGCGTCACCGACGCAAGCACGCTGACGTTGACTGCAAATTTTTCCGGCTCCACCGGCGCAACCACGGCGACATGGCACAAGTTTGTTGAAGTCCGGTTTTACGCCAGCGCATCGTTCCGACCGCTTGGAAAAACGTATCTGGTTCCGGCGGGCACGCCGGGAAGCGGCGAATTCTACTTGCGGTTTTACGCCTCGGTTATCACTGAGGATGCCGTCAGCAAGCTCTTTTTGCCGCAATTCACGATTGACGCAACGACGGACGCGACGGTGACGACCGCCGCGCGGTACACGATTGTCTATTATCGTCCGGACGGTTCGGAGTTGGATCGGTATCGCTGCGCTGCGTTGGGAAATCTGGCTGTGCCTCCGGCGACGCCGACGAACCTGGCAGACATTTGCAGTTACAACGCCAGTGCTGTGCCCGTGCCGGACAATCAGACCTACACACGCGGGGAGATTGATCGCCGGTTGCCGCCGCCCTGTACGGTAAACCAACTGCTTTATTACGCGGCGACAGGAAACGCGCAGACCTGTCTTTCGCTTGATCCGGCCACGCTGCAAATTTCCGGCGGAACGTTGTCGGTTATTGGCGGCGGCGGTGGCGGTGGAATCACGTCGCTGAACGGGCTGACCGGCGCAACGCAAACCTTTGCTGCCGGAACCGCCGGAACGGATTTTGCGATTTCGTCCAGCGGCACGACGCACACGTTCAACCTACCGACAGCGAGCGCCACGAATCGCGGCGCGCTGAGCGCGGCCAACTGGTCAACGTTCAACAACAAAGTCGGCGGGTCTGGAACGAATACCTATCTGGCCTATTGGACAGCCACGGGAACGCCGGGAACGCTGGCGGCGGCCAATGCGTTTTTTGATTCTGGAGCGCAAGAATTCGTCTTTAATGGGCGCACGTACATTCAGCCACTGTCGGCGAATTCCGGCTTGGTGATTGATGGCGATCAGATTGTGCTAAACGGTGGGATTTCGCGAACCAATTCCACTGTCATGCAGATCATGAAGGCGACAGCCAGCCAGACCGGCAATTTCCAGACCTTCACCACGTCGGGCGGTTCGACGGTGTGGGCCGTGGATATTGACGGCGACGCGCGGCCTCGTGGCGTGAATTACACGTGGCCAGGAGCCAATGCGACGGGCGCGTTCCTGAATAATGGGTCGGGCACGCTCTCCTGGACGCCGTTCAATAGCACGTACTTTTCGACGAGTGGTTCGATCACGCCGAAGGCGCTGGCGGGTGCGATCAATCCGAAAACCGATTACGGGTGCGTCGGCGACGATGTGGCCGACGATACGACCTGTCTGACCAATGCGATCACGGCGGCGGCGCTGGCCGGTGGGCAAACGATCAAACTGGATGCAGGTACGTACCGCACGTCGGCAAAATTGACCGTGCCGGGTGGGGTTCGGATTGTCGGCGACGGGCGCGATAAGACGCTGATTCACGGCACGGCGAACGATGTGATTCTCGATCTGGTTACGGGATCGGGAACACATGCCTTCAACGGGCCGTCCATCGAAAACCTGGGCGTTCGCGGTTCGTCGTCCGGCGCGAATCAGATTGGAATTCGCGCGGATGATGCGCTCTACGTGGCGCACGTCAAGCTGGATAACGTAACCATCCGGCAAACCGGCTCGCACGGGTTGTATGTCGGCAAGGCGTTTTCTTCGACGTTCCGAAAGATTGTTGCGGGTGGTTCCAATGCCGGGTATCCCTTCTTACTGGTGATGCCCAACATGCCGGATAACCATTTTGAGGAATTGTACGCCGAAGACGTGAACAGTTCTTCTCCTGCTGGCTTCCGTGTTCGGCAAGGAGATTTCTTTTGTACGCGCTGCAATGGTATCAATGTTTCGTCGGCTGGTTCGTCGTGGATGATCCTGGGCGACAAGACCGGCGTGGATGGCGCATCCAGCAACGTGACCGCAACGGCACATCTGACCGATGCAAACATTGAATCGTGGAAAGAATATGGCATTCGGAAGTATTACAACTCTCGCGTTGTGTTTTCCGGTATCACCAAATTTGCTGGGGATTCGTCGGCGAGTGGCGTTGCCAAGCCGATTTGGTCAGAAGTGGACAGTTCGATCTTTCCGCCGCTGTTTGCCAAGGGGCGAATTGATGATGGCGTGACGTTCAGTAATTCCTACTCAACCGCCATTTCGGGAACAGTGGCCACAACTAGCGGATTGAATGCGGTTGTTGGCACGTCAACCAGTTTTTTGACGCAGTTGATCGTCGGTCAGTGGATCGTCATTGGAGCCAATGAATACAAGATCAGCGCCATCACGGACAATCTGAATCTGACACTGACAACCAACGCAGCCGCAACTGTTTCTGGCGTCACGGCCAGCAAGGTGTATTATGCGGAGCGGTATCCGATTCACGCCAATGATTTACCGCCGATCGTTGTGGATGGACAAGGGCCGAAGATTGCAGGCGGAAACGCTCAGGCGTTTTATTACAATACAACCAATTCTCGCCGAGAGCCGCTGATGCGCTCGGATGCGTTCTCACCGACGATCAGTATTACCGGAACGATCACCTACGCCAATCCCGGTGGCACGTATTACGAAGTGACCTGTGGGTCAAATTGTACGTTTACGCTGCCGTGGTCGGGTTGGTATCAGCCGGGCGGCCAACTGGTCACGATCAAGAATCTGTCGGCGTCAGGCGTGGTGGTCACGCTGGGAGCAGGAGGTGGCGGCTCAGTCAACACGCCGAACGGGTACACGCTGACCGAGCAGTACCAGTCGGTCAGCTTGATGCCGGATTCGACTTCGACGGATTATCGCGTTGTCGCTAAACATTCAGTCGGTGTCGCCAATCGGATTCCAATCTTTGCCGACACATCCAAAACGACAACTGATTCAGACCTGACATTTGACGGGTTCAATCTGCTGTCTGGCAGGTTTCAGTTTTCCGGCGGTACTGCTGGCGCTCCCGGTCTGACTCCATCAGGCGACACGGACACCGGATGGTATTCAGGTGGAGCGAACAAGCTGAATTTTGCGGCCAGCGGCGGGGATGTGCTGAGCTTGTCTACAACCGGCCTGACGTTGGGCGTTCCTGGCTCTGTGGCTGGCGCTTTGATTTTCGGCAATTCCAGTAATTCCAATACGACAACGCTCATCTCCGGCGCTCCGTCGTCTTCGATTCAATTTACCCTGCCCAATAGCCTCCCGGCATCGGCTGGCTGTCTACAGGTCAACAGTTCGGGAGTCATCTCGCAAACCGGTTCCGCGTGCGGGTCTGGTGGCGGGGGTTCGCCGGAATGGTCGGCCATCATTGATCCGGTTGCGAGTCTCAGCCTGGCAATGGCGGCTAATACGACCTCGTTTGTTTGGGGAGCAACGACTGGAGCCAGCAATATGTTCAGCCTGGCCGACACGGCCAGCAACACCGGAACGGGCTACGTGTTAAGCGTGAACACGGCGGCAAGCTCGGCGGCGAAACCTGTTCGGATTACGGCGGGCGGCACATCAAACGGCGTGGAAATGACCACGACGGGGGTTTTAGCAGCAATTGGGTCTGGTGAGATTCGCGCAACCATGGCCAATCCTTCGGCGACGATTGGCTTGACAGCGAACAATGGATCGGCAACCACGGCAATGCGTTCGGACGCGACTCCTGCTCTCAGTCAAGCGATCACGCCAACATGGACAGGGTTGCATGTGTTTAATCCAGGCACGACACCGACAACGGCAGCATTGATTGACATCAACTCGCTGGGAACAGCCGGAACACGAGACAGTAATTGGCTGGTGATGCGCGGGCGAAGCAACGACGGCTCGGCGCGGTTGACCGAATGGAAGCAGTTTGTGGACGTGAACACGAACGCAGGCGGCTCGCTTTGGTCGCTGGAAAGTCGCATTGATGCCGCATCGTTCGCGACGAGATTTACAGTGTCTGATGCGGGGGCGGTTTCCGCTGGCGCATTCAGCGGGACAAGCTTTACAGATGACGGCGGCTCAGCGGTGAATGACGACATCAACGCCGCAACGGGGTTCACGGTGGCGGGAGCGGCAGCATCCGGTCAATACCTGCGTGGAAATGGCACTCGTGCAGTGTTCGCCGCCATCGCTTCCGGTGACTTGCCGTCAACGGTTGTCCGAACGGATCAGGCCAACACCTACTCGACCGGGGCGCAGAATTTCACCTCGGCAACCTCGTTGACCGTTCCCGTGTCGGCTGGCGCGGCCCCAACGGCCAATGGAACGATTGCCTACGATTCAACCGCAAACGCATTGGAATATGGCGACAACGGCACGAATCGCACGGTTGCCAACCTGGACGAAGCGCAAACATTCAGCGGTGTAAAAACGTTTTCAGTCGCACCGGTAATTTCCTCAATCTCGAACAGTGGAACGCTCACTCTGCCGACTGCGACCGACACCCTGGTTGGCCGCGCAACAACCGACACGCTTACGAATAAAACGCTGACCTCGCCGACAATCAACGGCGGGACCCACACGGCTATCACATCACTTGGCATTCGTTCGACCGGTACAGGGGCGTTTGATCTGACGCTGGCCAATACTGAAAACCTGACCGCAGGGCGAACGCTGACGATCACGGTCAATGACGCCGCGCGCACGCTTAATTTGGGCGGCAATATTACAACAGCTGCAGCATTTATCACGTCGGGAGCAAACAGTCTTACTCTGACTACCACTGGCGCAACCAATATCACTCTGCCGACAACCGGAACGCTGGCGACTCTGGCCGGAACAGAAAGCCTGACCAACAAAAAACTTGGCTCGTTGACCACGAATGGCTATGTCACCACGTCTGGCGGCGACGGCACACTGTCGGTCACATCGGCCAGTGGCATTCTGGATACCATCGGCTCAACGCGCGGCCAAATCCTATACCGTGGAGCCTCTGGGTGGGCGGCGCTTTCGCCGGGAACGTCAGGGCAAGTGCTTCAAACCAACGGTGCGGGGGCTGATCCAAGCTGGGCGACGGCAAGTGGTGGAGTTAGCTCGGTTTCCAACAGTGACACCACGCTGACAATTTCGCCGACAACTGGCGCGGTCGTCGCAAGCTTGAACCTGGCCAAAGCAAATACCTGGACAGGACTGCAAACTCTTACGATTGATAACGCCACAACAAACGCTGTGACCACTGTTTTGGACGTGCAAAAGTCCTCAACAGGAACTCCGGCGGCGGGAATGGGCGCGCGGATTCGGTTTGGACTGGAAAGCTCGACTACGGCAAACCAGGATGCCGGAGCCATCGAAACGGCTTGGGCGATTGCCACACATGCCAGTCGTTCTGCTCGGATGTCGCTCTTTGTTAATTCGACAACGACAAGCGCGGAAGTCTTGCGATTGCTGCCTGTTCCCAGCGCGGTGAATTATGCCTACCTTTTGCCGTCTGGGACCGCAACGCCGATTGAAATTGGCGCAGATGGCACAGATACCGATATTGACATTACCCTTGCGCCCAAAGGTGCAGGGATTGTCACCGTTAATACTGTTCCGATTGCTTTACAGGGCGACATTACAACCAGCGGAATGACAATGAATGCCGCTCGGTTGCTGGGTCGTACAACTGGCGGTTCCGGCGCGATTGAAGAAATTACCGCAGGAAGCGGGTTGTCGCTTTCTGGGGGAGGTTTGGCGCTGGCTGCTACGGTTGTTCGGACGGATCAAGGCAATACTTACACTACAGGGGCACAAGATTTTGGATTGGCAACCTCGCTTACAGTGCCAACAGCTTCCGGGGCGGCTCCGACAGCCAATGGAACGATTGCTTACGACTCGACTGCGAACGCATTGGAGTACGGCGACAATGGCACGAATCGCACGGTTGCCAACCTGGACGAGGCGCAGACCTTTACAGGTAAAACGCTGACCGATTCGTCGAATGTTCTTGGCGGTGTAACCCTGACGTTGGGCAGTGATGCGACCGGCGATGTGTACTATCGTAATTCCGGTGGCGTGCTGACGCGGCTGGGAATCGGCTCCGCTGGGCAGGTGCTGACGGTTTCCGGGGGGCTGCCAAGCTGGGCTGCGGCTGTCGGCAACGTGTCGTCTGTTTCCAATAGTGATACTACGCTGATTATTTCGCCAACGACAGGCGCAGTTGTGGCCAGTCTAAATTTGGCCAAGGCGAATACTTGGACTGGACTGCAAACACTCAGCCTGGATAATGCGACAACCAACGCAACGACGACGGTATTGGATATTCAAAAATCCTCGTCTGGCACACCAGCGGCGGGAATGGGTGCCCGGATTCGGTTTGGCCTGGAAAGTTCGTCAACGGTCAATCGGGACGCGGGAGCAATCAATACGTTTTGGACAACTGCAACAGACGCAAGCAGGTCTGCGGCCATGTCGTTTTATGTCAATTCAACCACCACAAGCGCGGAAGTGCTTCGACTGCTGCCTGTGGCCTCGGCTGTCAACTTCTTGTATGTCGTCCCCTCGGCGACGGGTGGATTGGTGGAGATTGGGCCGGATGGCACGGATAGCGATGTAGGGCTGAATCTGGCTTCCAAAGGCACAGAATCGGTTTACATCAATTCTGACTTGGCGTTGAGTGCCAACAATACAGCCACAATTACCGGGAAAACGATCAGCGGAGCCGACAACACGCTTTCAAATATAGGCAATTCATCGCTGACGAATTCCAGTATCACGATTGCCGGGACTTCAACCAGCCTGGGCGGGACAATTTCGCGCGACACGATCACTGGCGTGTCATCGAATGGGTTGCTGGCTCGGACAGCGGCCAACACGCTGACCAATCGCACGTTGACAGCAGGATCGGCTTCAATCACTGTTACCAACGGTGATGGAGTTTCCGGCAATCCAACAATTGATACAGCGCAAAACATCACCACTTCAGGAGCGCCGTCGTTTGCAAATATCACCTCTACAGGCGGATTTGCTGCCGACACGTTGACCAGTTCGGGCAATGCGACACTGGCGGCAACAGAGTTTACTGTTTTATGCAACGCTTCCGGCGCGGTTCGCACGTACACTCTTCCGGCTGCCGCTTCTCATTCTGGCCGAATTTTTGTGGTCAAAAAAACCGACTCGTCGGCCAATGCGTGCATTATTGATGGAAACTCGACCGAAACCATTGACGGCAATCTGACTGTCTCTGTTTATGGTCAGTATGATTCTGTGACGATTCAATCGGACGGCTCCAACTGGTTTCGGCTGGGTTCGCAATTGGTGGCCGCTGAAGCAGGGTATATCAACGGATTGCAATTGGAGTGGGTTTCGACAACTCAGGTCAGGGTTACGACTGGTGCGGCACAGATTGAAAGCACTAAGCAAATTTTGGTTGTTCCAAGTGCGCTGACAATCTCCCCAACGCTGGGCGCAAATACTTGGTATCACTGCTACGTATACGATAATTCCGGTGTGGTCGCATTGGAATGCGTGACAACGGCTCCTGCAACGGCTTGGGTCGGAACTGCGCGCAGCAAAACCAGCGACACATCGCGGCGTTATGTTGGGTCAATTCGAACAAATGGAAGCTCGCAGTTATTCAATTTCCTTGCAGAAGGGTCTGGCTCATTGCAAATCGTTCGCTGGCGCAACGATGTCACGAACAACAACCGAATTTTGACCAATGGCAGCGCGACAACCAACACGGCGGTTGATGCCTCGTCTCGCGCTCCGGTCACTGCGCGCGCAATTGAAGTTACGATCTACAATCTGGCCACCGGCGGCGTCTGTTATTTTGACACAGACGACGCCGGAAGTTCAGGAACCGGGCTTGATCCTGATTCTTCCATCGGCCTGTTTGCGTTAAACGCATCTGCAATCAACACAACTTATTTGCCGCTAAACAGTTCGCAGGCTTTTCGGTACGCCTACAACGTGTCACCGACAGGCTCCAACTTTATTTACATTGACGTGCTAAGTTATCGGCTTGGACGTTGACCATTCACGAAGGGAGTTTTCATGAAAACACTTACAACTATTCTTTTGCTGTGCCTGTTTGCTCTGTGTGGGTTTGCGCAAGATGCGCCCAAGGCCAGCGATCAGCCGGTAAAACCTGCTCCATCCGTCGAAGAAAAAACGCCTGCCACGGCGATCATTCCCGCAGCAGCCGCCAAGGAGATTACCAGCTTGCAGAAAGACGCGCAGATCGTGGCACTGCAAATCAACAATCTGCAACTGCAAATCGAAAAGGCCAAAGCAGAACTGGCCAAACTGCAAGAAGCGGAAAAGAAGGCTGGGGAAGCGCTGAATCAGGCCATTCTGGCAGCAGCAAAGGTCGCCGGAATTGCCAGCGACAAGCTGATTGAATACGACGTGACGACCGCGCCGGATGGTGCGTGGATACTGAAGAAAAAAGAAAAGCCTGCCGCGCCGTCAGGCAAATGAGTTTGGCCAGAGAAGCCAATATTCAACGACTCCTTTAGGTCAGGGATGCGGAATCTCCGCATCCCTGTTTTTTTTGAGGGGAAGCCATGCTTGGATTGGGTTGGTTAGCAAAACAATTTGGGAGAGCCGGAAACACGATTCGCAGCGGCGCGGAAGCGTTGCAGCAAAAAATGGGCGGCACGCAGTTTCGAACGCCGGACTTCAATCCGAACGCGCGCATGGGGATGCCGGGAGCGGATCGGGTTTCCACGTCAACGCGCCCCGGCGATCTGCCGATGCAGGTTGATCGAGTTGCGCTACCGGAAACGCCGCGATTGCCGATTGCAGCGGAGGTGGCATCGCCGTACCGGCCAAATCGCGGATTTGAGCAAATGGCGAACAATGTGGAAGCGGCGGGGATGCGCGGGGCAGCAATAGCTCCCATGCAAACCGGCGCGCAAACCATTGCTATGCCGAACGTATACCGCCGGGAAGCGCCGGGCGCGCGCGTTGAGGATGTCGCCATTCCGTCCTTGCCGGGAATTCCGGGTGGGACGCAGCCGTATGACCCAATCGCCAAAGAGCGATTTGACTATATCTATGGCCGGATGCCGAAGCGGGAAGTGCAGCGCACGGCCAGTGATGGCAGTACCTACACGGTCAACGAAGAGCGAAGACCAACCTTCAAGGAGCGGTTTAAGGCGTCCTTGTTGCCGACGCTGGCCGGGGTGGCTCGTGGTGCAGCGGCGACGCCAGACGATCCGCTGTTGGGTGCTGCCAGCGGCGCAGCGGCGGGATTCGGACTGAACATGGCGAATCCGAATATGGGAAGCATGTTGTCGTTTAACACTTTCACAGAGCCGCGCTTGCAGGCCGACCAGCAGCGAGAGGATCAGCAATTCCGACGAGGAGTTGAGCAAAAACGCCTCGGAATGAGCATGGATAAGGATCAGGCAGAGTTGGCTTACCGGCGCGCGCAGACCGATGCGACACTGGCGGGAATGAAAGACGCCGGGTTGGAGCGTGATTATCGCCAGTCGCAGATTGATGCGAATCGGGCGTTGGAACAGCAACGACTCCGGCAGAAGCCTACCTATCACAATGTCGTAATTGAGGGTCGCCCACAAACCATTGAGCGATTCCCGGACGGCACACAGCGCGTGCTGGGAGATTCGGAAAAGGCGTACTTGCACGAGCAGGGACTGTTATCCAGGGAAGCCGTCGCCGACAGACAAATCGCCGGTCGCAAAGACGTAGCACAGATGAATGCTGCCGAGGCGATGAAGCGCACGGTCTATAAAGACCGTGGGCAGACCACGCGCACGGCGATGTCGCAAGCCGGGCAAGATCGGCGTGCGAACAGTGGCGGAGGGACCGCAACAAAACTGCCGGTCAAGCCGTCTTCTAAAGCCGCGCCGAGAAGCAGCAGGCGGCAAGCGTTTATTGATGACGCGATTGCGGATGGCCACGATCGCGCATTAGCAGAAGCGGAAGCCAACCGCAGAGGGTTGAAATAATGTACGGCCAGGAGATTCGCCCAAAACGATCTTTCGATGAAATTGCAAGGGATGTGGATGCGGAGTTTTCGGCTCCCATCAAGCCACAATCGCCTTCAAAGAAGCCGCGCAGGTCTTTCGATGAGATTGCAAGGGATGTGGACGCGGAGTTTTCAGCAGTCGAAAACGCGCAGTCCGCTCCAACCGGAAAGCGCCAGCAAGTCTTAAGCCGTATCACCGCACTGCAAGACGAGCTAACGCAAGTCACGCCGCAACCCACACCGAATTCAGCTCCGCCCGCCGACACCACAAAGCCCATGATCTGGGAAGCGCCAGAGATGAATGAGGAAGGGTTAGCAACAGGGCGCGGTGTGGTGATTACCAAGCCGGAGGGTGTTGCGCCTCGTGCGCCACGTACTGCTAACCCGCGCGAACGGGAAGCCGCGCGCCTGATTCGAGATATTGAAGGACGGCGTAACCGCGCAACGGAATTGTTTCGGCTGGCCGACGCGGCAGAGCGTGATCTGACCGGCATAGACACCGGCAAAAGCAAAACCAACGCCCAAACACTGCGCCAGCAGGCCGAAGCGGAATTGTATAAAGCAAACCTGTTTGCCGATGGCGCATCGGCACGATACGGAGATTTAATCGAGACTGGTTTTGGAGCCGACGCTGACCCAACCAGTAAACGCAAGTGGGCATACGCAAAGGCCAGGACGCCAGAACTGCGCGAGCTAATTGATCGTGGCGATCTGGAAACAGGAGTCATTCGGCGGCGATTTGAGGCAGAGCAGCGCCAGATCACCCCGGAAGATCGAGCCAGGTACGAGAAGCAGCGGAAAATCGAAACCTCGCGGGCAGCGTATGAAGAATTATCTCCGGTGGCGCGAATGGCCGCGCGCGCGTTCGCCAAATATGGAAACGCCAGCGATGCCGACATGGCAGAAGCGATGCCGGTTTCCACCCTGGAAAGTATCCCTGGTCAAGTTGTCCAGGGGGCAATCACGACTGCCGCGCGAATTCCTGAAGGGTTGCAACAGATTGATCCGTTTGGCTGGAATGCGCAAATGCGCGAAGAGCAACGAAAGCGCGGTTTTACTCCGCTTCCAGGCAAACAAATCACCAAAGCAGGCGACGATCTGGCCGACGTGGTTGCGCCCATTGATAAAACCGATGAAGGATTCTTTACGGCCAAACTGCCGCGTGGTCTGGGATCGTCGGCTCCGTTTATTGTCAGTAGCGCGCTCGGCGGCGGAATGCCCGCTGCGGCAATTCTGGGTTCGGCGATCAATGCGCAGCAGACCGCCGAAGACTTAGATAAAAAGGGCATCACCGACGAAGCGACTCGTCGAAAGGCGACGGCAGTTGCAGGGTTGATCGGATCACTGGAAGCGCTCGGCATCGAAGGCCGGTTGAATCAGGTTTTTGGCGGGCGCAATGGTTTGGTTAAACGGTTGATGAGTGCAGGCGGGGAAGGCGTTCAGGAATGGACAACCGAACAGCTAAACGATATCAATGCTGCACTGATTACCGCCTACGATCCGAACCGAAACCTTGATCCGTTACAGCAAAAACAATTGGAATCGTTTGCACTGGGCGCGCTCACAGGCGGACTGTTTGAAGCGGGCGGAAAGGCGGCGGAATTTGCGCGCGGCGAAACCACGCCGCAGATTCGTTCCGCACTGGACACGCGCGCGGCGCGAAACTTTGCAACGGCAGTCAGTCGCACGCCCGCGCCGACGGATATTCGCCCGACTGTCCCAGTCAGTACGCAGACCACGATTACGCCGCTTGATCCGTCTGTCGTTCGCGGGATTCCGCGTCAAGTCCAGGCTCCGCCAAGCGCGGCGGTGAATCCCAGCGCGCCAGTGGAAGAAGCTCTGCCTGCATCACCGGCGGCGGTCGTTTCGCCGGTCACTCCGGCTCCGGTTTCGTCCCCGGCCAATTCAACCCTCGCTCAGCCCATTGCCCCATTGTTCCCTCAGGCGCAAACGCAACCAGCAGCGCGGCAAAACCTAGAGCATCTTTCACCAGAAGAGCGCAAACAAGCACTGATTGAAGGGCTTCGCGCGGCGAAGCAGGGACGTGTCACTGCCAGCCTGGAACAACAACTCAACACCGAATTTACCGAAGGCGCGGGACTGGTGAATTCCGCCGCGCAATCGTGGGACACCGACCGGCCAACCGCCGAATTACTGGCGACAACCGGCGCGCAACGACTGAAAACCGCACTGCAAAATTTGCAAAAGTCCGAAGCGTACCAGATGGAACTGGGTGCGGTCGCTTCCGGCGCGGGACAGCCCGGCCCATACATCGCCGCCGCGCAGTCCATCCAGCAGCAATTGGATCAGGCCGACAGCCTGTTCCGGCTGGATGCCGAGCGCGAACGCCAGCAGGCCGAGTTACTGCGCGAGCAGGAAAAGCAACAGAAGAAGGTCGAGAAAGAGGCTGCCAAACAAGCCAAATTCACCGAGCGCGAACAACTGAAGCTTGACCGGCAGTTGCAAGTGGAGCAACAGCGAGAGCAGGCGCAGGCCAAACGCGACGAGGCTGCCGCGAAACGCATGGAAACCGCGCGCGCCGCACAGGAAGCCCGTCGGGCGCAGCTGGAACAGCAGCGCGAACAGTCCCGCAACGAGAAGACGCGGAAGATTGCCGACGCCGAATTGCAGCGCATGCAGTTGCACGATGCGGCACTGGAAGCTGCCGACACTGCCGGACAGCGCCATCAGGAATATCTAAATCAGGGAATGATCGCCGAAGCGATCAATGAACTGACCGTTCAGCAGAAGCAATTGCAGGATGCGGTGCGACAGTTGCCGCGAACGCCGCAAGCGCAAACCATCAAAGCCGATTTGAATCGGTATCAGGGGCAAATTGGCAACCGCATCGGCGATCTGCGAAAACAGATGCGCGGTCAGCAAGTGCCAGTCACGCAACCGATTCCGCCTCTGTTCCAGCCGAGCGCCGCGCAGAATCCCGCCGGCGGAGTGCCGGAATTGCCGAGCTTTTACGAGCCGGGCGCGGTGTTTGATCGGGAAGTCGGGGAACTGGGCGACACGGAAATTGAAACAACGCCCCTGCTGACAACCATCCGGCGCCTGGGCGGCATCCGCGCCGACGGCATTTCGGATGGCGAACTGGAACGCCTGGGCGTGCGCGAATCCGGCACAACCGGATTGATCAACAATCGTGGCGGGCTGGCCCCGGACCGGATGCGCGAAGCCTTAGCCGAGGAAGGGTTATTGCCGCAGGATTCGACGGTGGATGATCTCTTTCAGGCGATTGAAGGGGAGATGCGCGGCGGTCGCCGGGGGCAAGGTAAAGAAACCATTGCCGATTTTTACGACCGGTGGGAGGCCGAGCAGGCCGACAGAGAGACAGAGAGACGGGGAGACGGGGAGACGCGAGAGGCAGCAGGATCCGCAATCCGCAATCCGCAATCCGCAATCGAAGAGTTTGCCGACGAAGACGCCGAAGATATGGCCGCACTGCAACGGTCAATCGCCCGTTCGCAAGCTGACAATCCGCGTCCCTACAACGAGCGCACGCGCCCGGGCGAGCCGGGTTCGGGCGGCATTTCGTTTTCCGATTACGCTTACCTGGAAAGCCGGAACGTGGAGCCGGAGCGCGCCTTGTACGAGAACGAGCCGACTTCGGAAACATTCAAGGATGCCGTCGAGTGGATCACGGAAGATGCCGCGAAGACCGGGATCGGGCAGCGTCACGTAGATGCAATGATTGCCTACGCCCTGAACTGGCACGGGGAAAAAGCCTTTTGGGAGAGTCAGGGGCTTTCGATGGATACCGTGCAGCAGTCCAGTGACAGCCTGGATGTCGAGATGGATTCGATCCGGCAACAGGTCGCCGAACTGCCGCGCAGCAACTACCGCACGGAAGCCGAACGCGAAATCGCCGCATTAGACACGCTATTTGACGATCCGGATGCGGTGAATTTGCTTGAACGAATTATCAGAGGGGAGGATAATGCCGCCGATGAATTCAAAGACTACGCAGCAACTGAACATGGACTCAGCGGAGAAACCATCTCCGACCTTATCGTCGTCAGACAGCGCGCACGAAGAAGCGTCCGTCCGCAGCCTGCGACTCAAAGAGTTGAAAGCGCGAGCAATGCTCGGAATCTTGAAGCGCGCTCAATCCAAAATCTCAAACCCCTCTACGAACTCTTAAGGCAAAATCCGGCCACAATCCCGGACGTTCAATTCGATTCATTCCTGACCAGTCTGGAAAGCTGGCGCAACGAGGGGATTCATGGCTCCGACTTTGGCGGTGTGGATTTGCCGCCGTCGCTGGAACAGGACCTGCGCCGAAAACTGGCCGCCACGAACGAAGAACGCAAAAACCGCGTCAAAGCTAAACGCCTTTCTCCGAAACATACCCCACTGCCCATTCCAACGCCGGAACAGCGCGCCGAGCGGCAACGCCTGGTCGAAGCGACGCGCGATTTACCGCCGGAAGAACAGCAGCGGCAAATGACCGAACTACGCCGGCGGCAACGCGAATCCGGCGAATCCGGGCGGGTGCTCGGCAAGGAAGAACTGGCCGACGCGATGCGCCAGCAGCAGGGTGAATCGAAACCTGCCGCTGTCAAAATGATGCTGACACGGGATGATCGGCAACAGCTTGCCGATTTGGGGTACACACGCGCCGAAGTTGATGCGATGTCGCCCCAGGAAGGCGCGGAGATTATTGCGTCCGGTCAGACAAAAACGCGCACAGTCACACATCCAGACCCAACCATTGACGGCAAGCCCATTCTGGCCGAAACCGGCGACGGGCGCGTTATCGTACCGAACCCGGAAAACAAATCCGGTATCAGCGTCGTCAAGGATCGGTCGGGCGAAGTTGAGTCGCCGTCGCAGCCCGCGTCCAAGCGTGGTCGCCTGGCGCTCGCCGTCGCCGACCATCTGACCGCCGGAAACAAATTCACCAACATCGTCGAGGCGCGCAAATTCATCGCGCAGCAAACCGGCGAGCAGATCAAACCCGGCTCGCTGGACGCCAAACAGGTAGATGAAGCAATTGAGGCAGGTGCGGTAATGGCTGCCCGGCGCATCGTCGCCGAAGGGAAGTCGCCAAAAGAAACGTTCCGGGCGTTGCTGGGATTGCAGGATCGGCTACCGACGCTGAGCGCGCGAACTTCGACCAGTGTTTTGCAGCAGGCGTATTCGACGCCGCTGCCGCTGGCCTACGTCGCGTCGCAACTGGCCGGAATTGATAATCAGACGACGGTGTATGAACCATCGGCGGGGCACAGTGCTTTACTGATTGCCGCTTCGCCGAAGAAGGTCGTCGCCAATGAATTGAACGAAGAACGCGCGGCGGCACTCCGCGACATTCTGCCGGGCGCGGAGATTACCGAACATGACGCCGCCGACTGGAAGCCAGACCGGAGCGTGGATCGCGTCATCACCAACCCGCCGTTCGGAGCCGTGAAAGACGATTCCGGCAAGAATCGCCGGTTTCAGATTGACGGCAAATACGAAACGTCGGAGATTGATCACGCCATCGCCTTCGAAGCGTTAAAGGCGATGAAAGACGACGGCAAGGCGGTGCTGATTGTTGCCGGATTGCGGTCGGACGTGGAGGCCGCGCGGTCGGCGGCGTACAACACCGGCGCGAAAAGAAACTTTTACTTTACCCTGTATAATCAGTACAATGTCGTTGACCATTTCACGGTCAACGGGGATTTGTATAACAAACAGGGGGCAGGATGGCCGGTGGATGTGATCGTCATTGACGGTCGCGGAAAATCGCAGCGTGACCTACCCGCCGTCGCCGTGCCGCAAATCCTGAACACATGGGAAGCAGTTGGAGCCAAACTCGATGCAAGCACTCGCCGTACAACCGAAGAAAGCAGCAGCGCCGCCGATGTACGGATGGGCGAGCGTGGATTGCCCGACAGTCAGCGCAGTTCTCGTCCCGATGAACGCGCCACTGACGCAGAGCGTGTATCTGGCGTACCTGCAAGATCGAGTGAGCGCGATGCTCGATCGGGAGCCGCAGCCGACATGGGCGCTCCTGTGGCTGACCGACCAACTGGAAGCCGTCGGGCTGCTGAGTCAGCGCCCGAACCTGCGCAATCCGGACGAAGCTCTGAACGAACTGATATTCAGCAATCCGGCACTACACGAACGCCTGAGCAGCCTGGGGGCGTTTCCGGGGCGCGTGACCGTCAACAAGGACAGTCAGCGGGCAAGGCAACTGGTCAGGGAGATCAGCCTGGAACAGTGGATCAGCGCACTGACCGAGGGGCTGGACGAGCATCTGATGTAGGGAACGTCTTCGACGAAGAGTTTGATAGACTTTTCGGCGAAGACGTTACACCTCAAGACCAGCCACAGCAGCGCACTACCAAAGAAGCTGCCAAATCTGCTGCCAAAGAATCCAAGGACACCTTAAAAGAAATTGCCAAAGGCCTGAGCGGGCTTTTTGGCGGGCCAAAGCTTTCCAGCGGCCTCACCTTCGACGAAAAGACGTATGCCGCCGCCAAGCCGCACTTCGAAGCGGCGATGCAGCACTTCCAGCAAGCCACGCGCGACGTGCGCGAAGTGATGGCCAGCCTGCTGAAAGAGTTAAATCAGCAGTTTGGGTTTCAGCCGGATGTGCTGCAAAAGATGAAGCCGTACATTGTTCGTTTTGTCGAAGAGCAAACCGGACAATTAAATCAACTTCCAAAGTCCGGTTCTGCCCAGGCCGAGACTGCCGCAACCAAGCCAGCCACAACAACCAGCCAAGACGCCGAAGCCGACTCGGACACGCATCGCGTCTACAAACCGGCCAGCGGTTCGTACTCAGTCGGTACACTGGTTCCGGTCAACATGGCCAGCGCGGTCGAAAACTCATTGCGCCGACTGCAAGATGAGGTCGGCGATCTGGACACCTATGTCGCAGACCGGCTTGGTTACAGGCCGGACGAATTAAGTGAATACTTCAGTGGCGAACAGGTGGACGCGGTGGCGCTGGCTGTGCGCAATATCGAAAACGGCGGCGCGTTTGTGGTTGGCGATGCGACCGGGGTCGGCAAGGGAAGAATCGTCGCTGGCGTCATTCGCTACGCCATCAAGCAAAAACTGACACCGATTTTTGTCACTGAAAAGCCGACGCTGTACGGCGACATGATCAGAGACCTGGCCGACATCGGCTCTGCCGACGTAAAACCGCTCGTCACGAACGCGGGCGAGTCCGTGCCGCTTGACGATGATGCACTGGCCTGGTACGGCGAAGCGGAGCGCGCCAAACTCGAAGGCCGCCCTGTGCCTGCCAAGCGCGGCAAATTCCTGCAAACCAAAGCCGGAAACGAACACAACGGCATGCTGAAGCGGTTTTCCGAAACCGGCAACTTGGGCGGCCATCACGTCATTTTTACGACCTACAATCAAATGCAGACGGTCAAAGGGAAGCGAACCGACCGACATGATCTGCTGGAACGGTTTGCTCGTGGTGGCATTGTGATTTTCGACGAATCGCACAATGCCGGCGGAGCCGGAAAAGTCGAAACCGATGACAAAGGGGAAGTGAAATTTGATCGCGCAACGTTTGCGCGCCAACTGGCGCGCGACGCCAAGGGATTGCTGTATTCGTCGGCGACGTTTGCCAAGCGTCCCGAAGTGATGGATTTGTATTTCCGCACGGAACTGGGCAAGGCGGTTGGCGATTTGGCGGAGTTATCGGAAATCACCTCTAAGGGCGGCGTGCCGATGCAGCAGGTGATTGCCTCGATGCTGGCCGAAAGCGGGCAGTATATCCGACGCGAGCGGTCATTTTCCGGCGTGGAATACGCGCCGACGCCGACGAAGGTGGATCGCAAAACGGCGGAAAGCGTGTCGCGCGCAATGCGCGAAGTGGCGAGATTTGATCTGGTCAAACAGGAAGCCGTCAAAACTTTGGCGGAGCGCGTGAAGAAGGAAGCCAAGCGAATTACCGGCGACGGCACGGTCGGGCAGGCCGGAGTGCATTCAACAAACTTCACTTCACTAATGCACAACTTGATTGACCAGTCGTTGCTGGCGCTGAAAGTGGATCAGGCGGCGGATATGGCCATTGCGGCACTTGAGAGAGGCGAAAAGCCGGTGATTACCGTTGCGAACACGATGGGCAGCTTCATTCAGCGATTTGCCGAAGAAAATGAATTGCAACCCGGCGCGCCGATTACGCTTTCGTTCAACGATCTGCTGGATCGGTATCTGGAACGATCGCGCGAGGTAATCGTAGGCAAGCCGTACGGTGAAAAATTCCGGCACTATCTGAGCGACGAAGAACTGGGCGACGAGGGGGTCGAAGCATATAAGGCTGCCAAAGAGGTTTTGGAATCGCTGAACCTGGACATTCCGATTTCGCCGATTGACTGGCTGCACAAACGGCTGCGCGATGCCGGATACCGCACGGGCGAAATCACCGGACGCGGCCATATTGTCAACTACACCAACGACGGGCCGGTGTACACCACGCGGCCAATGTCCGAGACTTCGACGGCGGCCAAAAAGCGCACCATCGCCGCGTTCAACGACGGCACGATGGATGTGATTATTTTGAATCAGTCCGGGTCGACCGGGATCAGCCTGCACGCCTCTGAAAAGTTCAAAGATCAGAGACGTAGACACATGATCATTGCTCAATCTGAGAAAAATATTGACACGCACTGTCTTGACTTGGAAACAGAAATCCTCACGCCAGATGGCTTCAAATCGTATCAAGATGAGTTTACACAAGTCGCCGCATTTGACCTCGAAACTGGTTCGGTAAGTTGGCAGCCTGTTGAGGCTCGCGTTTTGCGTCCGCTTGCCGACGACGAAAAGATGATCGGTATCGAGTCTCCCGGTTTAAGCTTGCGTGTCACTGATAATCATCGAATGGTGTTTAAGCGGAACTCTCGTCGCTCTTGGGAAGTAGCTACGGCTGGTTCGCTGTCGGAGCGCTATCGCGCTTATACAATTCCACTCGCAGGTGTTCAGCCTGTCGAGGCACCGCTACGAATTAGCAAGGCGGAAATCCAATTGATCGGCTGGTTTTTAACCGACGGCTCGCTGAACCGTGCAAGTCATCAGTTAATGATTTGGCAAGCAGAGCATCAACCTTGGAACGCGCAAATTCGCGCTTGTCTTGAAGAAGGTGGCTTTAAGTACGCCATAAAATCCTACACAGGAAACACTTCTCTTAATGAAACGTCGCCGCGGCTCTGCTACTATCTTCCAAAAGGACGAAATGGCGTAAAAGGGTGGGGATGTCTTGAATCTTATCTGGACAAAAACTTCTCTCCGCTCCTGGAGAATCTTTCTCGCGAGCAATTGGCTGTCTTGCTTGAAACGTTGCACTTTGGCGATGGCTCCAAATTTACAAATCAAGAATGGACGCAACGCAGTTACCATATAGCGACAGGGAACAGGGTGTTTGCTGAGCGTCTTCAAAGCCTCTGCGTAAGACGTGGATTTAAGTGCAATCTTGCCGAACGCGGTTATAACCAAAACCCTCTTTACTTTTTACACATCAAGGATGAAGCGGAGCGCTACGTTGGCGGACGGGGACACAAAGACAGGCCGATATTAACGGAAGTTCCACGTCGCGATAACGAGTTAGTGTGGTGCATAGAAAACCCTGCTGGCACATTGATAATTCGTCGCCACGGCAAAGTCGCCATAGTGGGAAACTGTCAAATGCTTGGTCGCGTCCACCGCACCGGTCAAGTGATTCCGCCACGGTACACGCAGATGGTCGCCGACATTCCGGCGGAACTGCGCCCGGCGGCAGTGCTGGCGAAGAAGATGGCCAGTCTGAACGCGAACACGACGGCCAGCCGGTCAAGTGCGGTCACGGCCAAAGATGTGCCGGACTTTCTGAACAAATACGGCGACGAGGTGGCGGCGAGTTTGATGGAGTCCAACCCGGAATTACACGAAATGCTGGGGCGTCCGTTGAAGGATTCCGAAAAGAAGGAAGGATACGAACGCGAGGACGCCATGCGCAAAGTCACCGGGCGCATTCCGCTGTTGCCAATCAAAGAGCAGGAAGAGGTCTACGAGCAACTAATTGACGAATACGCCGACACGTTGCAGCAGGCCGAAGCGAGCGGCGAAAACGCCCTGGAAGCCAAGACGCTGGACTTGCAAGCTGAGACGACCAAGACGCAATTGCTGGTTCCTGGCTCCGGCGCAAGCCTGTTTGAGCAGGCCGCGAATTTGGAGCGCGTCAAATCCAACCGACAAGGCAAGCCGTTCAAGTCCAACGAGGTAATCGAAAAACTGCAAGCCGCACTTGGCAGCGACGCGCGCAACCTGGTCGCGCTGGGACGCGCCGGAGCGCAGCAGGTTCGACAGATGCGCGGCGATCTGGAAGCCGAAGTTGCCGCGTACAAAAACAAAGTCGAAGAGGAACATGGCGGAACGAAACGCGCGGCGATTGACCAACTGGCTGCCGACAAGTGGCTGAATCGCTGGAATCAGATTACGGGCACGGTGTATCCGGGCGCAGCCGTGCAAATCGCGGGTGGCTACGGCGTCGTGCTGAATGTGGAGCGCAAAGGAAAGCGGTCGAACCCGGTGGCGCTGAGTGGGTGGCGCGCCACGGTGATGATGGCCGACGGGCGACGACAGCTACAAGTTCCGTTTTCCAAGATTGATCTGGGCGAAGCGACGGAAGGCGCTGGCCGCACAACCATTCGACCCGGGCAAGATGCCATCACCTACGATCCCGAAAAAGAGGATTTCGTTACGATTCCCATTCTGGACGCCTTCGATAAAGGGCTGTCCGCAACCAAAGAGACGCGGTATGTGGTGACGGGCAATCTGATTGCCGGATTCAGCGCGGCTCCGAACGGGCAGATCGTTAATTTCACCGACGATGCCGGGCGCGTCAAGCAAGGCATTTTGATGCCGGTTCGCTTCGATCCGGCAGACGTGGCCGGAAAGCAAAAAGAGAAACTGAAAACCGCTGAAGCGGTATTGAACGCGCTAACCGACGCGCGCGGCGAAGTGACCGACCGGGAAGGGAATTTGACGATCCGGCGCGCGATTGGCGGCGGCGGGTATGTCGTGTCGGTTCCGTCGGCCAAGGGGCGCGGCGGAAAGTATTACCTGAATCGCGCGCTGTTGGCTGCGGCGGGCCGGGATTTTGCGAAACGCGGCGGATTGATGGAAGTGCAGGTTGGAGAATCGTCGCTGCGCCGGATGGTGGACGTGCTGCTGAAGGGCGAAGGGATGCCGACAGCGGTGGGATTGCAGGCGAAAATGCCGAAAATCGCCGAGCGGCGCAGCGATGCTCCATTCACCGAGCGGTATACCGTCCGCGATCTGGCCACGAATGCGACAGCAGAATACCGCCCGGCAACCAACCGGCCTGGAACGGTGTTTTTGAACGAATGGGGGCACGCGCTGCTTCGGGACACGCTGGTTACGGTGTACGGTGAAAAGGTGGCTGGAATCCCCGGCGACTTTACGCTCGACACCGCCTCGCTGCGACGTGCCGCCGACGCGATGCGTGACCGAGCCGACGGCGCATTTATCGCCATCGCAGACAAATTGGAAACAGCCGCCGATGACGCGGATGTCAACGGGCGCGATGTTGCACTTGTGACTCGTCGCGCAGGTCAGTCTCTTGCAGACCTCAAAGCGACAGTCCGGCACGAAACTATTCACGCTGCGCAATCGGCAGTGGATACTGAATTAACCGGCGCAGCGACGATGGAATGGCTGAACCGGCAACCCAAAGCGCGCCAGATCAAAGCTGAACTGGAACGGCGCGGTTACAAGCCGTCTACGTTTGGATTTGAGGCGGTGGCCTTTGTTGCATCCGGCGATTTCGGCGTATTCGGGATGTCGCTTGACGAAGCAACCCGGCTGATGGATTCTTATTATCAGGCAACAGTGCGGAAGTATGGCGCATCTGCATTGGCCAAATTCGGCGCAATTGATCCGAAACTGCAACCAACACTGGAAAGGGCGCGACGTGAAACTCAACCTGGGCGAACCAATCCCGAAAACACAACGCAAGACACTGGAAGAAGTGATCGAAGAGCGGAATCGCAAACAGGACGCAATCGAGCAGGCGATGGCGGTTCGTCATCAGCAGGGCAACGAGGGACTGAAGAAGTTCCTCGCGTCGCAGAGCGAAGAGAACGGCGATTCAGCTTCGGAGAGTTAGAAAACGAACCTACCGGCACAATCCTCGCGTCCGGCCTGGGCGCATTCCAGTCTTTGCGTGGCACTCCAAAGCCCAAAACCACACCACTGCGCGAAATCATCGCCGAGCATCAGCCACTGGTCGTTAACCCGTACAAAATCCAAGACATGGCCATGGATGAAATCCTGAATGCTTCTGAGCGGGGCATTGCAGGAACGCTGCCCGGCGCGCGGGCGCTGTACTGGACGAACAAGCTGAAACTGAAGAAGCTGACCGACAAACTGGCCGACCGGCAAGCAAATTTCATCTCCAAAACGATCGAACAAACGAATGACATGATTGCCGCGTCCGAAGCGATGCGTGCGGCGGAGCCGGGAAGCGAAGCCTACCAAAAAGCCAAGAAAAGTTTTGAACGTGCCCGATTAAAACTTGCCGATGCGCTGGCCAAAGCCGGGGAATACACCACACTGCCGGGCTACGCAGCCAAAACTTACAAAACATCCTTGCTGAGTGCGCCGCACATTCATCTGTTCAACATGCTGGAACAAGCTCTCAAACTGCCGCTCCATCAGGCGCAGCGCGCGGTAGACCTTATTGTTCCGGCCAGCATTCTGAACAAATACGGAATTCCTTACGAAAAGGCGGTGACAGACTTCCGCGACCTGGTTCCGGCCATCGAAGCCGAGCTTCGCGGCCTGGGCGCGGGCGCAAAAGAGATTCCGCGCGATGTGGCGGATATGTTCCGGTACGGCATCACGCGACAAATGCAACAGGCCGACGACGCGGAACAGGGTCACGCCGGCGGAACGGACAAATTTGAACTGGGCCATCGCGCCAAGCTGATTCCGGGACTGGATCAGGTGCTGAATTTCATTGGACGCAGCCACGGCGCGGCGGATATTGCGTTTACTAATCTGGTCAATGCGACGGCGATTTCCGCGCAGGCGAACGCAATCGCGCGGAAATTTGGCAAAGAAAACAGTCTATCGAAGAAAAAGATGGATGACATGGCGCGCGATCTGGCTTACCGGCCATCGGCGCTGATGATTACACTGGCCAACGACGCCGCGCTCCGGTTCAAACTGGACTATCCGACGCTGGCCTACGACGCGCTGCAAAAGCTTCGAGACCTGCCGAGCACTGCTTTGGGCAAGGCGACGGAGAAAGGCGTCGGCAAGGCTGTGGATTCGACATGGAAAGCGGCGATGGATTTCATTGTCCCGTTCAGCAAAATTCCACTGGCTGCCGTGGACACGTACCTGTTCCGGTATTCGCCAGTTGCGTTTGGGCGTGTGGCCGGACGAATGGCGATGGCCAAAGGCGGGGAGCATACCGGTCGCTTCACCGGTGAATTTGCCAAACAACGATTTGCCGAAGACACGGCGGAACTGTTTCGGCAAGGCGTGGTCGGTTCGCTTTCCTGGGCGCTGTTGGGTGCGCTGGGATCGTTCGGATACTTGGCGTTCACCGGCGGCGGCGAAGACGACAAAGACCGCCCGAACGTGAAAAATTTGCGCGAAGCACTGCGCGTTCCGTATGGGCCGGAGGTCAGGGTAGGGGATATCGCGTTTAATCTGAACCGGATGGGGCCACTGGGGCAGGCTGCTGGAATCGCCACGCGCATTGCCGAAGCGCAGAAGCCACGCACAGACCCCAAAACCGGCGAACCGGAAGAAATCGGCAAGCGAATTGCACGCACGGCGACGGCGGCGAAAGATGCGCTGATTTTCAACAATCCGCTTGGTTCCGCCGCGAAAGACCTTGCCGGAGACGACATGCATTCGACTTCGGCGGGACAGTACATTGCCGGGAAACTGCGCGGATTCGTGCCGGGGCTGGCTCGCGATATTGCTAAGATTCAATCGCCGACGAAGCGCATGCCGGAAACGTCTTCGACGCTGGGAAGATTCAAAGGAGATTTGCAGTCGGGAATGCCGGTGGATATTGGTTTTGGTTCGCGTGAGCAAATGACGGAACGAGTGGACGCGCTGGGGCGTCCGATTGAAGAGCCGAATCCGTTCAAGTTCTGGCGCGAGATTCCGCGCAATCCGCAACTGGAAGAGATGGAGCGGCTTGGCGTTGGATTTTCCAAGCCTCGAAAAGACAAAGAAGAAACCGCAACCGAATACAATCGAAGAATTGCCGGGTACATAGACCCGAAAACCGGCGAGCGTGTGCCGGGGGCAGCGGATCAGCTTCAAAAGGCACTGCGCCGGATTGCCGACGATGCAAACTGGGCGCGGCGGTCAGACGAGGCCAAAGCCCGGATTTACAGCACGGAATTGCAACCGAAGGCGATAGAACGCGCTGACAAACTGAGCGAAGAATCCATCCTGGCCGAGAGGGAAATCGAAGCCTTGCGCGCGGACACCTTTGAAGCGCTGCGCGCTCTTCCGGCCTACCGACAGGCCAGAACCAAAGAGCGAAAGGCCATTCGGAAGGAGATCAATGACGCGCTGGACGATTTCCGGGCGACAGCGCAAGGCACGCGCCGGAGTAAATCTGGAAAGGTTTCTGTTGTGCGCGAGAAAGCTGCACGATTGCCGGATATTGACCCGCAATCGTTGGCGCGCTGGGCATTGGATCAAGCCGGAAAATAGAGTCCTTGCAGGGAGCCGCACGTGTACAAGTGCGGTCGAAGCCCGCGTTGCAGTCCGTGTGTTGGGGGATGCCGGATTGTGATGCGGGCTTTTTTGTGTTCGGGAAAAGTAAAAGCCGCACCTTTCGATGCGGCAGATTCAGCAGCGTCCTCAGCCATTAGGTTTTCCGCTGCCAGTTGAGGGGAGATTACGCCTGGCCGGGCGGGGAGTCAATTGCTGATTGAAAACCAAGAACATTCAAGACAGATTGCGCGGTCTGGCTCTCAGGCGGCTTTACAACGTAGCCAACATCCCGCTTGCGCGTGTTGGGCGTATCCGCTCCTTCACTGTAAGCTCAAGGCGTGGAAGGCCGTGACTCTATGAATTCGGCGGCCACATGCTCTTGGCTTTCAATCAGCAATCGGACAGTCGGGGAACACGGTTTTATTAGATTTACCGCGTCTGATAAGGTCTCTTATGTGGAAAAACTCACAATTATGACACAAGTGAGCGGCAGCGGTCAATCTTCATCTTGAAGTCCGTGATCGTCGCCGTCTCTCATAGCCCACAACGCGCACTGCCAACACAAACCATCGGACAGATCACTATCACAGTTTACCTGCAAGCCGCAGCCGCATCTGCAATTGTTTCTTCCAGTGTCGGCAAAGAATCGTAGTAGCTCCTGCACGCACTGCTGGCGGATAGGTGTGCGTCCAAAGCTTCTCGCACGCGATCCAATCCACTCGGTATGTTTTCCGTTTTGACGGCGATCAATTCATCGCAGTTCGCGCAGACTGTTATTGTGTTTTTACCCAGTGTGACTATCTGCATTCAGTTCCATCCTTTCAGCGCGCGAATTCGATCCCGCGCGGCGATCACCTTCTTGAACTGCTCGGCGTCACCGCCGGTATCTGGGTGAGTGCGGCGCACCGCCTCGCGCCACGCACGGTCGAAAGCATCACAGTTGGTTGCGATGGTGTTGACGTGTACCAAGTCAGTGCCAGCCAAAATAGCTAACTCTTTAGCAAGTTGATGTGCTTCGTCTTCGCTGGATGCAGCCGGAAGTTTCAGCCAGCCGGTATATTGCTCTGCCCGCTCCGTCGTCACGCCGTAGCGTTCGACGGCTCGCAAATGTTCAAGCGTAAGTGCGATGGCGCGCAAATTGGCTTCCCAATCGTTGAACCGGTCGCAAGGCATCACCATGCGTCCGGTCTTTCCAGGTTTGCCCAAATCGAAGCTCAACACAACGCCGGGCTTCGATGGCCGGGCCGTGGATTTTGGCCAGCCATCGTTTCGGATTTGCTGAAAGGTGAAATAGCCTTCGACGATGATGTCTCGCGCGCGCAGGTGGTTCAGTTCGGCTTCCAGTAACTTCAAGGTCTGTGACCATGCAGACTTGAACCGCGACGACTGCGCGGAGCGCGTTGGCGTTCCCGGCCACTGGTCAATTGGTCGAAACTGGCAATTAAGCATTAGCATTTTCCCTCAAAGAGCCTTCAGCATTAACAAGACCGGCAACAGAAGCAGCGAACAGATGCCCACCACAAAGACTGTCACAAGCAGCACGGCCAGCATTGCCACAATGCCGTCTCTGCAAAACCAGTCAAACAATCCGGCCAGCTTTTCCAAACCGCTCAAAGCGACGGTCGCCATTGGCTGCGGCTCATAACTGTGCTGCATTGATTGCGGCAGGCGCAGGTCAATCGTAACAGGCTCGCGTTTTACAAGTTGATTGTTTGCCATCACACCACCTCCGCAAGCTGGTTCACCGCAGCGCCAATCGCCTTTACGCACTGCCGCTGACGGTTGATAAATCTTCCGGCTTCCGCGCGAACACCTTCAGGCACTTCGACGTTCGCCTGCACTTCGCGCAGAAAGTGGATCGTTTCCAGTAGCACGTCCGGCACATCGCCGACATCGAGCGACTTGGTTTCGCTGAGCAAATCGCCGGAGCTTAAGTTCGATGATTGTTTTCTGGGTGTCATAATCTTCCTTTAGTAGTTCATGTAATGCGACGGCTCCGATGTATGCCCAGACCTGGCGACAACTGGAGTCGCAGTCGCTGCACGTGGTTTTTCGAAGCAGTTGATAGCCGTAATAGGTTCGCTTGCCGATGATTCGCGCGCCGTGTTTGGTTGAAAACTCAAACCCGGCGGGTTTCGGCGGCTTCCCTGCTGGGCGTTTCCAGTCGGTCAATTCCAGCCGGTTGGCACGCGGCTTTCCGCGATCAATCGGAATCACCTTTGCCGGTGTTGGCTCGGTTAATACCCGGTCAGTTTTGCCAGTCGGTAAATCAACTGACTGATCTGCATTGCGAGATTGAAAAGAGCGAACATTATCACCTTCCTGGCTGATTCGCGCCTCTGCCGGATGCGCCACTGGTTCGGCGCTGAGCCGTGGCGCTACCGTTTTCCCACGTCTATCCGGCTCGGAAATTCTTCTTCCTGAATTCCGAACGTCGTCGCGATCTGCTTGCGAAGTTCCGGGTCGGTAATTCCGGCCAGTGCCGCCATTTCGCGCTGCTTCATCTGGGCAAACTGCTGCAACTTGGTCGCGTACTCGTTGCCGATCTGGATTTTTTCTTCCAGGCTGGCCAGCCGTTCGCGCTCTAGTTCGTTTTCCGCTCGCAGGTTGGCCGACCTGGCCACCAATTCAGCGCGTTCGGTTTCGATCTGCACCTTCGCTTTGGCTTGCGCGGCGGCGACCTTGCTGCGCCAATGGCTCAGCGGAATCAAAATCGCAGCCAACAACAGCAGTCCAAACAACAGAGGAAATGCGACAGATTCACAGTAAAAGCGAATGCCGCCCGACAGTTGCGCATGCTCTTCCATCCGGAACCAGCTGATGGTTGCGTGCGTGACAGAAAACAGGGTTAGCAGGAAACCGAACACGCCAAGCGCGGCCTTGTGAGAACCAGCAGAGCGATTAAAATTGAGCAGACAGTACAGCGCCGTTGCTTCACCGGCCAGTGCGAACGCCGCAGTCAGCCACCCTTCCCAGCCGGCAACCGTGACAATAAACAACCGGGCGTTGTAGTACCCAAACAACGCAAATAAGGCGTACTTTAACCATCTGATATAACCGCCGTCTGTGGCCAGATCAAAACTGTCAGCCTCTTTTCTGAGAGCTTTGGATTGTCGAGAATGCTCGTCAGATTCGGCAAACTTTCTGCCAAGATCGAATAATTGCATTGAGATTTGCTCCTGGATTGGAGCGAGTGAATTCGCCACTCGCTGGAAAGTGGCGTCAGGGTGGCGCTTGAACGACGCGGAGATTACAGAAACCGCCCAGCAAGATCAAGAGGAAAACTCTACATCTCTGTGCAAAACCTCAACGAGTTTATATGGCTGCCGTAGGGCATTCCACAGCAGGCCGGATTCGTACCTCGCCTCGTAAAGTGTAGACAAACGGAAGCGCCTCAAGAACTTCGCGGCGCATTGGCGCTTCCAGCAAGTCCAATTTATCGGCGATTTCTGCCGCGATTGCTGCGAGCGATTTTGTTTGTTGTTCTTGTGTTTTTTTATTCGCAAATTCCTGCTGCAATCGAAGAATCTGCAATTCAATCGCGCGGCGCTCGGTTTCAACCGTGGCCATTTCCGATTCAATATGGCTGGCGATCAGTGCTGATGCAGTGCGCAGCCGTTTGGCCAGATTTTGAATTTGCTTTGTCTTCCCTGCCTCGGCCTGCTGGAGCAGTCGAATCTCTTCGTCAAAATTCCGTTCGCTGGTTGGCTGAGCCGACTGAATCAGTTCTTCGATCCTTCCCGGCGTCCGCAGAATTTCCACTACCTGAGACCAGACCATCGCTTCCAATTCGGGCGCATTGGCGCGCGGCTCGAAACAGGTTCGCGGCGCGCCGGACTTCTTCTTCTCCACATCTTTTCGCGAACACTGGTAATGCCGGTAAATCGGGTCACGCGGGCTGATCGGGCTGTTTTTGTTCGGACAGCGCACGTGATACGCCGCCGCGCCGCATTCACACACCACTAGACCGCGCAACAGGTAAAACACTTTTCCCTGGCGCGCCTTGATTCCCTTGTTTTCCTGCATCTGTGCATTCAGACGATCCCAACGTTCCGGCTCGATGATTGCCGGGTAGGCGTCGTCGGCCAACTTGATCCAGTCAGCTTCATCCCGGACGCGAATCTCGCCGCCCTTCTTTGACCAGCGCCAACCGTACCCGACGCCCTTATACGCAGGATCAACAAAGAAATTGCGAATTGCCGTAGACGACCAGCGCCGCCCCGTGGGCGACGGAATTCCCTCTTGAGCAAATATCTCCGCAATTGAGAAATATCCAAATCCCTGCTCCTTTAGATCGGCGGCGCGCCGGATGTGTGTTGCCTGCTCTTCGACAATCTCGGCCTTCCCGGTTTCCTTGATCCGGCGATACCCGTATTTTTGCGGGCCGCAGTTGGGAATCTTCCCTTCCTTCATCCGGCGAAGCCGTCCACGCGTCCAGGTGCGGTCGTAAATTTTCTGAATCTCGTTGGAGGCCTCATTCCCGGCGATTAGCATCTGGATTTTCCCGGCAATCGAAGACATATCCACCGGGTTCAAGTGGAACCGGACTTCGGCTTGATAGCGCCGGAATTCGACCAGCAGCCAGAAAATGTCTTCGCCCTCTTCCCCTCTGACCAGCCGATCCTGAGCGTACACGTAGACGATTTTCCGGCCCGGTGTGGACTGGATTAACGACCGGAGCCGGGTCAGTTCCGGCATTATCCACAAATCAACTCCCGAATACCTTTCCCGAAAGGTATGCGCAATGGTCAGGCCATCGCGCGCGGCGTTGGCAGCGTTGGCTTCCATCTGGGCATCGAGCGTGTACTCGTTTTTGTCCCAGACGTTCGATTCTCGCGCCCAACTGATGGCGGTAATCAGTACTGACATGCTTCCCTTTTCGGTCGGTTGCGGGCTACAGAAAAGCCTTGGAAAGCCACGGATCGCCAGTGACTTTTCTGTAGCTGGATTTGGCAATTCCCAGTACTGGCGACGCGCCGATTTTCCAGTAAAAATCCGGCTGGAAAATCGGTCAAAAATCGCCAGAAAACCAGTACTGGGAATTTGTCAAAAATCAGTACTGGTTTTCAGCGAAAAACCAGTACTGGTAATTTGAGGTCAAATGATTGAAATTGCGTGGTTTAACTGTAATCCTAAAACACGGCTGATTTGCGCGCGGTTTTTTGCAAAATTTGCGCGCAAAATGCACGCGATTTCCCAGCCGGATTTCACGTGGTTTTTCTGACTGGCAACCCGTAGGGTTTGACCGCGTTTTCCCACTGGGTTTCGCCGCGGATTCCCAGTCAATTTTTCACGTGGCGCGCCTTTGGCATTTCCCAAAATCGAACAGTCCGAACACTACAGCCGCCAACGATCCCAAACTGACTGGCGGAACTCGATCAGGTCAGGCGGGTAGCCATATAAGTCTGCCAGTTCTGACGGCCAGAAATTCAACAACGCGGGCCGGGGAATCAGCGCACAGACGGCAAATACATCGGCTTCGGTTTCGATCAGGGAATCGAAGCCGTGAAAGAACTGGATGCCGGGCGGGTGTAGGTAGCAGTGCGCCAATTCGTGCCAAAGCACGAAACGCCGCTCCACACCACGCAGCCGGTCATTGATGAAAATCAGATGCTGGTGCCGCCGTTTGAAGTGAACACCGAGCCGTTCAATCGGAACCTCATGCACGACGATTTCTGCCGCCGCCGAGAGCAGCCAGAAATCATCTTCGGTCAACACGCGCACATTCCATTCCGCCGGAGCGTTCCGCTCCATCCATTGCTTGCGCAAACGTCGCCCTCCCTGGCCGTGGGACGCAGCCGTTCTGTGTCTTCGGTTGAAGTTGTACCCGCTAAGGAAAAGGGTGCGTGTGTGCAGTTAAACAGTCGGGCGCGCGCGTTCGGTGAACTCCGATACGTCACGGACAGTCGGGAAGGGCTGTTGCCGATTCGCCGGGGTGGCAGCGCGCCCGAAAGAGTGTGCTATGATGCAAACCAGAGGGAAAACCCGTCGCGGCGCTCAACGGCGCTCGCTGCCGACCGAAACCGTTTTGATGCTCGTGGCATTCGTGGTTTCGGCTGGACTGGCGACAGGTTTTCTCTCTGGTTTGTTTATTGACACATTCTGCGATCAACGTAGGTTCTGTTGCCGTTGCGATTGATGTAGTAACAGCCACCGCGCGGGCCAGTGATATACTCTCTTGCTTCTGGCCGTCGCTGTGGCGACTGGTATACGGGAGTAAAACTGCTTGCCGGGACAGCAACCGGCGTCGAAAATCCCTGATATGAAGCCTTCAGCGAAGGAGATAGTTCAATGAACCATCAAACTGAGATTGGAAGCTTTTGGACAAGACAAGAATCCCTGACATATATTGACTTGTTTTGCGGGATCGGCGGATTTCATGCAGCGGCCAAATCTCTTGGCTTGACTTGCGTTTTTGCCTGCGACATTGACGATGAAGCGCGTCGGGCATACGAGCATAACTGGGGACTTCGGCCAATGGGAGATATTGCCAGCGTCAAAGCGCAAGACATCCCAAATTTTAGTATGCTTTTTGCAGGCTTCCCCTGTCAGCCATTTTCCATAATCGGCAATCGCGCTGGCTTTGCCGACGTGCGCGGCACTTTATTTTTTGAGATTGCCAGAATCTTAGAAGCCAAGCAGCCGCAAGCTTTTGTTTTGGAAAATGTAAAGCAGTTGGTCTCTCACGATCGCGGACAAACTCTCGCGCGCATTCTTGAGATTTTGAGAGAGCTAGGATATATGGTTGATTGCCATGTTCTAAATGCCCTGAATTTTGGACTGCCACAGAAACGCGAGCGAGTCTTTATTGTGGGATTCAAGGGAGCAGTTCAAAAAATCGAATGGCCAAATCAAAAAATGCCGATGCGTCCGCTGTCGGAGATTTTAGAAAAGAATCCTGATTCGCGTTACTTTGTCAGTGAGCGAATCAGACGCGCAAGACGCGCCGCGCACAAAGCCACAGTTAGCCCGTCAATATGGCACGAAAATAAAGCTGGCAACGTATCCAGTCACCCGTTTTCATGTGCCTTACGGGCAGGGGCTTCATATAACTATTTGTTAGTAGACGGAGAGCGACGATTAACTCCCCGTGAAATGCTGAGACTGCAAGGGTTTCCTGAAGACTTTGAAGTTGTCGCCAACGACACTCAGGCGCGTAAGCAGATTGGAAACTCTGTCCCCGTACCAATGGTTAGGGCGGTCATAGAAAGAGTCATGCATGCCGAAAGAGCCGAAGCTAATCGGCGGGAATGACCTGACGTGATCGAAAGACGCGGCGCGCCGTGAACTTCACGCCACCCCGTTAGGCACGGCGCGCAATCCCGCCGCTTGTGCAAACGGCTTCCACTTGTGCAGGCCGCTCACGACTTATGCAGAAGGCGCGACGTGTGCAAAGCCGCGCGCCTTCAAGATTTCAATAACTTCAGGCGGCAGCTTAATACCGACCGTTTCTTTGAGTTCGCTTTCTGGTAATTTTGGTCTAGCCATTGTTTCTACAGTAAAAGTATACATTTACTCAGTCTCGGCGATTAAAAATTATCTTTATCGTTGACGGACTTAAAAGTTATCGTTTATCCTTCTTTGCGTTATGCCGAGACCAAAGAAGAAAGACGACGAACGCCTTGTTTTGCAATCACTCCGAATTTCGCCGGACGCTAAGCGAAGACTGCAAGCCCTACCAACAGCAGACAAAAAGGCCGTCATCGCTGAAATGCGTCGTGTTGCTGAAATGGCAATAATGACAATGACTAACAACACCTTACAGTTTTCACCGTAAGATATTTTCATTTACGATAACTTTTATATTGACGGCTAGTAAAAGTTATCGTAAATTCCGCTCCGTCATCAACTGGTGCCCCGGACGGAGACGAAATGAAATGTTTTCTTTGCAAACGCGCACTGACCAATCCGGCCAACGCGCAACGGGGGTACGGCGACGATTGCGCCGCCAAATACCAGCGATACCTGGCCGCCACCGGCACGGACGAATCCGAACTGGCGCGACTGGCCAACGACGAGCGATCAGCACGATGGGTACGGAATTTTCAATTCGAACTGAGCAAGGGAAACACGCGACGCGCGCGGCAATGTTTGGACGCAGCACGGCGCGCCGCCAATAGCAACCATTTAAGTTTTGCGACGGCTTAACAGCGTCGCAGTCGAGGTTCGCTACCGAAGCCGGAATGACTACCGGCTTTCGATAACCCGGAAATCCACAGCAGTACCAAGGGGTAGCATGGTGATTTGGACGAAAGCTGCTACGGGCCGACCCAGTCAGTCGGCGGACTTGCCGAGACAGGTCCAGGGCGCTCCGGGCCAAATTTTCATGAGTGGGTGACGACCGGGAGCCTTGTGTGTGTGGCTCCTGAAACTGGGGAGCGAGTCCCGCAAATCCTCGCTCCCGTTTTTTCCTGAGACACAGGCAACGCAGATGATCGAAACGATTCGACAATTCAACACGCGCACTGCTGGCCAGCGAACGCCACTGGCGCGACTGGAATGGAACGGCAGGGAATTCACGGTGCGCGACGGTAAAACGCCGATCAGTGTTTTGCCGGAAAGCGAGCGTGCGCAGGCAATGCGGGTTTACGACGCGCTGTGTGCGCGATTGATG
>WBZT01000372.1_pt1 | contig 37346 bp, 34 predicted proteins | sample 5204241 | NCBI WGS metagenome assembly WBZT01 (sample SAMN12344358, study PRJNA552823) | activated sludge metagenome | biome: Activated sludge suspended growth; feature: Nitrification reactor; material: Wastewater; isolation source: activated sludge from nitrification reactor of wastewater... | reverse complement strand
ATTGCAGCCCCCCGCCCCCTTGCCTGCACCGGCATAGCCAGTTTCCGCTACCATTCCGCAACCATTGGCTCCCGCTCCGTCAGCTCGTAACGAGCTGGCGTTGGGTGCTAACTGCCGTTTTTAGGATGAAGGATGTAAAACGCACCCGGACCTCGCGCCATGAGCCTCATTGAATTGAAAAACTATCTCAGCGAACACCGTGAGGCCAGTCTAGGCGAAATCGCCACCCATTTCGCCGCGGACCAGGAAATGGTTCGCGGCATGCTGGAGGTTTGGCAACGCAAGGGCAAAGTGACCTCCCTGCAGGCTCCCAAGTGCCGCGGTTGTAATCAGTGTGGGGCCCCAACGTTGGAGGTCTATCAGTGGCAGGGGTAACCGAACCCAACGGCACAATCGAAGGGCTGGAAAATTTTCGTTTGCGGACATCAAGGGCGTAACAGGAGCGGATTGAGAGGCTCCACCCATGGCGGCCTCCCAAAGGAATTCCTGAGTGATGATTGTCCCCCCTCCCCTGGCCGAGACGAAGATTGGATCTCTTGAAAATAGAGGCCCAGATCGCCCTGGGCTACCAGGGCAGCCGCGAGGCCCTGGCCCAGGAACTCCCCGAGACCCGCGGCCTGGCCACCTTCAATCTTGGCATCTACCGCTACACCACCCTGCAACTTGAATGGGTTCTGGATCAGGACTACGGCGAGGCCGCCGACAGCACCGGCAACAGCGCCAACAGCTTCACTGCCCAAATCGCCGTGGCATTTTGATCCCCAACCCACGCCCTGGATCTCAATCAAGGCAGCAGGGCCGATCAATAGCCTGTCCCGATGGCTGCTGTGGATTTTACCGATTGGCGACCTTTCCCTCGCTTTGGTTCAATGGGTTGTCGCCATCATCCGCTGGCGACGGGGTGATCCTCGCCACTCCCCGCTGGCGGATGCCGGCGATTCTCATCCGTTCCCTAACCCTGAGAACCCGCATGACCGAAAACGCCAGACAACCAGACCGTTAGAAGAAAGCGTAGGGCCCTCTGGCCGCAGGGTGACTCACTAACCATTAGGAGCGAACAATGTCGAACGAAGCAAAGTGCCCCTTTACCCCGATGCAGGGTGCCCGTACCACTGCTGGCGCCCAGTCGAACAGCGACTGGTGGCCCCATCGGCTCAACCTCAAGATCCTCCATCAACACTCCGCCAAGTCCAACCCCTTGGGCGAGCGGTTCAACTATGCCGAGGAATTCAAGAAGCTCGACCTGGCCGCGCTGAAGAAGGACCTCTACGCCCTGATGACGGATTCCCAGGACTGGTGGCCCGCCGACTGGGGCCATTACGGTGGCTTGTTCATCCGCATGGCCTGGCACAGCGCGGGCACCTACCGCATCGCCGACGGGCGCGGCGGCGCCGGCCACGGCAATCAGCGGTTCGCACCCATCAACAGTTGGCCCGATAACGGCAACCTGGACAAGGCGCGCCGGCTGCTCTGGCCCATCAAGCGCAAATACGGCAACAAGATCTCCTGGGCCGACCTCATCATCCTGACCGGCAACTGCGCGCTGGAATCCATGGGCTTCAAGACCTTCGGCTTTGGTGGCGGACGCGAGGATATCTGGGAGCCGGAAGACGACATCTACTGGGGTGCCGAGGCCGAATGGCTGGCCACCAGCGATAAGCCCAACAGCCGTTACTCTGGCGACCGGGAACTGGAAAATCCTCTGGCGGCCGTGCAGATGGGCCTGATCTACGTCAATCCGGAAGGCCCGGATGGCAACCCGGACCCGGTAGCCTCCGGTCGCGACGTGCGCGAGACCTTCGCCCGGATGGCCATGAACGACGAAGAAACCGTCGCCTTGGTGGCGGGCGGCCACACCTTCGGCAAGGCCCACGGCGCGGGCGATCCGGCCTTGGTCGGCCCAGCGCCGGAGGCAGCACCCCTCGAGGAGATGGGCCTGGGCTGGAGAAACAAGTTCGGGTCTGGCATGGGTGTCTGCACCACGACCAGCGGCATCGAAGGGGCCTGGAAGCCACACCCCACCACCTGGGACATGGGCTACTTCGACATGCTCTTCGGCTACGAGTGGGAGCTGGTGAAGAGCCCCGCCGGGGCCTGGCAGTGGCAGGCCAGGGACGTCCGCGAAGAGCACCTGATCCCCGACGCCCATGACCCGTCGATCAAGCATCCTCCGATGATGACCACGGCGGACCTGTCGCTGCGCTTCGACCCCATCTACGAGCCCATCTCGCGCCGCTTCCACCAGAATCCGCAAGCCTTCGCCGACGCCTTCGCTCGGGCCTGGTTCAAGTTGACCCACCGCGATATGGGCCCCCGCGCCCGCTACCTGGGGCCCGAGGTACCGGCCGAGGAATTGATCTGGCAGGACCCGGTGCCGCCGGTGGACCATGAACTGGTCGGCGAGCAGGACCTGGCCTCCCTCAAGACCCAGATCCTCGCCTCGGGCCTGTCCATCCCCCAACTCGTGACCACCGCCTGGGCGTCGGCCGCGACCTTCCGTGGCTCCGACAAGCGTGGCGGAGCGAACGGGGCGCGCATCCGCCTGGCGCCCCAGAAGGACTGGGAGGTCAACCAGCCGGCGGAACTGGCCAAGGTATTGCAGAAACTCGAGACTATCCACATGGCATTCAACGCCGCCCAATCCGGCAACAAGCAGATTTCGCTAGCGGATATCATCGTGCTGGCAGGCGGCGCTGCGGTCGAAGAGGCCGCCAGGCAGGCGGGACATGAGGTCAATGTGCCCTTCACCCCCGGGCGAACGGACGCCTCGCCAGCGCAAACCGATGCGGCATCATTCGCGGTCCTGGAGCCACTGGCGGACGGGTTCCGGAATTACCAGCGCGCCGGCCTGAAATCGCCCGCCGAGGAGATGTTGCTGGACCGCGCCCAACTGATGACCCTGACGGCGCCCGAAATGACGGTATTGGTCGGTGGCATGCGGGCCCTGAATGCTAATTTTGGGCAGTCCAGCCAGGGTGTATTGACGAGCAGGCCCGGAATACTGACGAACGATTTCTTCGTCAATCTGCTGGACATGGGTACCGAGTGGCGACCCTCTGCAACCGAGGGCCTGTTCGAAGGACGCGATCGCGCCTCGGGCCAGATCAAATGGACGGGCACTCGGGTTGATCTCGTTTTTGGTTCGAACTCCGAGCTCCGAGCGATTGCCGAGGTCTATGCCTCCGACGACGCCAGTGAGAAGTTTGTTGCCGACTTCGTCAGCGCCTGGAACAAAGCCATGAACCTGGACCGCTTTGGCCTGGCATGAGATTTAATGGAAAAGGGCCGCAAGGCCCTTATCTGTTACGGGCTAAAAACGCAGCTACGGCACAGATCATTCGGGAAGCATCGAGAACGCCACAGGCGGAGCGGCAACGGATCCCAGGAGCTGTCGCCGCCTTACCGAGTGGGGGGCGGGATCAGGGTGGACCATGCTCCCAGCCGTCAAGGACCTGATTTTCAAGAATTTCAGTCGGCTGCGAGCAGATCTCCAACGGCCCGAGGCTGGGTGGCTATATGGCAAATATCCACTAATATGCTAAATTATTGATCGAATCGGGCAGTTAGGGGGTAGGGTTCGCAGCCAACCGGCCAGCCCTCCGGCCCCGCCACCCAACGACCGCATCACTACTCGGCCCGCTCCAGTTCGACCCACTTGCCGCGGTCGGCGGCGCCTTCCGACAGCCTCCCGGGGTGCGCGCCCATGTTCCCCCTTCGCCCTATCCAAGCCCGCTGGTTCGAGACCTATGTTCCCCACGAACATACGGTCCGGGCCACCGAAATTCTGGCTCGATCCGGAATGGTGGAACTGGAGATAGACCCCCGTCTGGCGGATCCCCCGAATACCCACAAGCTGCGCTATTTTGTTAGGCGTGGGCTTGAGTTGGTCGCTCGCCACCTGGAAGACCTGCCCGAGGGCCCTGACCATCCCAGCGCCCTGCTTGGCAATCCCGTCCATGTTGCCAACCAGGCTCTGCACCGGCTGCGCGTCTGGAGTGCGCGCCTGGACTACCTAAGGGAGCAGGTGGCGGAGCGGCAAGCAGAACGGGAGGACCTGCGGCTCCTCGACGAGGCCCTGCGCGCCATGCGCCGCGATGGCGTGGACCTGGACGGCCTCTTCAACGAGACCCGGTTTCTGTGCAAGTGCCTCTTCGCCTGCCCCAAGACCTGCCGGCTCGAAGAGAGCGAAGTCGCCACCCAAACCGCCCTGGTGGTCCGGGGGCCGCGGCACGACTTTCCCTTCATGATGGGTATGCCCGATCAGCGCACCCTGATCCGCCAACTGGTGGTGGAAAGGGGCTGCGAACAAGTCGGCATCCCCTCATGGCTGACCGGTAACCCGGATGAGCGCATCCACCACGTCCATGACCACCTCACCGCCCTCGATCACGAGATCGCCCGGTTGGAAATGCCCCTGAAGGAATTGCGCGCCGACCCCACCATCGCCGCTGCCCGGGCCGACATCGACACCCTGGCCTGGTATCTGGACAAGGCCGCCTGCTACCTCGGCGGCCAGGAACTCTGTCGCGTCACCGGCTGGACCACCGCAAAGGATCTGGATGGCCTGCAAGAGGCCCTCTGGCGAGCCGGCATCGAGGTCGTGGTGCGCTTTCCCGACCCGCCAGCCTCGGCACCACCGCCTGTCACCACCCTGCAGAGCTGGTGGGCCCAACCTTACCGACCCCTGCTCATGCTCTGGGGCACCCCGGACCGCAAGGAGGTGGACCCGAGCGGCCTCCTGGCCCTGTTAGTGCCTCTGCTCTTTGGTTACATGTTTCCCGACGTGGGCCATGGCCTGCTGCTGGTTCTTTTTGCCCTGCTTTTCGGCAAACGCTGGCCTGATATCCGTTTTCTGCTGCCCTGTGGCCTCGCCGCCATGGCCTGCGGCCTGCTCTTTGGCGACGTCTTCGGTTTCGACGATCTGATTCCCGCCCTCTGGCTCAAGCCCCTGGAGCATCCCATCACCGTCCTGGTGGTGCCCCTGGTTTTTGGCGTGGGAATATTGCTGCTCGGGCTGGTTCTCGCCGGTTTCGAGGCTCACTGGAACGGCGACCTGGGCACCTGGCTGGCCGTGGATGCCGCCGTGCTAATCCTCTATCTGGCGTTGCTGCTTGCCATCGCCAATCCCCAGGCCCTCTGGATCGCCGGCCTGGCCCTGATCCACTTCCTCGCCGGCAGCCTCTGGAGGTGCCACGGGGCGGGTATCCAGGCCCTGGTTAGCGCCCTGGGTGGGCTGCTCTACAGCCTGTTCGAGTTGCTGCTTAACACCCTCTCCTTCGCCCGGGTAGGCGCCTTCGCCCTCGCCCACGCCGCCTTCTCCCACACCATCATGACCCTGGCCCAAGGGGTGGAGCACCCCCTGGTGTGGTGGCTAGTGGTGATCCTGGGTAATGTCTTTGCCATCGTGCTGGAGGGCCTGGTGGTCTTCGTTCAGACTACCCGCTTGGTCCTGTTCGAATTCTTCGTCCACTTCCTGCGCGCCGAGGGGCGACTGTTCCGGCCCATGGCGGGGCCGGCAGCCCCCTTGGGCCGGCGTTGCCGCTAACGGCGTCCACCTAGGGCTAGCCCCTGTCAAACCACGGCCGGGTGGCCCTTGCAGAGATCGCCAACAACCGACCAGGTATCATCTTGTTAGCCATTCCCACATCACGATCCGGAGCAAAGTGTCATGAGTGATCCCTGGTATCGATTGGACGTGGACGAGACCCTCGCCACCCTGCAGACCTCCCGCGAACAGGGCCTGACCCCATCGGAGGCGGTAGCCCGGCAGGGCCGTTATGGCTGGAATGAGATCACCTTCAAGAAAACACCGGCCTGGATACGATTCCTGCGCCAATTCAACGATGCCATGGTCATCATCCTGCTCGTCACCGCCGCCATCACCGGCCTGCTCACGGCGCTGGGCAGCCACATGCTCCCCGACACGCTCGTGATTCTGGGGGTCGTGGTGCTCAATGCCATCCTGGGCTTTATCCAGGAGGGCAAGGCCGAGGGGGCCCTGGAGGCCCTGCGCAGCATGATGGTGCCGGAATGCATGGTGGTACGCGGCGGGGATCTGCTCCGTATCCCCTCCCGCGAACTGGTCCCGGGGGACATCGTGGTGCTGGAGGGTGGGGATAAGATCCCCGCCGATGTGCGCTTCATCGACACCCGGAATGTCCACGTAGATGAATCCTCCCTCACCGGGGAGTCGGTGCCGGTGGAAAAGACCACTGCATTAGTTGAGGGCGAGCATCTGGTCCCCGGCGACCAGAAAAATATCGGCTTCTCGGGTACCTATCTGACCCAGGGCACCGCACGAGGCCTCGTGGTCGAGACCGGCGCCCATACCGCCTTCGGCCAGATCGCCGCCATGGTGTCGGCCGCTGACGCCGGCAAGACGCCCCTGCAACGCAAGATGAGTGAATTCGTGGGAACCTTGATCAAGGCGATCCTGGCGGTCGGGGCCTTCAATTTCGCCTATGGCCTCTATCTGGGTTATGAACTCGGCTATAGCTTTCTTGGCGCCGTTTCGCTGGTGGTGGCGGCGATCCCCGAGATGCTACCGGCCCTGGTCACTTCCATCCTCGCGGTTGCCGGCACGGTGATGGCCTCGCGCAAGGCGCTGATCCGCAAGCTCCCCGCCGCCGAGACGCTGGGGGCCACCTCGGTGATCTGCTCCGATAAAACCGGCACCCTGACCGAAAACCACATGACGGTCACCCAGGTCCATGTCGCCGGGCAAAATTTGGCCGTTTCCGGGGTGGGCTATGACGTGACCGGCCATTTCTCAAGCGCCGGCACGCCCCTCGCCATGGGCTCCCTACCGGCCCTGAGACGGTTACTGGAAATCGGCGTGGCCTGCAACAATGCCCACCTGAGCGAGGCAGGCGGGGGGGTCGGCGATCCCACGGAGCTTGCCCTCCTGGTCAGCGCCGCTAAGGCGGGCATCACCAAGGAGGGGCTCCGGCGTTTCGAGGAAATTCCCTTCGACTCGAGCACTAAGTATATGGCGGTACTGGTGGCATGGGAGGGACGCCGCTTCATCGCTGTCAAGGGCGCCCCCGAGATTCTACTGCCCCACTGCTTGACCGGGCTGGACGCTGGTGGGGAGACAGGTCCCATCGACCAGGAAGACTACCTGGACGCGGCCCGGGTCTTCGCTCGCCAGGCCCTGCGTACCCTGGGCTTCGCCTTCCGAGAGGTAGACGCCAGCCATCGTGACCTGCTCCACGCCGACCTGCGCGACCTGACCTTCGCCGGCCTCCAGGGGATGATAGACCCGCCCAAACCCTCAGCCATCGAGGCGGTCGCCAGGTGCCGGGGGGCGGGCATCCGCACCGTCATGGTCACCGGCGACCATCCCGATACGGCCCAGGCGGTGGCCGCCCAACTCGGCATCGATGCCGGCCAGGTCTTGACGGGGGTGGAACTGGCAGCAATAGACGACGAGTCCCTGCGCCGCGCAGTCGAGACCGTCGCCGTCTTCGCCCGCGTGGCCCCCGAACACAAGCAGCGCATCGCCGCGGCCTTCCAGGCCAACGGCCATGTCGTCGCCATGACCGGAGACGGTGTCAACGACGCCCCGGCCCTCAAGCAGGCGGATCTCGGCATCGCCATGGGCATCGCCGGCACGGAAGTGGCGCGGGAGGCGGCGGACATGGTACTGGCAGATGACAATTTCGCCACCATCGTCAATGCCGTGGAAGAGGGCCGCCATGCCTGGAACAACCTGCAAAAGGCCATCCTCTACACCCTACCGACCAATGCGGCTCAGGCTCTGCTGATCATGGGGGCCGTGTTGCTGGCGGCCACGGTACCCTTATTCGCGGCGCGATTCGTCCTGGAACCAGTGCAGATCCTCTGGATCAATTTGCTTGATTCGGTATTGCTGACCCTGCCCCTGATGATGGAGCCCAAGGAAAAGGGCCTGCTGTCGCAGCCGCCGCGTGATGCCCAGGCCCCCATCATCAACGCCCTCTTCCTGCAACGACTGGTGGTCATGGGCCTGGCCGTGGCGGTGCCGGGCTTTCTGATCTACTACCACTTCGGCGCCCCTGCCGTAGTCGCGGGTGAGATCCTCGACCCCCTGCTGCTCACCCAGGCGCAGACCGCCGCCTTCTGGGCGGTGCTCATGGCCCACTTTGGCTATGTCGTCTCAGCACGTTCCATCTTCGCGTCGGCCTTCACCTTCAGCCCCTTCAGCAACCCCTGGTTGTTGGGTGGCATCGCCATCAGTATCCTGATCCGCCTCATCCCTACCCTCATTCCGGCGGCCTCGGATTTGTTCCGTACCGCCGAGTTTCCTGGCGACTGGTGGCCGCTCATTCTCCTGTGCTTTTTCCCCAGCTTCCTGGCGATCGAGGTGGACAAGCTCATAAGGTCAGGGTCCATTCGTTGACCTTATGAACCAGATTCCACCTACTGCCCCCTCTCGCCGGTATCCGCTAGCCGCCCTCAACGCATGACAGTCTTGATCATGGCCCCTTCATCCGCAGCGGCCTGCTGCATGGGACCCGCCACCGCGCTACCGAACATGCGGCTCATCAGGGCGATATTCATGCCCGAGATATAGACCTTTCCGTCGCTGGTCTGGTAGACGCCAAACCGGCAGGGCATGATTGATGCTAAGCGCTTGTTTTCATCCTTGGCCAACACTTGGTATGCGTGGTGGGGTTGGCAGAGGGACATGATTTTCATAGGCCCGACGTTTGTGTGACCCTTGGCTGCCAGGGACCCTTGCAAATCGTAGATTTTGGGGACCATCCAGCCACTCTCCTGGGCGGCACGGGTTAGTTCGGCAATGGTGTCATCGACCGAGAAGCGGCTTTCGTGTGTCACGATCATGAGGCGCGGCAGGGCTAACCAAGTCAGTATTGCCGCCAGCAAGACGCCGGACGTTAAACCGGCTGCAAATATCCAGGCGCGAATTTTCATAACTACCCCCCCTGGTTCGGACCAGCTCAACAGCAGTATATTCAGATACTCTTATACTCTGAACTATAGCGGTTGGTTCGGAAGGGTCAAGGGGCCCTGGCAGGTGAGCCAGGGACCCTGATGGATCCTATGTTCACCCTAGCACAGCCCAATCCTGGCCTCGCCCGACAACCTCGCATGAGACGCAACCGGCGGCGGACATTTCCGAAGAGGGTATATCAGCCATCAGGGGTTCTTTCCGGGATCCTCGCCGTCTGTTAAAAATCAATGCAAGGTAATCCTGAATACATCGAGAATTATTTATGCGCTCAGGGCGGGATAAGCAGGATCATGCGCACCCTAACCTTGAGGGACCGGTAAGATCCCTGACGCCCTAACGACGGCTACCCATGGATTCTTCCCGGAGCTCACCGCTCCGGAACCTTATTGGCCGGGTCAAACGGCCAGTCCCACGCTCCCAGGAGATCATTCGATGAAGGCACTAACGACATTCACCTTCTCCGTTCTGACGGCCGTCATGAGCCTTGCCGCTACCGCCTCGGCCATGAGGGACGAGCCCATCACCCCCATCCGCCCACCCCAGTCCATCAACCTTGGCCTGGTGGACTTGGGTAAGAAGCTCTACTTCGACCCCCGACTGTCCAAGTCCGGATTCATCTCCTGCAACTCCTGCCACAACCTATCCATGGGCGGCACGGACAACATCAAAACCTCTATCGGCGACAAATGGCAGCAAGGCCCCATCAACTCCCCAAGCGTGCTCAACTCGAGCCTGAATGTCGCCCAGTTCTGGGACGGCCGCGCGGTGGACCTCAAGGAGCAGGCTGGCGGTCCCATCGCCAACCCGGGTGAGATGGCCTTTTCTCACACCCTGGCCATCGGCATACTCTGGTCCATACCCGAATATGTGCGTGAGTTCCGCCAAGTCTTTGGTACCGACCAGATGAGCATCGATCAGGTGACGGCCGCCATCGCCGAGTTTGAGAAGACTCTGGTCACCCCCAACTCCCGCTTCGACCTTTGGCTGCTGGGCAAGAACGACGCCCTGACCCAGGAAGAACTGGCGGGCTACAAGCTATTCAAGGACAGTGGCTGCGTCGCTTGCCATAATGGCGAGGCGGTTGGCGGCAACTCCTTCCAGAAGATGGGCGTGGTCGAGCCCTACAAGGGGGCCTCCGAGGTCGAAGGCCGCGCCGCCGTCACTGGCAAGGACGCGGACCGCTTCAACTTCAAGGTGCCGACCCTGCGGAACGTCGCCCTGACTTACCCCTATTTCCACGACGGCGCCGCCGACACCTTGGGCGAGGCAGTGGATATCATGGGCCGCATCCAACTCGGCAAAACCTTTACCCCGGAGGAGAATGCCCAGATCGTTGCCTTCCTCAAGACCCTGACCGGCGATCAGCCCAGTTTCCAGTTGCCGATCCTGCCGCCATCATCCGACAAGACCCCACGGCCCCATCCCTTCAATTAAGCGAACATTCGCCTTAGGCAAGCAAAAAACCCGCGCCATCCGGAGCGGGTTTTGGTGTTGAGGCAGCCTGGGCAATCTGCATCCCCAAACGCCAAGCGTCAGGGCGCTCCGGGATGACCACAGTCCGTCGATTAGTTGAATTCGACGGCGCGGAAGGCGTAGAAGAGACCGGAATTAACTTCACCGGTCCAGGCCAGGTATTCCTTGAACTGGTCTTCCATAGCCTGGTTGGGAAAACGACCGGACTCAGAGCCCTGACCTTCCGGGAAGTCGCGGACGACTGGCTCGAAGGCCGCCAAGCGGCTTAGACCCTGGGTCTTGGTCCAGGCCAGATAGTCGTTAAAGGCGTCCTCCATCTCCTGAGAGGGGAAGAGGCCGCTGGCGGAGACTTCGCCATTGAGGGTGGGTTCCAGATACCGGGCGCTGGCCTCGTCCAAGGCCGCGGCCTGAGTAGTAGCGGCGACTAAGAAGGCGAATCCACCGGCGACGAAAATAGATTTGAGCATTAAGGCTCTCCCAAAAATGTGCGTGAAATTAGCTATATTATCTTTCTCTAATATATCAATGTCAATTCCTGGTTTCGCACTCAGAAATTGTTGCTGGCCGCGGCAAGTAGCCGGGTCCTTCACAAGCAAGATGGGGTCGTCCTCGAGGGCTGGGTTCCCGCCAGGGCAAGGCCGAGCCTAGGATCAGAGCAAGGGCAAAGAGGGTCCTTACATGATCCATACTCCCCAGAAGGGGACTCAATTGAGGTGATGTTTTTGGCTGGCACCGGGTTGGTGACCTGGGTAGGGACAGTGCCCATGGTACCGGAGGCCCCTTGACGGGCTTGGGTCCAATCAAGATCCGCAACCACGTGTTGGGCATGGGACATGCTGAACGCAAGCAGGAGACCGGGAATGAAGGCAGGATCGAGCAACCTAGCCTCGAATGGGCTCAGGGTGGATCCAAGGCCCGGCCGGAGCCGGGCCGAGCCCAACCGGATAGCCCGGTTGGGAAGTCCGTGGAATTGACCTTAGTCCTGGGTCGGACAGGTCTTGATGCCCAGCAGGGTGTAGGCGGGGCACCAGCCGAGGGCAGCGGTGATCAGAGGGATGACACCAATCCAGCCCCAAACGCCAATAATGCCGGTCAGCGTCAGGGCAATCAGGACCAGGCCGACGATGGCCCGCAGAGAACGGTCTAAGGTGCCAGCGTTCTTGGTGAAAGTCATGTGGGTTATCTCCATGCGAAGGTTTGTCGGGAGCCCCTGGCAAGGGGCTTGGTTTGGGTAAAGGTACAATGAACACCAGAAGAATAGCCTGCCAGTTTCCCTGCCTAAGTTACCAGTCCCCGCCCTCCTTGCAAGGGTCGGGCGCACATCGGGCCTCGGGGGTAGGGGTCACGCACCCTTGGGCTGGACAGCTAGAGCAGGGCGGACGAGTCCTGCCAGACGAACCTGGCCAAGGTTGTGGTCATGACCCTGCTGATGGCCATGATCGTGGTCATGGGGGAGCCCTGGTGCAAGGGGCACTCCCGCCGCCACCCGGGAGACGGCCGGCACCGGATCGGTTTCACTGGTAACGAACACCCGGATGCCGTGGCGGCTCAGGCGCTGCAGGAACCCCTGGCCCGCACCCTGGGTTATCAGGGCATCGAGCCCCGAAAGAAAGAGCGGATGATCCTCGCCATGATAGGCGTGCAGGGACATCTCCGCCGGCAGGTCGATCCGTTCCACCTCGGTAGGGAGACCCTGGGCGTCGGTCTCATAGACCAGAAAGCGGCGGGTTTTGCCCGCATGACCCGTGATGGTTTTGAAGTTCTGGCTGGTAATGGCGATACGCATAATTCAATTTTACCTGGCAAGGGTTGGTGAAATTAATCCGGCACCAGCGAAGCGCCGGATAGGTTCTGTTGATGGGGGTTGCTGGCTCCGGGCACCCGATTGGAGTTCCGTGGCTCTCAGGGCAGGGCCTCGTCAATATCGGTCTGCTGGACCTGAATGCCATGGTCCGCCAGCCAACCGACATCCAGTACCCAACGGACCAGGCGCACGTCCGGCTGCTTCTGGACCAGTTCCATGGCCCCTTTCTGGGCGTCAATGAGACGCTGCTGCGCGGCGACCATGCGGGGGTCCTCCTGGGCCAGATTCGCCAACTCCGGGTAGAGGAGGGGCAGAAAGCGGACGGCCGGAAAGGCGAAGGACCGTGGGGTCGAGAGGGTGGCCACCCCATCGCCAAACTCGGTCACCCGGAAGGCATAGGGGTAAGCGGCCACAACCGGGTCCGCCTCCAATAGCTTATTCAACTCCCAAACTCGGGGTGTCCAAAGCGAATAGAGCCAGAAGAGGACCAGGCCCAGCGCCAGAGACGCCAGGCCGATGCTGTAGTTACGCGTAAAAGTATCCATTGCGGATGGGCCTCTGATGAGCTGACAGGGACCGGGCCGGGCCGCCCAGGTAATTCCCGATCAAAACTATAGGAAGTAGGCCTCGGTGTCATTGCGCATTCGCAAACCGCCCAGCGGAGGGGAGATTTCAGCCAGGGATATCGGGCGATAGGATCAGGGGGAAGGTTTCAGGCCAGGAACTCAGCCGCCAACGGTCAAGAGATCGTCACACAGAAGTAACGCAAGAATATTAGTATAGTCTGAATTATTGAGGCCGCGTTACACTGGTTAGTCTTAATCCTTCAGACCGTAAACCCTACCAATCCCTTTACATGTCCATGGTTTGCCTGGCGACTGGAGGTGGAAAGTCTGTTCTCCCAACTATTGGCCCCGATCGACTCATGGTCCCGACATTCTTCATCCTCTTCCCCCTTTGGCTCATGCTCAATGCCTCTCTGGCCCCGGATGTTCTGGTCCTGGGACTGGTGGCGGCTTTGGTGATCGCCGGGTTGTTCCGGGGCAATATGTCACCCTTGACCCAGTTCAAGGCCACCCCGGCGGCCTTACGGGCGGCCCCCCTCTACTTACTGTATTTCTTCAAGGAACTGGTCCGTTCCAATCTGCGTCTGGCCAGGATCGTCCTGTCGCCTTCTCTGCCCCTCATCCCTGGCATCGTCAAGGTGCGCACCCGGCTCAAGAGCCGCATGGGGAGACTGCTGCTCGCCAATTCGATCACCCTGACACCGGGGACCCTGACGGTGGAACTAAAGGACGAGTGGCTCTACGTCCATTGGGTGCGGGTGGATGCCGACGACGTCGAAGGGGCCACGGCCAGTATCGTCGCGGGTTTCGAGCGCTATCTGGAGGTTATGTATGGTTGAGTTCCTCCTGGCCCTGGGGGCAGGCCTCGCCGGGGTCGCCTTCCTGCTGGCCCTCTGGCGCTTCTTCAAGGGCCCCACGGCGGCGGACCGGGTGGTGGCATTCGATGTTCTGACCATCATTGCTATCACTGGCATCCTGCTGACCGCCCTGGTCGCGGGGCGCGGCATCTACCTCGACGTGGCCCTGATCTACGCCCTCCTCTCCTTTCTGGGGGTCATCGTGGTCGCCCGTTACCTGGAGGGAGGTCTGTAATGGACGCGAGCCTCTATGCGGTTACGCCGCTCAGCCTGCTCGGTGGCCTGCTGCTGGTCGCCGGCGCCGCCTTCCTGCTGCTCGGCGGCCTGGGGCTGGTGCGTATGCCCGATGTCTTCAACCGTATTCAAGCAGGCACAAAAGCCACCACCCTGGGCACCCTCCTGAGTCTCGCCGGCATCGGTTGCCTACGCCCCGACTGGGGGCTCAAGTTGCTGCTTATCGGGCTCTTCATCCTCTTTACCAACCCCCTATCCTCCCAGGTTCTGGCCCGCGCGGCGCACCGGGTGGGCCTGAAAAAGTCGCCCCTGACCCGAGTGGACCGACTGGCGGAAGATACCGGGGAGGCGCCATGAGCGACCTGACCCTGATGCTGGCCGGTCTGCTGGGTCTGGCGATGATCGTCGCGGCTCTGGTGGCGATCAGCGGCCGGTCCTTACCCATCGCCATCCTCGCCTCCGGCCTGGTGAGCCTCTTCGCCTCGGTGCTGTTCCTGATCCTGGCGGCCCCGGACGTCGCCATGACCGAGGCGGCCATCGGCAGTGGCCTGACCACCTTCCTCTTTTTCTTCGTGCTGGGCCGGGTGCGGCGCGGCAGCCTCGAGGTTGACGACCATGATTAAGCGTCTGGCCGCCCTGCTGCTGCTCGCCGTCCTCGGCGCCCTCTTTGCCAGCCTGCTGGTGGGTTACGCCCCGGACCCGGCCTTGAACCCGACCGCCCTCTACTACGCCGAACGCACCGCCCCGGACCTCGGGGCCGCCAACCTGGTTACCGCCATCGTCATCAGCTACCGCGGCCTGGATACCCTGGGGGAGGTCACGGTGCTCTTCCTGGCGGCGGCCATCGTCGGCCTGGTCCTGGCCGGACCTAGGGCGAGGCAGGAGTTGAAACCCAGGACCGACCAGGGGGCTGAGCCCGGGGAAAATCACAGGCTGAGCGAGGCTGCCTCCAGCCGGCCCGGCGCCCCGCTCTCGGTGGGTGAACTCCTGACCACCGGCAGCCAACTGCTGACACCCATGATTCTGCTGCTCGGGGTCTATGTCTTCGCTAACGGCCACCTGACACCGGGCGGGGGCTTCCAGGGTGGGGCCATCCTCGCTTCGGCGACCCTGCTCCTGTTGCTGGCCACACCCCTCAAGCGCCTTAGCCACCGCCTGATTGCGGGTCTGGAGACCCTCTCCGGCCTGCTCTTCGTCGGCATCGGCCTCCTGGGCCTGGTCCTGGCCGGGGGCTTTCTCGACAACCGTATCCTGCCTCTCGGCACCCTGGGGGAGCTCCTTTCAGCGGGGACCATCCCCCTCATCTCGACCCTGATCGGGCTCAAGGTCGGAGCCGAATTCTCTTCCATCCTCGCCAGCCTGTCCGAGACGGAGGAGTCCTGATGCCGGACCTTGCCCAAATCGCCCTGACCACGGGTTTCCTGCTGGTTCTGATCGGTTTCTATGGCGCCCTGACCCAGCCTAACCTGCTGCGCATCATCGTCGCCTTCACCCTCGCCAGCACCGGGGTCAATATCGTCATCGTCGCCGTGGGCTACCTGCGGGGGCGCACGGCGCCCATCCTCGATGCCACCCTGACCGCCAGCGAGGCCGCCACCCGGGTCATTGACCCCTTGCCCCAAGCCCTGGTGCTCACCGCCATCGTCATCGGTCTGGGTACCACGGCCCTGATGCTCGCCTATGCCTACCAGCTCCACGCCAAAGGGCGCAGCCTGGATATCGGCAAGTTCACGGACCTGAAATGGTAACTTCATATTCTTCTCATCATGGCGGCCCAGGAACGGCAAGCCCCATCCCGCCCTGCGCCGGGGTGCCGACATGCTAAGCCCCATCCTCTTCATCGCAACGGCCCTGGGCGCCGCCTTCCTCCTGGGTCTGCTCGGCCCCCGGCAGCCCTTTGCCGCCTGGACGATCAGCCTGGCCACCCTGGGTTTCATGGCCTGGCTGGCGACAAGCTGGCTGCTGGCCCTGGTGACCGGGCAAACCGGGCCGGCAGAAATCTTCACCGCCGGCGCCCCGCCGCCCTTCGCCATCAACCTGCGGCTAGGCTTGCCCGAGGCCGCCCTGATCCTGATCGTCAACCTGACCGGCCTGCTCTCGACCCTCTACCTGAAGGGGGAACTGCTCACGCGCGGCCACCGGGCCATGGCGGTGATGTTGGTGGCGGTCATGGCCCTGAACGGCATCATTCTCACCCGCGACCTTTTCAACCTCTTCGTCTTCATGGAACTGATCGCCATTGCCACCGCCGGCCTCATCCTGCTGTCGAACGACGACCGTGCCCTGGCCGCGGGCTTCAAGTACCTGCTTGTGGCTGAGTTCGTCTCCGTCCTGCTGCTGATCGGGATTATTTTTGCCTACCATGCCAGCGGCACCCTCAACCTGGATGGCATGTCCGGGCCCGCGACTGGCCTTGGTGCGGGTAGCGCCTGGGCCCTGAATGCCGGCGGCACCATCGCCTTCCTCCTGATGTTCATCGCCCTGGTAGCCGAGCTAAAGCCCTTCCCCGCCAACGGCTGGGCCCTGGACATCTACGAATCTGCCCACCCCGCCTTCTCCGCCCTGTTCGCCGCCGCCAGCGGCACCGCCGCCCTGTTCGCGGTGGACAAGCTGCTCTACATCGGCGGGGCAGAATGGCTAGCGGTGGCCACGGGCCTCGGTCTCCTAACCTTCCTCGCTGCCAACCTGCTGGCCCTGCCCCAGGGCAAGGACCGCCGCCTGCTCGGTTATTCCTCGGTAGCCCAGACCGGCCTGGTGCTGGTGATCATCGGCCAGCGTGACATCCTCGGCGACCACTATTTCTTCATCGCCTTCGGCGTCCTGGCCGCCCACGCGGTAGCCAAGGCGGGGCTCTATTGGCTCTCCGGGCTCGTCGCGGAACGGGATCTTACCGCCTGGGCCACCCTACGTAGCCGGCCGCTCCTGATTCTGGCCTTTGTCAGCTTCCTCGCCCTGCTCACCGGCCTGCCGCCCTTCCCCAGCTTCTACGCCAAGTGGGAACTGGTGCATCTGCTGGCCGCCCATGACCGGCTGGCCCTGCTGGGACTCATCCTGTTCGGCACCCTGATCGAGGCCGGCTACCTGTTCCGCTGGTTTGGCTATGCCATCAAGCGCCCGCTACCCGCGGCGGCAACGGCCTCGCCCATCGCCTGCCCAACCCACCGGTTGATCCCCATCCTCGCCGCCCTTGCCGCCGCTTGGGGACTGGGTTATCTCTGGGGCGAGTTGTCCGGTCACAACCAACTGCTGCTGACCTGGCCCCTGGTCTTCGCGCTCCTCTTCCTGTTCCTAGAGTGGCTGCCGGCCTGGATCAAGAACTCCCTGGCCATCGCCGGCCTCCTCGCCTTCTTTGCCGCCACCTTTGATCTTTACGACCCCCTGCGCCTCATCTTCGCCATCATCTTTCTAGTGGGCGGGGCCGTCACCCTGCTCGCCAGCTACGATGCCCATGGCCGGCGGGTCGGCTTCTATCCCTCGGCCCTGCTGATGTTCGCCGGCCTGGCAATCCTCCTGCTCGCCGAGGACAGCTTTGAATTCTTCGCCGCCTGGGAACTGCTGACCCTGGGTTCCTATTTCCTCATCCTGCGCGGCAAGGCCTCCGAGCCCCATGCCCTGTCCTACCTTCTCTTCTCCCTCGGCGGCGCCTTCCTCATTCTGGGGGGTTTCGCCCTAGCGGCCCAGGGGGCGCTGGGACTGGAACTGGTCGCCCTTACCCGGGTACCAGCACCCCTCTCGGCCTGGGTCTTCGCCCTCTTGGCCCTTGGCTTCATGACCAAGACCGCCGCATTGGGCCTGCACATCTGGCTTCCCGGAGCCCACGCCGAGGCAGAGACGGACGTGTCCCCCATGGTCTCGGGTATCCTGCTCAAGGCCGGGCTCTTCGGGCTCTTCGTCCTGCTCATAGGCATGGGCAAGCAGCAACTCTACGGCGTTGAACTGACCCATGTCATGCTCTGGATCGGCGCCTGCACCGCCCTGATCGGCAATCTGCTGGCCGCCTTTCAGGAAGACGCCAAGCGCCTGCTGGCCTACTCCTCCATCGGCCAGATGGGCTATGCCATGTTCGGCCTGGGCCTGATGAACCACCTGGGCTGGCTCATGGCCCTGATGTTCGTCGTCAACCATTACATCTACAAGTCCATGCTCTTCCTCTCGGTGGGCGGTGTCGCCAAGCGCACCGGCACCCGTGACATGTACCGCATGGGCGGACTCATCACCCTCATGCCCCTGTCCTTCATCGCCGTGCTCATCGGCATCATCGCCATCTCAGGGGTGCCCCCCTTGTCCGGTTTCGGCGGGCGCTGGATCTTCTACAACGCCATCCTCGACACCGAGTCCCGGCTCCCGCTGGTGATCCTTTTCTTCGCCGGCCCCATCGCCTTCCTCTACCTGTTCCGGCTCATTCACACCATCTTCCTCGGCCAACTGAAGGACGAGCACCGGCGGCTCCGGGAGGCGCCCTTCTGGATCGTCCTGCCGCAGATGCTGTTCGTCGTCCTGCTCATGGCCTTCGCCCTTTTTCCGGGGCTGGCCCTGCGCCGGGTCGATGCCTATATTGGCCAGTTCTTCCCCAACGGCGGCCTGGACTGGGAAGGCCTGGTCATCTCCAGCCACTACGGGTACTGGAACCCGGTGGCCATCATGATCATCATCGGCGTCATCTTCACGACGGTCTTCGCCTGGCTGCTGTTCGTCAACCGCCGCGCCCAGCAGGTCAAGCAGTTCAATATCGCCTTTGCCGCCGAGCGTCCCTACCGGCCAGAGACCACCCACTTCGCCTGGAACTTCTTCGCCCCCTACCGCAAGGCCCTGGGCTTTCTTACCCTGCCCCTGGCCACCCACTTTTGGGAGTCCCTGACCGACCTGCTCCACACCGCTGGCGATCTGGGGCGGCGCCTCTACACCGGCAACGGCCAGACCTATGCCTTTCACTTCCTGGCCTTCGCTGTCATCGTCCTGTTGTGGGGCCTGGGGGTCCAGCCATGAATTTTGACTGGATGAAGATCCCCTATTCCCTGCTGACGCTCTTCATCGTCTTCAACTACGGACTGTTGCTGAATGCCCTGGTCGCCAAGATCGCCGCCCGGGTCGGGCGCCGCCATGGCATCCCCATCTGGCAGAACTACATAGACCTGATCAAGAACTACGGGCTGCGGACTTCCATCAGCCACGGCGTCCACTTCTACCTGGGGCCCGTATTCCGGCTGACGGGTGGCATCGGCCTCGTGCTCTTCGTGCCGACCCTGTACGGCAGCCATATGTTCACCAACCTGTCCTTCGCCGGCGACCTCATCCTGGCCCTCTATTTCATCTTCTTCGGCACCCTGGGCATGGCCCTGGGCGCTGGTGAAAGTGGCCACCCCTATGCCGCCATTGGCGTCAGCCGCGGCCTGTCCCAGGTCACGGCCTCTGAACTGCCCCTCGGCCTGGCAGTCTTCGCCGTGGCCCTGCAATACCAGACCCTGTCGGTAACTGAGATTGTCGCCGCCCAGCAAGGCGGTTTCCTGCACTGGACCTTCTTTACCAATCCCCTGGCGGTGGCGGCGGCCATGCTGTCCTTCCTTGGCTCTATGATGCGCCCGCCCTTCGACCTGGTGCTGGCGCCCCAGGAGATCCCCATCGGTCCGCCGACGGAATACCACTCCTCCTATCTGGCCCTGATGCAGACCAACCGGGCCATCTTCCCCATCGCCAAGATCATTATTTACATGAACTTGTTCTTCGGCGGGGCAACGAGCTGGCCAGTCTTCTTCTTAAAGGTCTTCTTGATTTACATGGTCTCGGTTCTGGTCGGGGTAGTCTTCCCCCGTTTCCGGGTTGAACAGTCGATCCGCTGGTTCCTGGTCTGGGCAGTGCCAATGGGCGTGATGGGGGTGTTGTGGGTATGAACGAGATGACATCATTAAAGCCGGAACTGCAAGAGCACCTGGTCAAGGACCTGGACAGGGTCGAATTGGAGGTCGAGGCCCTGCGGGACTACTACAGCGAGGCCCTACCCGAGGTGCAGCCCCCGGGTATGAAGGAGGTGACATCGTTAAAGCCGGAACTCCAAATGCGCCTGGTCAAGGGCCCGGACGGGGTCGAATTCGAGGTCGAGCCCCTGCGGGACTATTACTGCGAGGCCCTACCCGAGGTCCAGCGCCCGGCCTACTTCCCGATCATTGAAGACCTGTTCAACTGGGCCAGGTCCGAATCCATCTGGATCCTCGGCTTCGGCACCGGCTGTGGCGCCATCGAGATGCGCCCCCTGATGACGCCACGCTTCGACGCCTACCGCTATGGCATCCAGTGGCGGCCCACCCCGCGCCAGGCCAACCTCTTCGTCATTTCCGGCTACCTGTCGGTCAAGACCCTCAAGCGTGTCATCCGCTCCTACGAACAGATGCAGAACCCCAAGTACGTGGTCGGCCTGGGCTCCTGCACCATCAACGGCGGCATGTACTTCGATTCCTACAACACCATCAAGCGTCTGGATCAGTATCTGCCGGTGGACCTCTACATTACCGGCTGCATGCCCAGGCCCGAGGCCCTGCTCGCCGGCTTCCTGGACCTGAAGCGACTCATCCGCGCCGGCAAGGCCGAGGGCGCCAACCAGTACGCGGAAAATTTTGCCTGGTACAAGGCCAACCAGAAGCAGGTTATCCAGGATTGGGACATGCCGGACTACAACTGGTAGCAGCACGAGCGAGACAGGATCATGCCCAGCAGCCATAACAATCAGACCGGGACGGGGAAAGCCATAGCCGGGGTACAGCAACCCGGCTTAACCGCCATCCACCAGCGGCTGAGGGACCTCTTCCCCTTAGGCGACCTGGCCGTGCAGAGGCCCGACCTGGCCTTCGTTGAGTTGCCGCACGGGCATCTGCGCCCGTCCCTCCTGCACCTGCGTGACCGGGAAGGCTTCAGCCACCTGGTGCTGCTCACCGCCGTGGACTGGCTTGAGGCAGGGCAGTTCCAAATTACCTATCTGCTCTGCAACCGCGCCGCGCGCCTGGACCTGGGCCTGCGGGTGCGCATCCCCCGGGACGCGGCCACCCTGGAAAGCATCCACGATCTCTGGCCCACCGCCGCCACCTATCAGCGGGAACTGCGGGAGATGTTCGGTATCGACTTCCCCGGCAGCCCCCGTCTCCACGAGGACTTCATTCTGGAGGGCTGGCATGACATTCCACCCTATCGGCGTGATTTCGACACCCTGGACTACGCCCGAAAGGCCTTTGCCCAGCGCCCCGGCCGCGAGACCCTGGACCCGGCGACCCACATGCAACAACAGCTCTACCCGCCGGCGCTTCCCCGCGCCGAGCTGCCCGCCACGGGAGGCAAAGGCTGACATGGGCCTGCTCACTCCCGACCGTAGCCAGTATCCCGCCACCCGGCTGGATGGCAGCCTCGACATCGACCTGAGCTCGGGCAAGTACCTCAAGCTCTGGCAGGGCCCCCAGCATCCCGGCATCACCGGCAACATGGCGGTGGAACTCACCGTCTGCGGTGACGAGGTGGTGGAGGGCCGGGTCCACGTGGGCTATCTGCACCGCGGCTTCGAAAAGCTGATGGAGCGGCGCACCTTCATCCAGTGCTTCCCCATCGTCTGCCGCATCTGCGTCCCCGAGCCGGACTTCAACGAATACTGCTATGCCGCCGCCGTGGAGGAACTGGCGGGCATCCAGGTCCCGGAAACGGCGAACTGGATCCGTACCCTCATCCTCGAGATGGGCCGCATCAATAGCTACCTCATGTACCTGGGCGGCCAGGCCGGCGCCTTGGGCCTGGGCGTCATCGGCCAGTGGACCACCTACGCCCGCGACCTGATGCTGGATCGCTTCGAGGAACTGACCGGCGCCCGCATCTACCACATGTTCATCCTCCCCGGCGGGGTCCGCGACGGTCTGCCGGACGGCTTCAGCGCACGCATGGACGTGACTCTGCGGGAGATCGAGAGTGTCCTCAGGGATGTCCAAGAGACGATGTTCCGCAATGCCGTCTTCAAAAAACGCACCGTCGGCCAGGGGGTGATCGACCCTGCCTGGCTGGACCCCTACGGCGTCACCGGTCCCAATGCCCGCGCCGCCGGGGTACCCCGGGACGTGCGCACAGACTTCCCCTACCTGGTCTATCCCCAGTTGGATTTCGAGCCGGTGACGGGCCAGGACTCGGACATCTTTACCCGGGCCGAGGTGCGCCGCCGGGACCTGCTGCTTTCTCTCGACCTGATCCGCCAGATCCTGGCCCGCATGCCCCGCCAGGGACCCGTGATGGCCACCATCCCTAATGTTCTGCACTGGAAGATCGCCCCCGGGGAGACCTATGTCCGCGGCGAGTGCTCTCGCGGCGAGTACGGCTATTACCTGGTCACCGACGGCAGCGGCTACCCGCGCCGGGTGAACGTGCGGGGCCCCTCCTACACCCATGCCATGGCCCTGCTGGAGCGCATGATCGTCAACTGCAATATCGCCGACGTGGCGGCCCTCATGGTATCCCTGCACACCTATCCGCCCGAGATCGAGCGCTAACAGCGAGTGCCAGCAGCGTGATCAGTGACAACGGCAGCGAAATACCCCCACTGGGTGAGTTGGCGGCTTGCCCCGGCCGGATGACGGCGGTTGGGGGACGCCGTGCATACGTCCCTGTAGGCTTGAGGACAGCATCCCTGCTGTCGACACCCCCAACCGCCGTCATCCGGCCCTTCTTCCGTGCGCCAAAAATTGACCGGCCCAAGGTTCAGCAACCGAGATAGCTATGAGCGTGTCCGACGTCCTTTCCCCCTTCACCGCCTGGAAAAACCTCTTCCGCGACCCGGTGACCATCCGCGACCCGCTCCGGGACCGCCCCGGGGCCCCCCGTTATCGCGGCTTCCACCAGAATGACCTGGAGAAATGCATCGGCTGCGGGACCTGCGAGGCCATTTGCCAGAACGCCGCCATCGACATGGTGCCGGTGGCGGGCATCGAAACCAGATTAGGTGACTCAGGCCTGCGGCCCCGCATCGACTATGGCCGCTGCTGCTGGTGTGCCCTCTGTGTCGATGTCTGCATGACCCAATCCCTGTCCATGTCCAATAGTTACACTTGGGTGGACGTGGATCCGGAGGCCTTCCGCTTCACCCCGGGTGTGGATATCCACTCCTGGGACCAGGAGGCCCTGGGCTATCACCGCCCCGACGGCCACCGGCTGACCGCCGCGACCCGGGTGACCATGAATGAAACAGCCCCAGAGATCCGCATCGACTCCTTCGCCGAGATCGTCCAGGGCTACGGCCCTGAAGCGGCGCGCCTGGAGGCCGACCGCTGCGTCTCGTGCGGCCTGTGCATCGCCACCTGCCCCACCCACATGGCAATCCCCGACTACATCGCCGCCGTGCGCGATGGGGACTACGAGCGCGGAGTGCGCCTGCTTTACCAGACCAACCCCTTCTCGGCGGTCTGCGGCCGGGTCTGCACCCACAAATGCGAGACCAGTTGCGCCGCCCGCCACGAGGGCGACCCTATCGCCATCCGCTGGCTCAAGCGCCACATCCTGGACCAGGTGACCCCGGAGCAGGTGCGGGCCATCGTCGGCGGCCCCGGCCCGACCACCGGCCTCAGAGTTGCCATCGTCGGCGCCGGCCCGGCGGGGCTCACCGCTGCCTTCGACCTGGCTCGCCAGGGCCACGGCGTCACCGTCTTCGAGGCCCAGGACCAGCCCGGTGGCATGACCCGCTGGGGTATCCCCGAATACCGATTGCCCTACGCGGCCATCGACCGTGATATCGATGTCATCCGCTCCGTGGGCGTGGAAATCCGCTGCAACATCCGTGTGGGCCTCGATCTGGCCCTGGAGGACCTTCGCCAGGAATATGATGCCGTGCTGCTCGCCTTGGGCCTACACCAGGGCCGTGCCACCCGCATCCCTGGCAGTGACCACCCGGACGTGCGCAGGGCCGTGGACTTGCTGCGCCAGGCCACCGCCGGGGAGGACTTCGGCACCCCGCGCCAGGCGGTGGTCATCGGCGGCGGTAACGTCGCCATGGACATCGCCCGCACCCTGGCCCGTCTGCAACGTCGGTCCTACGGCCAGGTCCAGGTCACCGTCACCGCCCTAGAGGATCTGGACCACTTCCTCGCCGACCCGGAGGAGATACGCGAGGCGGGTGAGGAAGGCATCCAGATCCTCGCCGCCCGCGGTCCCCGGGAGGTCATGATCAGGGACGGCCGGGTGACGGGCCTCAAGACCTGGCGGGTCAAGGCCATCTTCGACGAACAGGGGCGTTTCGCCCCGACCTTCGACGCATCTGACGAGCAGTGCCACCCCGGCGAAATGGTGGTGGAGGCCATCGGCCAGATGACCGATACTAGTTTGCTAGGCGATGATCTCACCGAACGCCTGGCCTGGGTGCGCGGCCGCCTCCAGACAGATGCCGGCGGCCGTACCAGCGAGGACTGGCTCTGGGCCTCCGGTGACATGGTGCTGGGTCCGGACGTGGTCACCGCCGTGGCCGACGGCCACCGGGTCGCCTCCAACATCCATTCCGCCCTCCGTGAACGGGAGCAAAGCCGATGACCGAAGGCACCCACGATATCGAAATCCTGCGGGGCAAGACCAGCCTAGGCGACATCCTGGCAGTCGCGACCTCCTTCGAGGCCTCGGCCCGCGACTTTTACACCGACCTCATCCCCAAGGTCAGCAAGCGCATCCGCTACCTGGTCGAGGAACTGGCCTTAGAGGAACAGGACCACCACAACTTATTCCGTAACCTGGCCGAGCGCACCGACCTGGCCGAGCAGATCCAGGCCGAGGTCCAGCGCACCGCCAGCGATAGTCGCTTTTCCGACTGCATCCACCTCCCCGATCTGGGCGACAACCCCGACGACCAGGCGGTACTGCAATACGCCATGGGCCGCGAGCACGCCGCCATGCTGCACTATACCGAACTCGCCGAGACCACCCCTGCGGGCCCCATTCGCGACCTGTTCCGCTATCTCGCCAGCGAGGAGACCAAGCACAAGCTCGCCCTAGAGAAGCTCTACTACGAGACCATCCACCGCGGAGGCGGAGTCTGATCGCCGCCACCAGGCTAAACCCATCTCCATCCCATCGGCCCAATCAGATCGTGTAATCCCCACCAAGACCCGCGAGAGGCGGTATATCGCCAAAATCAGGAAAAGGTGATTAAGCGGGCGAGCCGCAGATGATATTTTTCATCCTCAGCGAGAAATATCCTGACCTGGCTCAACAGAAGGCCTGTTTGGGCGCAGCCTCCCTTGATGTTGTGTAATATAAGTTTCTGCTAATGCTACACGGGAGGCGGCACCTTGGACGACACCCTGAAGAGGCTTTTGGAGGCCGAGATGCGCGCCGAGGGACTGGCGCAACAGGCCGAGGAAGAGGCGGAGCGCCTGGTACAGGCCGCGGTTACTGAGGCCAAGGCCCAGGAGGAGCGTTTCCGCGCCCGCATTCCGGACCTGCACAAGGGCTACCTCCAGAAGTCCGAGGAACGCGCCGAGCAGACCATCGCCGAACTCAAGCGCCGCTATGACGAACGCCATGTCCAGCTGCGCAATATGGCGGAGGAACGGGAGGAGGACGCCCTGGCGGCGGCCTTCGACCTCCTGTTGGCGGCGGACTGAAACCGAACCTAAGCCGGATTCACCTCGCCAGGCTCCTGCATCAACCCCGCACCTGCCATGAAGCACTCGGCGCACCAGGCCTATCTCAACACGCGCGTCTCGGCGATGGCGACGCGCTTGTTCACACCTGGTAACCTCGCGACCTGGTCCCACCGCCCCTTGGAGGAACTGGCCAGAACCTTCGGCCTGACGGCGGCCCTTGACAGCCAGTTCCCGGTCAAAACGCGCAGCCGGGCGGTAGAGCAGGCCCTGATCAAGACCTTGCTCTCGGAATTGCGCATCCTGATCCTGCCCATGTCGGCGAACGAGCGGACCCTGATCCTGGACTGGGGACGCCACTATGCCCTGTCCAATCTCAAGACCATCATCCGCGGCAAGCTTTTCGACCTGGATCCTAAGGAAATCGCCGCCAACCTCTACGAACTCCCCCCTAATCTGCGGCTGCCGCAGCAGGATCAGCTCTTTCAGGCCGAGAATGTGTTGGAACTGCTGCGCCAGCTCGAGGGGGGTCCCTACAGCATCATTGCCCGCCAGGCGCGGGAGCTTTATGAGCGTAAGCACGAACCCTTTGCCTTGGAGGCGGCCATCGACCAGCGTTATCTGACAGGTCTGGTACGTGAAACCGCGCCCTTCGAGGACAACAGCACCCATTCCCTGCGCCATTTGATCGGCGCCGTCCTTGATCGGGTCAATATCCTCTGGCTGTTGCGCTTTCGTTTCTCCTATCAGCTTTCACCTAGCGAGACCTTCTTTCAGTTGGTCCCCTCTCTGGGGCGGATGCACCGCGATCGCCTACTGGCCTTGGTCAATCTGGGAAAGTTTGAGCAGGTGCTGGCGGCCCTGCCGCCACCGCTGGATGCCAAACTCGCCGGGAGCCTGGATCTGGTAGATGTCCAACGGCGGCTCAACGCCCATGTCCGCGAGGAGGCCCGGCAGGTCATTAGCCGCGGTCATGCCAGTGTCGCCCGCGCCCTGGCCTATTTGATCCAGCGGGAACAGGATCTGCTCGCACTCTTCTCCCTCGTTCAGGGACGGCTCCTCGAACTGCCCACGGAACTGGTGGATATCGCCACCGAGGTAGCGAATCCCCGCTGCCCGATGAGAACGGGCAGGACGGCCTGAGCCATGATTGAAGTCGCCCCGTACCCCAACCGGCACCCGAGCCAGGTGTAAACCCGGATGTTGCGGCCAACCCCCATGAAGCACGTCCGCCTGTTAATCCTGGGCGAAGACCTGCCGCGGGCCTCCCTCACCCTGGCGGAGTTGGAAAGCTTCCATGCCGACGCGCGCGCGCCGGAACATGATGACCTCGATGGTCTGCCTGGTCTCCCCTATCGCGACACCTGGCGGCAAGCCAGTTCCCGCCTGGAAAAAATCACCAAGCTGGTTCCCCTCCCGACCGAAGGCATACCCCTAAACCCGCGGGTCATCCCCGAGGAAGAGTTGGTGGAGACCAATAACTGGCTGGGCGGCATCTGGGAAATCTCCTCCCACTACGAGGAGGAATTTCGCGCCATCGATGACGAAGATCGCTTGATCCGGGAACAGCAGTCGGCCCTGAGCAATTTCGAGGATCTCGATATCGACTTGGGGATGCTGCGCAGCAAAACGCGCTTCCTGGATTTCTATGTGGGTGTCGTCCCCTACGCCAACGTACGCCAACTCGAAGGGGCGGTGGGGCTGGCGGATCACCTGCTCTTTCAGTATATGGTGACCGGAGACGATGCCCATGTGGTCATAGTCGGTCCCACCGGGGATATGGAGTCCCAGCTCGAATCCGTGTTGCGCAGCGCCGGCTTCCGCCATCTGCCCATCCCCCCGGAGTTGGACCATGAGCCCCAGGTCATGCGCGCCGAACTGACCCGCCGCCGTGAGGCTACCACCGCCCAACGCCAGGCCCTGAGCCAACGGCTGGCAGACTGGTCCGCGGGTCTCCGGGAGCGCCTGCTCGCCAGCCGCGAGCTACTGCTCCTGGCGGAGCCCCTGGTCCAGCTTGATGCCTCCATCCGCGGGCGCGGTGCCCTGGCCCATCTCACCGGCTGGGTCCCGGCCGCCGCGGTGAAGGAACTGGAACAGCGCCTGCGCGCGACCCTGAGCCTGCCCTTCGTCCTCACCAGCCGCGACCCCCTGCCAGAGGAAAGACCCCTGGTACCGACGGTGCCTACCCACAGCCGTCTCCTGGCGCCCTTTGCCCTGCTGGTCCATCAATATGGCATCCCGCGTTACGGCGAGGTTGATCCCACCCCCCTCTTCGCGGCCACCTTCCTGCTCATGTTCGGGACCATGTTTGGCGATGTGGGCCAGGGCACCGTCATCGCCGTGCTAGCCTGGTATTTTCGCGCCAAATTAGGACGCTTCTTCCTCTTTGGGGTTATGGCGGGTGCCTCGTCCCTGATCTTTGGCTTCCTCTTCGGCAGTGTCTTCGGCTACGAGCACTGGCTGCCGGCACTCTGGATGTCGCCACTGCACGACCCCTTGCTCATGCTGCGGCTGGCCCTGGGCTGGGGTGTCCTCTTCATTGCCCTGGCCTGTATCCTGGCCATCTACAACAGAGCCGTGATCGGCAACTGGATGGGGGCCCTCTTCGGCCAGCATGGCCTGGTCAATCTGATCTTCTACCTGGCCCTGGCCTGGGGCGGTGTAGGCATCAGCCAGGGGCAGGGCTTCGGTCAGGGCCCGACGCTGCTGATCATCCTCTCCCTGGGCGTCCTGGCCTGGCACGGTTGGGGACACCTCGAAGCCCCGATCCCGGAAAAGGTGCTGGTGGTCTTCATCGAGACCCTGGAGACCCTCGTCGGCTATGTCTCCAACACCCTGTCCTTCCTGCGCGTGGCGGCCTTCAGCCTCAACCACGCGGCCCTGGCCCTGGCCGTCTTCACCCTAGCCAGCATGATGGGGCCCTTCGGCCATGGCGTGACCCTGGTACTGGGCAATGTCTTCATGATCGTCCTGGAAGGGGGCATAGTACTGATCCAGGTGCTGCGTCTGGAGTTCTACGAGGGGTTCGCGCGCTATTTCTCCGGCGATGGCCATGCCTTCACCCCGCTGCGACTGGGACCTGCCCCGGTAGAAAGGCCCTGACAGGCCAGGTGCCCTTAACCCTTTTTGCCCTAACCCGCTCTAGCAATATAGGAGTTCATCATGTACTGGCTCGTTGGCATCATGTCCTTCGCCATCCTCGGCCTCATCATCGGCGGCCTGATCCTTGAGTTGCGCCCTGCCCTCGCCGGCCGCATGCGGCCCTGGTACCAGCCGGCCATGGGCGCCCAACTTGTGACCTTCGTGGTTGCCCAGCTTGGCTTGCTGGTCCTCGGCATCAACGACGCCTTCGCCCAGACCGCAGAGGTCGTGACAGTGGTGAACGAGATGTCCACGGGTATGGGCCTGGCCATCATCGGCGCCGGCATCCCCACCGCCTTATCGACCATTGGCGCCGGGATCGCGGTGGGACCCATCGGCGCCGCGTCCCTGGCAGCTATCACGGAGAAGCCGGAGAATCTGGGCCGGACCCTTATCTACCTGGGCCTGGCGGAGGGTATCGCCATCTATGGTCTGGTGGTCAGCATCCTGCTGCTGAACAAGATTTAAGCCGGGAGTCAGGCCCGTGGCCAGCGAGAAGAACACCGGACAGGTTACCCGCATGCTCTTCCTGGGCGACGAGAGCCTCGCGGACGGTTTCCGCATGATCGGCTTCGAGACGCACCCCAACCCAAGTCATGCGGGGGTGGATCAGCTCTTCCAGGACCTGATCCGCCGCGGCGACAAGGTCTTCGCCATCGTGGACGAGACGCTGATGCAGGCCAAAATTCCGGGGCTGGAGCGGGTGCGCGCCGAGGGTGGACGTATCATCGTGACCGCCGTGCCCCGCCTGAAGGGGCCACACCGCCTGGCCAGCGACGTGGCTGATCGCCTCGACGCCATGTTCGGCAAGGCCGCAGGGTCGACCTAAAGACCCCGTCTCCGGCGGGTCAGCACCAGGCCCATTATTTTTGGATTTGAACCCATAGCCATGTTTGTACGGGATTCATCGTGAACCAGGTAGAAGAACTCGAACGGGCCCTGCTTGCCCGCGCCGAACGACTCGCCAGCGCTTATCGGGAAATGACCCAGCGCAGCCGCGACACCATCCTGCGCGAGGCGGCAGATCGCCTCCGGCTGCGGGAGCAACGCGAGGAATCCATCGCCCGCTCCCTGGGCGAACGCGCCTTCCGCCAACAGGTCCAGGCCAGCGAGCTCAGGATGCAAAGCCAGCTCGACCGGGTGCGCTGGAACCTGGTGACGGACGTGGAGGGCCGGCTGCGCGAGCGGCTGCAAGCCTTTATGAAGGACGAGGCGGCCTACAACCTAACCCTGGAGCACTATCTGATCCAGGCAGTGGCCGAGATCGAGGCCGAGAAACTGGTGGTTGAGGTCAACGCCCACGACCACCAGCGCCTGGCGCCCCAGTGGGAGGCCCTCGCCCGCCGCATCGCGCCGGACAAGCACCTGCATCTGGCGGAGCATCCCATCCATTGCCTGGGCGGGGCGCGCGTAGCCAGCGCGGATAACCGCATCCGGGTCGACAACACCTTCGAGGGCCGGCTGGAGCGGCTGCGCGCCAGGATCCAGCAGGTCATCCTGGAACGGCTACTGCCTGGCGGCCTCGACACCGGCAACCTCTTTGGCGGCTGACATCATGAGCGAACCTTCCCGTACCGGCTTCATTCGCGAGATCAATGGCCCCATCGTCACTATCGTCCTGCCCGGCGTCCGCAATGGCGAGCAGGTTCGCATCGGTGAACTGGGGCTATTCGGGGAGGTCATCTCCCTACGCGGCCAGGAGGCCGTTGTCCAGACCTACGAATCCACCGACGGGGTCCGCCCCGGCGAGCCCGCCACCGGCCTGGGCTGGCCATTGTCAGTAGAACTGGGGCCCGGGCTCTTGGGCGGCATTTTTGACGGTGTCCAGCGCCCCCTGGAAAAGATCGCCCTCCAGTGCGGCGACTACATCAACCGCGGCTTGAACATAGCGGCCCTGGACCGCGCGCGGGTCTGGGAATTCGAACCCAATCCCAAGCTGGAGCCCGGCACCCGGATCGCCCCCGGCACCGTCCTCGGCACGGTCCAGGAGACCCAGACCATCCTGCACCGCATCCTGGTGCCCCCCACCCTGAGCGGCGAACTGGAGGAGATCGCCCCCGCCGGGGACTATGACCTGGAAAAGACTATCGGACACCTGCGCGACGACCAGGGCCATACCCATCGCCTCAAGCTCTTCCATCGCTGGCCCGTCCGCAAGCCACGCCCCTACCTGCGGCGCGATGATGGCATCGCCCCCCTGATCACGGGCCAGCGGGTTATCGACAGCTTCTTCCCCCAACTCAAAGGTGGAAAGGGGGCGGTACCAGGCCCCTTCGGCGCCGGCAAGACGGTGGTGCAGCAGCAGGTGGCCCGCTGGTCGAACGCCGACATCGTCATCTATGTCGGTTGCGGCGAGCGCGGCAACGAGCTGGTGGACGTGCTGGAGACCTTCCCCCAACTCGACGATCCCTACTCCGGCCGCAAACTCATGGAACGAACCCTGTTGGTGGCCAACACCTCCAACATGCCGGTGGTGGCGCGGGAGGCCTCGGTCTATGTCGGCATCACCATGGCCGAGTACTACCGCGACATGGGCTACGACGTGGTCATGCTGGCGGATTCCACCAGCCGCTGGGCTGAAGCCCTGCGCGAGGTCTCGGGCCGGCTGGGCCAGATGCCGGTGGAAGAGGGCTATCCGGCTTACCTGGCCTCGCGCCTGGCCGCGGTTTACGAGCGCGCCGGCCGGGTCGAGACCTATGGCGCCGGCTCCGGCTCCGTAACCCTGATCGGCGCCGTCTCGCCCCCCGGGGGCGACTTCTCCGAGCCGGTGACCAGCCACACCAAAGACATCATCGAGACCTTCTGGGCCCTGTCCAAGGAGCTGGCGGACGCCCGCCACTATCCCAGCATCGACTGGGTGACCAGCTTTTCCGGCCACGTCCACACCGCCGCCGAGTGGTGGCACCAGGAGATCAGCCGCGACTGGGAGCGCCGCCGTACCGAGGCCCTGGCCCTGTTAGCACGGGACGCGGAGCTGTCGCGCATCGTCAACCTGGTGGGCCCCGAGGCCTTGTCCTCCGCCCAACGCTGGGAGCTGGAGGGCGCGGCCCTCATCAAGGAGGGCGTGCTTCAGCAGAGCGCACTCGACGAGGTGGACACCTTTTGCTCGCCACGCAAGCAGTTCGCCCTGCTCGACCTGGTTATCTTCATTTTCAAGCAAGGCGCGACCCTAATTGAGCTGGGCGTGCCGGTGCAGGAGCTACAACAATTGCCCCTCATGGCCCGGGCACGGCGCTGCAAGTCCATGTTCAACAGCGAACAGGTGGACCAGATCGAGGCCCTGCGGGAAGAGGTCGGACGTGTCTTCGAGAAGATGCGCCTGGAATACGCCAAGCACGAAGCAGCCGCTACCAACCTATAGGCTGGGAATTCGCCATGAGCATCAAAGAATACCGCACCGCCGCCGAGGCCCGCGGCGGCCTGTTGGTCATGAAACGCACCCCTGGGGTTGCCTTTGGGGACCGGGTTCTGATCCTGGATCACGCCGGCAACCGACGCAATGGCCAGGTCATCCGCGCCGCCAACGACGAGACCCTGATCCTGGTCTTCGAGGGCACGGATGACCTGGACCTGGAATCCACCTGGGTACGCTTCCTCGACGAGCCGGTGGAGATAGCCCTGTCGCCGGAGTTGCTGGGCCGGGTCTTCAACGGTCTGGGAGAGCCCAAGGATAACCGGCCGCCTATCCTGTCCAATATCCGTCGCCCCGTCACCGGTGCCGCCATCAATCCGGCGGCCCGCACCTATCCACGCGAGTTCATCCAGACCGGCATCTCCACCATCGACGGGCTGAACAGCCTGGTGCGGGGCCAGAAACTGCCCATCTTCTCGGGCTCAGGCCTACCCCACAACCGCCTCGCCGCCCAGATCGTCCGCCAGGCCCGCCTTAAGGACGAGGACACCAGCTTCTCCATCGTCTTCGCGGCCATGGGCGTCTCCTACGCCGACGCCAAATTCTTCCGCGACGAGTTCGCCAGTTCCGGTGTGCTGCGCAACGTAGTCATGTTCATCAACCTGGCGGACGATCCCCCGGTGGAGCGCCTGACCCTGCCCCGTACCGCCCTCACCGCCGCCGAATATCTGGCCTATGACCTCGACCGTCATGTCCTGGTGGTGATGACCGACATGACCTACTACGCCGAGGCCCTGCGCGAGGTCGCCACCGCCAAGGGCGACGTGCCGGCGCGCAAGGGCTATCCCGGCTATCTCTATTCCGATCTGGCGGAGATCTACGAGCGCTGCGGCCGCATCCACCAGCGCCACGGCTCCATTACCATGATGCCCGTGGTCTCCATGCCGTCTGACGACATCACCCACCCCATCCCGGACCTCACCGGCTACATTACCGAGGGCCAGATCGTGCTCTCCCGCGAGTTGCACAACCAGGGCGTTTATCCCCCGGTGCATATCTCCCCCAGCCTGTCACGGCTCATGAAGGACGGCATCGGCAAGGACGACACCCGCGAGGACCACCCCCGGGTTGCCGCTCAGCTTTATGCCCTCTATGCCCGCGCCCTGGAAACGCGCAACCTGGCCTCTATCATCGGCGCCGACGAGCTCTCGGAGCGCGACAAGCGCTTCCTGCGCTTCGCCGACGCCTTTGACCAGCGCTTTGTCGGCCAGGGCGAGGCCGAGGACCGCTCCATCGAGGCCACCCTCAACCTGGCCTGGGAACTCATGTCCAGCTTCCCACGCGATATGCTGACCCGCCTGAGCGAGACCGACCTGGCCAAGTACCACCAGGGCTCCGAGTAATGACCGGGCGGACGGACTGACATGGCCCAACAATTCATCAAGGTTCCGCCGACCAAGAATACCCTGCTGAAGCTCAAGAAGCAGGTCAAGTTCCTGGAAGAGGGCCATGACCTGCTGGAACGCAAGCGCGAGCTGCTGACCCGCCTGGTCTACGAGCGCATCGGCGAGTACCGGCGTCTGCGTCAGGAGGCGGAGGCGGGCGTAGCGGAGGCCTACCGCTGCCTGTCCATCACCCATCTGCGTATGGGCAGCCGCGGCATCAATCAGGCCGCCCTGGGCTCCGAACTGGCCCTACGGGTCGATATCCTGCCGCGCCGCAGCCTGGGGGTGGAGTATCCGGCGGTCTCCGCCGAGCGCCTCCCCCTCAAGCCCGTAGGCCTGCTGGGCACCGACGCCAGTTTCGACAACACCCGCGCCAACCTGGCGGACCTGGCCGTCATCCTGGCCCGCCTCGGCGAGGTGGAAATCGCCCTCCACCGCCTGATGGAGGAACAACGCAAGGCCCAGAAGCGCGTCAACGCCCTCAAATACAACATCATTCCCCTCTACCGCCGCACCATCCACTTCATCCAGTCCTCCCTGGAAGAGGAAGAGCGCAACACCCTGTTTCAGGTCAAGCGGTTGCGGGAAAGGGCCCAGGCCTGAGCCAGGCCAGCGCCACTGGGGCACCGGATGGCTGGCGCAGGCCCAAGGGGCAGGGGACACCCAAGGCCCACCTATTCCCCTTCCTCAAAACCCAGAAGCCCTGCTACCTCCGCCAAGGTTTTTCCGGCCGCGCTGAAATCCAGCCGGTCAAGCTGTTCCTCCATCCGCTCCAGCGCATCTGACCAGTCACCGCCGCCGAGATGCGCCCGGAGCGCGGCGAAGCTGTCTTCGGCCGCCATGTCCTGCTGGCGCAGCAATTCGGCCAGTTCAGAGCATTGACGTTCCAACAGCGGGCGGTCCAGGGGACCGACGTCAAACGAGAGCGGCAACGCGGGCGGCAACCGTTCCAGCCCGGCCAGGACCGGCGCGAGGGCCGCGGCTAACGCCTCCAGGCCAGGTTCGATGGCAGCCTGGTCGTCCTCCTTCAGGGCCTGTTCCAGCGCCGCGGCCGCGGTGGCAACGCTGACCATCGACAGGTTGGCCGCTACCCCCCGCAGGGTGTGGACCCTCAGTCGTGCCTGAGGCAGATCGCCGGCCGTCAGGGCGGCGCGCAGAGTTGCCGGCAATCCGGACCACTCCCGGCCGAAATTACGCAGCAGTTTCAGGAGCAGTTCCCGACGGCCTGAAAGCCGATTGAGCGCCGCCGCCAGGTCGATACCGGGGAGAGCAGCGACGGAGAACGGCTGGGCCGAAGCGACCCTATCGGGAGGGTCTCCCTCATGGCCGGGGGAACCCAGCCAGCGCGTCAGGACCGCCAGCAAGGCCGGCGGGTCGATGGGCTTGGCCAGATGATCGTTCATGCCGCAGGCCAGACAATGATGACGCTCGTCGGCTAGGGCATGAGCGGTCATGGCGATGATCGGCAGGTCGCTAAGCCCCAACTCCTCCCGGATGATCCGGGTGGCCTCGAAGCCATCCATCTCCGGCATCTGGAGGTCCATGAAGATCACTGCGTAGCGGGAGGGATCGGAACGGAGCAGTGCCACGGCCGTGCGCCCGTCACCGGCGACCTCCACGATCAGCCCCAGGTGTTGGAGCATCTCGCGTGCCACCTGCTGGTTGATAACATTGTCTTCCACCAGCAGCGCCCGCGCCCCGGCCAGGGTGGACGGCGGCGGTTCGGCCGCGACTTTGGATCCTTCCATGGGGATAACCTCAGGCTCTTCCTCGGCGGCAGACGGGTCCAGGGTGAAGGGCAACTCGACGCTAAAGGTGCTTCCGCTGCCGGGCGCACTCTTCACACTGATGTCGCCCCCCATAAGGTCCGTCAGCTTCTTGCTGATAGCCAGCCCCAGCCCGGTGCCACCGTAGCGGCGGGTGGTGGAGCCGTCGGCCTGGGAGAAGGGCTCGAAGAGCCGGGCCTGCTGCGCCGGCAGGATACCGATGCCGGTATCCCGTACCGCAAACCGGAGCCGGACTTGATCGCCGGCCCGGGCCGCCGTCGCAACGGCCACCGCGACTTCTCCCTGTTGCGTGAATTTGACGGCGTTGTTGACCAGGTTGAGGAGAATCTGCCCCAGTCGGAGGGGGTCCCCCACCAGGCGGCGCGGCACCATCGGATCCAGGTGGAAGGAGAGTTTCAGCCCCTTCTCCTCGGCCTTCAGAGTCGTCATGGTGGCGAGGCGGTTCAGGACCAGCTCTAGGCTGAAGGAGATCCGTTCCAATTCCAGCCGGTCGGCCTCGATCTTGGACAGGTCGAGAATGTCGTTGATGAGGCCGAGCAGGCCATGGCCCGAACTCTGGATCTTGTGGAGATAATCCCTTTGTTTCGGCGTCAGGTCGGTCTGGAGGGCCAGGTGGGTGAAACCGATGACCGCATTCATGGGAGTCCGGATTTCGTGGCTCATGTTGGCGAGGAATACGCTCTTGGCGCGACTGGCCGCCTCCGCCGCGTCCCGGGTTCGGGCCAATTCCAGTTCCGCGCGCTTGCGGGCCGTGATGTCCTGAACAAAGCCTTCCAGATAGGCAATGTCGCCGTCAGCGTTCAGTACCCGGCGCCCGGCCAGGTCGGCGACCACGATGCCGCCATCCTTGCGGCGGAGCTGGATCTCGTCCTTGAACCAGACACCCTGGTTCATAATCACCGCCAGAATCCGGGTCCGTTGGGTGGGGTCCACGAAGATCTGGGTCCCGATGTCGGTGACGAAGGCAACCATCTCCTCCGGCGAGGCATACCCAAGTATGGCGGCGATCGCCGGATTGGCGAGCAAGAAGCGCCCTTCCGGAACTGAGTGAAACAGGCCGATAGGGGCATTCTGGAAAAGGCTCCGGAATTTTATCTCGCTCTCAGCGAGTGCGTCCTCCACCCGCTTGCGTTTGGTGATGTCGCGCCAGGTGGTAAAGAAGGCCTCTTTTCCATCCAGGACCATCGCCGCGATGGAAACTTCGACAAATATATCCCTGCCGTCCAGACGGCGATGAACCCATTCAAAGGTGAGACTGCCGCGCCGCCAGGCCAAAGCGAGCTGCTCCTGAGCCGCCACTGCCGATGTTCTGCCGTCGGGCTGGTATTCAGGAGAAAGCTTGTCCGGCGCAAGACCGACAATCCCCGCCCGATCGGTGCCCATCATGACCTCGGCCGCCCGATTACAGTCGACAAAAATACCATCCCTGATGATCAGATAGGCATCCGGCGAATCCATGAAAAGGATGCGATATTTTTCTTCCTTTTCCTGCAGCGCCGCCTCGGTCTTTTCCCGCACGGCGTTACTCTTGCGCAACGCCTCGGAGAGCCGGGCAAAGCGAACCGCCACCAAAACGGCGATCAGCAGCAGGAAGGTAACGACGGCGACAACACCAAAGAGCCAGGTCAGGTCCCTCGGTTTGGGGTCATAGAGAAAGCCCTTCAGATCGAAGTCACGCCTGAGCATTCCCATTTCGGCATAGACTTCGGCGATATTGCGCCACCGGCCCGGATTCATGTGGCCGACCTCGATCAGCGCCGTCTGCAGCAGCGGCGCCATCTGCCGGGCCTCGAACCGGAGGTGTGCCAGGCTATGCCGCTGGCTGTAACGGTCGTAGATGAGCCGTGCCACCTCCTCCTGGTGCTGCATGGCATAGTCCCACCCCCGGAGGCTCGCGTCCCGGAATTTCCTGACCAGTTCGGGCTGCCTCTGGAGCTGTTCCTCGGTGGTAAAGAGGTTATCGCCGTAAAAATCGATCCCCACCGCGCGAGGGGAATAGAGCAGGTAGTCCCGCTTGGCCTGTTTAACGTGAAAGAACCCGAGCTTGGGCCAAGCGCGATTCTGGCGTGACGCATGCCGGTGCGCAAAGTGCATTAGAAGGCGGTCAGACTACAGAGCGACTTAGGCGGTGGCGATGTAGCCGTGCTTG
>WBZT01000370.1_pt1 | contig 37389 bp, 33 predicted proteins | sample 5204241 | NCBI WGS metagenome assembly WBZT01 (sample SAMN12344358, study PRJNA552823) | activated sludge metagenome | biome: Activated sludge suspended growth; feature: Nitrification reactor; material: Wastewater; isolation source: activated sludge from nitrification reactor of wastewater... | reverse complement strand
GGCTTCGGGGAATCGGCAACAGATGTCGCAGTGAAGACAGGCGGTGCTCGGCACGATCTGCAGGAGAGACTGACCTACGGTCCGCGAGGGAACCGCCGCGGAGGCATGAACGAATGGACTCGCCATGAGCTGTGGCGGCATTGTAACACTAACCCGCGAATGGTCCTACTGCTCGAGAAGATTCTCCTCACCCTGCCCGCCTCCAAAACGGAACAGACCGGATCCCATCAGCCCGGCTGACTTGTACCGGTGTCGGAGGCCGTGGTACGATTTGCCCACCTCGAATCCAACTGCGAGTGCGCTGCGAGCATCGAGGACATTGCATTGGCACTGGCACAACTTTCACGTGAGCCATTGAACTCCGACGAAGCCCGCCGACGTTGTCTCGCAATCCGTGATGCGCTCGTTCATGCCGGGATCTACGGCGCGGTCGAAGCGGAGCAGGCTGCAACGACCACCGGCTCTACACCCCAACCTCTGCGATTTCGCTTAGCTCCGACGGCGTTCCACCTGTCCGCGTCCGATGTGAGGCGTTTCCAGCAACTCGGCCACGACTTGCTGGCCTTCTACAAAGCGCTGAATCGCCTGTACCAGGACAGCGTTCGCGGCGCACAACCCTCATGGGTTGCCGCCTATCTTGACCAGGGAAAGCCGGAAGCCCTGATCACTTACAGCCGCATGAACCGCTTTCGACACCTGCTTCCCGGCATCATTCGACCGGACGTCATCCCGACCGCCGATGGGATGGTCATCACCGAGCTGGACTCGGTTCCGGGAGGAATCGGGCTTACAGCCTGCTTGACCCGAGCGTACGACGACCTGCTCAGGCTCGACCCCTCGTCCCTGGACAGGCCGCCACACCACTCGCCATTGATCGCCGGGCGCGACGGCATGCTACAGGGATTTGCCGCCATGCTGCGCGCCCAACAAGGCGAGCAGGACGGTATCCTCGCCATCGTGGTCTCGGACGAAGCCAAAGAATACCGGTCTGAGATGGAATGGATGGCCGACCGACTGCGCGAGATCGGATACCAAGCCTTCTGTGTCGAGCCCCGTGGCGTCCAGTTCACGGAAGACGGCCTGTTCCTCCAACAGGAAGGCCAACCCAGGAGAATCGGACTGCTCTATCGCTTTTTCGAACTCTTCGACCTTAAAAACATCCCCAAATCCGAGCTCATGATGTATGCCGCCAAGAAGGGACTGGTCGCCGTGACTCCTCCCTACAAGCCGGCGCTGGAGGAGAAGTTGGCCTTTGGCCTGTTTTATCACCCTGAGCTTGCCGCGTTTTGGGAACAGGCACTGTCCGCCGACCTCATGTCCAGGTTACAGCAGCTGTTGCCTCGAACCTGGATTCTTGACCCCCGCCCGATCCCCCCGTCGGCAATCATTCCACGCCTCACAATCGGTGGACACCCCGTGTCGGACTTTCGCCGTCTGGCGAAGACCACTCAGAAGGAACGGCAACTGGTCATCAAGCCCTCAGGATTTTCGGAACTGGCCTGGGGCAGTCGGGGGGTCTCCATCGGCCATGATCTGCCCCAAGTCGAATGGGCCACTGCCTTGGAGCAGGCTCTCCAGGCATTTCCGACGACGCCCTACGTCCTGCAGGAGTTTCACAAAGGCCGCCTGTTTGATTCAGCCTATTTTGACGAACGAAGCGATGCCGTAGTGCCGATGTCCGGGAGAGTACGTCTGTCTCCCTACTATTTTGTCGTCGGCGACAAGGCCGAGCTCGGCGGAATCCTCGCGACGCTCTGCCCCGCCAACAAGAAAATCATCCATGGTATGGTCGATGCCATCATGGCGCCCTGCACACTCAGCCCGGACATGCCGACCGAGCGGATGGTGACCATGGAAGCGGGAGACCCCGGTATTCACTCATGACCACCCCAATCTTTTCAACGTAGGTACCCATGGCCCTGACGCTGTATCACGTCCAATGGTGTCCCGATTGCGCGATCGTCCGCGACCGTCTTGATGAACTGAACATCGCGTACGAAGGCGTGATCGTGCCGGATTTTCGTCCCATGCGCCGCCAGGTCTATGACGTCTCGGGTCAATATTACGTACCGGTCCTGAAAGACGGGGACACCATCCTGACGGAAACCCACGATATTCTCGCCCATCTCGATACTCACTACAACAAGGCGCAACCGTGAGGAGATCGAGTATCCCCGCACCGGAAACGCCCCGAACCAGAGCGAGCATGAGATGCCACGGACAGACGCAGCCTGCTACGGCTCCAGATACCGGTCCGGCATCAGCGAAAGGATAAACCAGTGGAGGATTGGAGACGCATCCTGGCCGACAGTGTGGTGAAACCGAAAGACCTGGCCGAGCGGCTCGGGGTCGACCCGAAAGAGATTGAAGACATCGTGGGGGACTACCCCATGCGGATTACACCCACCGTGCTGGCCACCATCAAAGAGAAAGGGGACGCGATTTGGAAACAGGTCGTCCCCGATCGCGCGGAACTGGCCGATGCCGACGCAGAGGACGATCCGCTCGAAGAAGACCTGATGAGCCCTGTCCCGCATCTGGTCCACCGTTACCCCGACCGTGTCCTGCTCATGGTCACCAACCAATGTCCGATTTATTGCCGCTTCTGCACGAGGAAGCGGTTGGTGGGCAAACCGGGATTCCTCAAAAAGGGCGAACTGGATCGGGCCATTGCCTATCTGCGGGAACATCAGGAGGTGCGGGATGTCATTCTGTCCGGAGGAGATCCGCTCCTGCTGCCGGATCATCTTCTGGAGCGGATTTTGAAATCGCTACGGACGATCCCGCACTTGGAAGTGATTCGAATCGGCACGAGGGTCCCGGGCAGCTTGCCCGAGCGCATCACACCCAAACTGTGCGAGATCATCAAGAAGTACCATCCGTTCTATATGAACCTGCACTTTAATCACCCTGATGAACTGACCCCTGAGGTCAAACGCGCCTGCGGCATGTTGGCCGACGCCGGGGTTCCCCTGGGCGCACAGACTGTGTTACTGAAGGGGGTGAACGACGACCCTGAGATCATGAAACGGCTGATGCATCAATTGTTGTTGGCACGGGTCAAACCCTATTACCTGTACCAGGCCGATCTCACGAAGGGGACGAACCATTTCCGGACGTCGGTCGAAACCGGTCTGCGGATCATCAAAGCCTTGCAGGGGCATACGAGCGGCATGGCGGTCCCGCACTTTGTCATCGATGCTCCCGGCGGCGGAGGAAAAATCCCGTTGCTCCCCGGGGATTATCTGGTCAATCTGGATGAAGACAGCGCGGTGCTGAGAAACTACGAAAATAACACCTATCACTACCCCCAACCCGGCTCCACCCACGGGCGCGAGTTACCGATGGTCGGCGCACACCCTTCCTGGGGCACGACGGCGAATGGGTGCGACGGAGGGAGCGACCACCTGTGAAACGGGCCCGGGCTTCGAAGGGAATTCTCCCCTATCAAGACATCGTCCAGCTGATCGAGAACGGCGCCATCACATCGGACAATCCGATCGAGCACCGACAGATCCAGCCGGCCAGCCTCGACTTGCGGCTAGGGAAGAAGGCCTACCGGCTGATCAGCAGCTTTCTTCCCGAGTTATCGGCCATCAGCAGCCGGCTCAATGTACTCGACTTCTATCAATCCGACCTCGTGATGTATGAGATGGACCTGTCGCATGGCGCAATCCTCGAGAAAGGCCACGTTTATCTCGTGCCGCTGCTGGAACAATTGACCCTTCCTGCCTCGCTTCGGGCCCGGGCAAACCCCAAGAGCACAACCGGACGGCTGGATGTCTTCACCCGTGTGGTGACCGACTTAAACGCAGGCTTTGACGAAATCCGGGCCGGGTATCGAGGCCCGCTGTATTTGGAAGTCGTCCCCCGTTCGTTCGCCATCAAAGTACGGACCGGCGACTCCTTGAATCAAATCCGTTTCGTCCGTGGCGATGCCACGGTCTCGGACACCGCCCTGCAGAAACTGCATACCACCGATCCGCTCCTCTATCGCAATGCCTCCCCTCCAAAGGCGCTTCCCCAACAGGACTTCCGCACCGAGCGTGGCCTGTTCTTGCGGATCGACCTGACCGGCAGCGCACGGGAGGACGCGGTGATCGGGTACCGAGCGAAGAAAAACAGCCATGTCATCGACCTGGCGAAGATCGGGCACTATGCGGCGCTCGACTTTTGGGAGCCCCTCAAACGGCACCGGCACGACAGTCTTCTTCTGGAACCGGAGGAATTTTATATCCTGGCCTCGAAAGAGCGAATCAGGGTTCCGCCCGGATATGCCGCTGAAATGGTGGCCTATGAAGCAGCCTGCGGCGAGCTCCGCACCCATTACGCCGGGTTCTTCGACCCCGGGTTTGGTTATGGAGACGGCAAGATGCGAGGGACCCAAGTGGTCTTGGAAGTCCGCCCCCATGACGTCCCGTTCCTCATTCACGACGGGCAAACCTTCTTCAAAGTAGTGTATGATCAGATGGTCACAGTGCCGACACAGGTCTATGGCACGGCACTCGGCTCGTCATACCAACGGCAAGCCCTCACCCTCAGCAAGCATTTTAAGGCCTGATCATGGCACCACCGAGCGATCTTCCCGAAGTGTCGACACGTCCGTCCAGGCCACACTCTCACCAGGAGGGGCCGGACGAGGAAAGCCATTCCGATCGGCAGGCCCATGTCATCGGAATGATGGTGGGCACGGCCCTGATGTTCATCGGCTTCCTCGACGTGTTTCTCTCGATCAGCGGTGGATTCGAAATCAACGTCGTGCCCCTGTTGATCTACTTCGGCGGCATCGCGGTCTGGGCGAATGCCGTGGTGGAAAACCCGACGATCCGCTATTCCCTCATGGCAGGCGCCGTCCTGATCAGCCTGGCCTTTTTTCACTATGGCGAGGTGCTGTTCTGGCACAAACAAGTCGTCTTCTGGTCTACCGTGGCGGTGGTCATGTACTTCATGTTTAAAGACACCAAGCCGATGACCTGAATGGTTCCTTGTGGCGCCTCCGCCCACACACGCCCTCCCCGCTCGATGACCATCGCCGTCATCATCCCTGTTCTGAACGAAGCCCTCTGTATCAGACAGACACTCTCCCGCACTGCCGCACTCGGATTCGACGACCTCGTCATCGTCGACGGCGGCAGTACCGATACCACCTGCACAATGGTTGAATCGTTCATCGGCCCCATTCGCTCTGCCTCCGAGCACCACCCGGCACCGACAACCGCTGCCCCCATTCGCCTCATGACGGCGCCGGCCGGACGCGCACGCCAACTCAATGCAGGGGCGATTGCCACCGGTTGCGACGTCCTCCTGTTCCTGCATGCCGATACGCAGCTTCCGCCGAATGCCCGGCAGGCCGTTTCGCAAGCCTTGTCCGACCAGGCTTGCGTCGGCGGGCGATTCAACGTGCGGTTTGACTCGTCCTGCCTCACGGCGCGCGTGGTCGCCGGCCTGATGAATGTGCGATCCCGCCTCAGCGGCATTGCCACCGGCGACCAGGCCATCTTCGTGCGGCGCGACGTCTTCGAGCGCATCGGACGCTTCGCCGATATCCCTCTCATGGAAGATATCGAGTTCACGCAGCGGTTGAAACGAGCCGGGGCGGTCGTACCCCTGTCGGATACCGTCGTGACCGCCTTTCGTCGTTGGGAGCAACAGGGCGCGCTACGCACAATTCTGTTGATGTGGACCCTTCGCTTCCTGTACTGGATCGGGGTGAGCCCGCATCGACTCCAACATTTCTACAGAATGGTGAGATAAATTCATGAGCGCACGCCCCTCGAACCGTCAGCCACCCGCTTCGACAGCCCTGGTGATCTTTGCCAAAGCCCCGATACCGGGGCAAGTTAAAACCAGACTCTGCCCCGCCCTGACCGAAGACGAGGCCGCAACCCTGCACGGCAGTTTCGTGCTCGATACGCTCGAACGGACGAAAGCCGCCGTCAGCAGATGGAAGCTTCCGGTCGATCGCTTTCTGGCCTGCGCCCCGTCCAGCACCCATGTTTTTTTTAGAATCATGGAAGCCCGCCACGGTGTCACCCTGTTGGACCAGGAAGGCGACGACCTCGGCATGCGGATGCGACAGGCGTTCAACGCCCTGTTTACCCGCGGCTACCGGCAGGTCTGCTTAGTGGGCACCGACGTGCCCTCACTGCCCTTGACCCACTATCGCGATGCCGTCGAATCGCTGACTCGCCATGACCTGGTGTTGGGGCCGGCGCAGGACGGGGGGTACTACCTGATCGGGATGACGACACCTCATCCTCACCTGTTCGAGGGTATTCCCTGGTCCACGGATCAGGTGCTGGCGCTGACGCAACAGAAGGCGGAAGCAGGCGGACTGAACCTCGCATTGCTGCCGATCTGGAACGATGTGGATACCATCGACGACCTCCAGCGCCTGATCGAGGACTGCGCGGCGGATAAGACACGCCCCAAACAAGAGCGCGTCTACTCCATGCGAACCGCGGGCGCCCTGGAATTACTCGCCAAACGGCTTCGAACACGCCAGATATAAGGGAGGCTCCATGCCTAACAACGTTGCCCTCATCACCGGCGGAGCCAAAGGCATCGGCCGTGCTATTGCACTGGATCTCGCCGGCCAAGGCTGGTCTGTCGCCATTTGTTACCGCACCAGCGCCGCGGCCGCCCAGGAGACCAGCGCCGCGATTGTGGCCCGTGGCGGCCAGGCCCTGGCCGTGCAATGCGACGTCGCTGACCCGCAGGCGGCGCAGCGGTTGGTCGCGCAGGTCGAAACGCAGTGGGGACGAATTGATGCGCTCATCAATGGTGCCGGCCCCTATCACCGTGTGAACCTTTTCGATGAGACCACGGCGGGCTGGCGGGAGATGTTCGACGGCAACCTCCACCCGATTTTTTACCTCGGGCAAGCCGTCGCACCGGGAATGAAAGCGCGGAGATACGGGCGCATCATCAACTTCAGCATGGCTAATGCCGACCAAATGGTGGCTCAGCCGGAAGTGACCGGGCACTATATCGCCAAGGCCGGGGTCCTGATCCTCACCCGCACATTGGCCAAATTGCTCGCACCCTATGGGATCACGGTCAACGCGATTTCTCCCGGTTTCATTGATTCAGGGAGCGCGCCACCGGAGGAGCTTGCCGGCGTGGTCAAACGGATTCCTGCCGGATACGTCGGAAGCGTGGGAGATACGGTCGGCGCCGTCCGATACTTACTGAGCGAGGACGCGCGCTATGTGAACGGCGCCAACCTGCATCTCAGCGGAGGGTGGGGTATTTAACGGTGCCTCGCCGTCATTTCGCGAAGAAGAGAATGGCCCCAATGACCGCTGCCATGGCATAACTCTTGGGGTCCTTCACGGCAAAGACCACGGGATCGTCGTCCATCCGGTTGCGATAGGCCAGCATCCAAACCCGGCTGATCCAATACAACATCACCGGGCATACCAGCCACAACACATCGGCATGGGTGTACAGCAGAAGCACTTCCTTGCTGCTGATATAGAGCGCCAGCACCAACACCGCCAGGAGGCCGCTCGCCGTCCCAATACTTGAGATATGCTCGACATCCGTCACCCAGTACCCGCGCCCGGGCAATCCCTCTCCTTCGGCCTGGCTCATGAGGCGCAACTCCGTGAACCGCTTCACCAGCGCCAGGCTCAGAAACAGAAACAACGAAAACGTCAACAACCAATGCGACGGCGCGACATCGGTCGCAGCTCCGCCGCCGTAGACGCGCACGGTATAGAGCTGCGCCAGGACAATGACATCCAAGAGCACAAATTGCTTGAGATAGAACGAATAGGCGGTGGTCAGCGCCAAATACCCGACCAGCACCAGCAGAAACAAGCGGGGAAGCGCAAAGGCCAGCAGGACACCCCCGAGGAGACAGGCTGCAGCCAGGGCAAGACCGAAGGGAATCGAGAGACTACCGGAAGCAAAGGGGCGGTTTCGTTTCCGCGGATGCCGGCGATCGGACTCCAGATCCAGGCAATCGTTGACGATATACACCGAGGAGGCACACAAACTAAACGAGAGAAAAGCCAACCCCGCCTGCAGCAGCAGCCGACCATTGGTCAGTTGATGGGAGGCAATGACGGGCACAAACACCAGCACATTCTTGGCCCACTGATGAACTCGCAGCGCCTTGGCGACCTGCTTGACCCATGTGACCGGTGTACTGAACACGCGGCTGACCGTCGTCAGCGTGCGAGCACGGCTCACGACGCCGGCCGACGCATTGACCACGATCGCCTCGCTGGCCTCGGCCCACACGGGAAAATCCGCCGTGGAGTTTCCGGCGTAGGCAAACCGGCGGGTACCGTAGCGTTCCACCAGCAGCGCCACTTTCCGCACCCCCTTGAGATTGACGGAGCGGTCACTTCCGAACACTCGCTGGTCGAATAACCCAAGATGCGTCGCCACCGCCTGGGCATAACTCACATGGCTGGCGGTGGCCAACATCAACTCTCGTCCTTCGCGGCGTTCGTTTGCCAGAAACTCGATGAGTTCCCGGTCATACGGCAACGTGCTGGCGTCGAGCGTCACCCTCCGGGCAATTTCATGCTTGAGATAGGCCTTGCCTTTGAACAACCACCAGGGAAGCAGGACCATGAGGAGCGGATTCTGCTTGAGCAGCACCAACAACGATTCCCACAGCAGGTCCGTCTTGATGAGCGTGCCATCAAGATCCACACAGAGAGGGGGTTTTGCTTGTAAATCCTCACCCATGAGCAGCAGGCAGGATTTTATCGGCAAGGGGACAGTCGCGCAAGAAGTTAGAAGAATCGGGTGAGCAGGGATCCCACCGGGGATGGACAGGGGACGAACCGCACATGGACCGGGCGGAGCGGGTACGGACGAGATCCGTTTCCTGCTCCGCCGGCTCCGTTATGACGCGTCGAAGGCCTTTTTCAACAAGGGCACGACCTCGCCCTTGGCTTCCATCGGATCCAGAATGTCGGTGTCACCGTAGAACTGCCCATCGATGAACACCTTCGGGAGGGTCGGCCAATTGGTCAACCGGGTCAACGCCTCACGTTTCGCCGGTTGCGACAAGACATCGATGAGCTCATAGGGGTATCCGTACTTCTCGAAAAAGTGCATGGTCTCCCGCGTGAACCCGCACATCGGCATGGCCTTGGTGCCCTTACCGTAGATCAAGATTTTGTTCGCCTTGATTTCTCGCTGAATCTCTTCTTCAATCGGGTCAGCCATCTGTCCCTCCCTCTTATTTCACTTCATCCGGCGTCGTGGCGGTAATCTCCAGCGCGTGAATGCGCCCGTCTTTCATGGGAGCCGCCAGCGCCTGATACACCATTCGATGCCGGTCCAAAAGATTCTTCTCGGCAAAACCCGCCGACGTCACCCGCACGATCAGGTGGTCTTGTGTCCCGGTCTTATCGATCACGGTCACGGCAGCGTCAGGAAATACCTGTCGGATATAGGTCGTCACGGCGTCAGCGGTAATCATCGTGAAGGGAGAATAACGCATCAGGGAAGCCGAAGGCAATCCTGGCCACCAGCCGATGCTCACGCCTGCTACAGGTCGTGCGGTCGCGGATGGCAATTTAGGTCACAGCCCGCTACACTACCGGCTTGCGCGGCGGTTTCATGCCGTTCATCTACGTAGAATGAAAGGAGCTGCTTCATGATCCAGAGGGTTTCACATCGCCCCCGTCCGCTGGTCCAAACGATCCTGTGCGCGCTGCTGATTGCGCTGGTCTGCCAAACGACCGTCTCGGTGCGTCCGGCCTCCGCGGCCGGCTCCGGCTCGGAAGCGATCCAAGGCTTAGGCAGCTACTTCCTCACCTTGCCGTACGGGGGCATCAAGATGGCTGTGGCGGTGTTGGGGGCGGTCGCCGGCGGGATGGGGTTCATCTTCACTGGAGGCGACAAGGCGACGGCCGACAAAATCTGGGGACCCGCGATGGGCGGGCACTACGTCATCACCCCGGAACACATCCGCGGCGACAAGGATCTCCATTTCTTCGGACAAGCCCAGGGCAAATAAGACCTGCTCGCCGAAGAGCGCCTCCCCTCGTTCCCGAGCAACGCCTTTCTTCATGCAGCACCGGCCTCTGCCGGTCACCACCGCGGTGGTGCATTTCATCAGGCCTGGTGGACCTCAACCACCAGGCCGGCAATGTCCAGTCAGTCCTGTCTGCTAACCACCTGTAATTTCAATGTTCCTCCATGGCCGCCCTCCGGCACATCTGTTGCTGTACCTCAACAGCAAGTACGGCTTGGCAACCACCGAACGTCACATCATCAAGGAGGGCATCATGGAAGACTTCAAATCGGGCTTCTTCATGAGTGAGACTGCCTGCAACGGCCGAGTGCTCATTGTCGATGACGAACCGGACATCCGGAAAGTCGTTCGCATGACCCTCCAGAAAGCGGGCTATGAAGTGCTTGAGGCTGAGAATGGCGAAAAGGCCATCGAGGCCATTAACACCGGGGAAAACCGGCTGCTGTTGGACGTCCTGATCTGTGACATCCGCATGCCGAAGATCAACGGTGTCGAGGCCATTGCCTACTTTCAGCAGGAATGGCCGCGGGTCCCGATCATCGTCCTGACCGGTTTCCCCGATACCGACATGGCCACGTCCTTCCTGCGTAGTGGCGTAGTCGATTATCTGGTGAAACCGGTGGAAGGCGAGAAGCTGCGCACCGCAGTCGCCAGGGCCATGGAGCAACGGGAGCTGGCTCAATTGTAGCCGTCGGCCGTGTCGCCGAAGACAGGGCTCATGCGGCGTCGGGGAGGTCGGGATGGCCTCCCCGACGACACAATGCGGCATGACATGACTCCCCGCGCACCGAACCTCCGGCCTTCACACGGGACGCAGGCATGATATCGAACGCCACGAGCATCGCCATCATCGGAGCGGGCAAGGGCGGCGCCGCGCTCCTGGATCTTCTTCATCAAATCCCCGACGTCGAGATCGTCGGCATCACGGACAAGGATCCCACGGCCCCCGGCCTTCAACGAGCACGGGACCTCCAGGTACTCGTCGAACCGCAAGCTGCCGACCTCATCCGGAACGATCGCGTCACGCTGATCATGGACGTGACCGGCGATCCGGCGATGACGAGAAGGATTCAGACCTTGAAGCGCCCCGCCGCCGAGGTCCTGAGCGGCGCAGCGGCTCGACTGCTCTGGAAGCTCGCCCAACATCAATCGAAACTGGAGGCCGAACTGTTCCAAGCCGACAAACTTGCGGGCCTGGGCTCATTCGCAGCCGGCATCGCACACGATATCAACAATCCGCTGCAGTTGATCCTCGGCCTTGCGGAAAATCTCGAAGACGAACAGGACCTCGCCGTCGTCCACGAGCAGGCCCGCGACATCACCGAGGCGGTCAAACGCACCAGCGCCATCTGCCGGGACCTCACCCGATACGCCAGACGCAAGGGCGCCGTCGAAGACGTCATGGTCAACCTCAACACGAAACTCGACGAAGCCTTGAGAATCGCCCGGTATGCCGTGACGCTACAGGATGTCACGGTCATGAAGCGATACGCCGACGAGGCCGTCGTCAAAGGCAATCCGGACGAACTGCTGCACGTCTTCGTCAATTTGATCACAAACGCGGTCCAGGCCATTCAGGTCCGCGGCACGTTGACGCTCGAAACCCGCATCGAACCGGACGGCACGGTCAGCGCCTCCGTGAGCGATACCGGGTGCGGCATTCCGAAGGACGCCTTCTCCAGAATCTTTGAACCGCTCTATACGACCAAACCGCCCGGGAAAGGGACAGGGTTGGGATTGTACAATGTGATGTCGGTCATCTCGAAGATGGACGGGCACATTTGCGTCGAAAGCGACGTCGGAGTCGGCACGACGTTCCGAATCGAATTTCCACACATGCAACCGACAACATCATGCGCACCCCGGTGACGAGCCCCAAGCCCCCCTCTTCCAACCCGCTTGGGTGGGGACTCAAGCGGAAGCTGATCGTCTCCATGCTGCTGGTCGGCGTGGTCCCCCTGCTGCTCGGCCTCGGCATGGCCTTCCTGCGCGGTTCCAAGGAAATCCAAGTGGTCAGCGGCGAAAGTTTTCAAGCTTTGGCCACCGAGGCCGCCAGAAAGTTGGATCTACTCGTGGCCGAAGAGGTGGCCAGAACCTCTCGCATCGCCGTCCACCCGGACATCATCCAACAACTGGAGCGACACCGCGATCTGCTGCAATCCGGCGACAAGCGTGTGTCTCCGGCAGCCATCACCCAGCAACGCAGCCAGTGGGCCGCGCGAGACCCCGTCGCGGTCAGAGCCATCACCGAAAATTCCACCGCACTCCTGCTGCGGGGTTTTTACGCCGGTTCACAGAGTGAATCCGACCTGTTGCTGCCCCAGGTTGTGCGGGCGGCCACCAAAAAGCTGTTTATCACGGACGTGCAGGGCAATCTCTTCGCTGCCCTCACAACCTCCCCCAGCTTTGCCCATACGGACAGCCAGTGGTGGAAAGGCACCTACAACAAAGGGGTAGGCCAGCTCTTTATCGAGGACCTGCACTTCGATGAACAGGCCAAGACCTACGTCTTCAGCATTTCGCTGCCGATCATGGACAGCCTCCGCTATGAAGTGGTGGGGGTCCTTCACCGGGTGATCGATGCCAAGGAATTCTTCTCTCCCTCCACACATCCCATCCGGTTCGGCAAAACCGGCCATGTCATGCTGATCGACAGTCGGGGCACCGTCCTGAGTTGCCCGATCCTTCCAACCGGCGTTCGCCTGTCGGATCCGGCACTGATTCCCAAGGTCACGGGACGGGAACCGGGGTGGGTGACAGCCGACAGCGACGGCCACGGAGGGCAAGGCACGGCCATCATCGGATTCGCACTGCTGCCCGAAACCAGTCGTGCCACCAACGGATCCGTGGACAACGGCGCCTGGCATACGTTTGTCTGGCAGTCTTCCGACGAGCTCTTCGCGCCGATCCGACATCTCATGCTGTGGATGCTGATCCTTGCCTCCGTGGCCCTCTGCCTGCTTGCGACATTGGGATATTTTGCCGCCAGCCGGATCGTGACACCGGTCCGTCGACTGCAGGAAGCCGCCCGCCTGATCGGACGCGGCGAGTTACAGGAGCCCATCCAGATTCACACGGGCGACGAACTGGAAGAGTTAGCCATTGAATTCAACCGCATGCACACGCAGCTGGAGGCCGCCTTCGCCGGCCTGAGCACCCAGGTCGAAGAGAAAACCCAGGAAGTGCGGTATCTCCAGAAATCCACGGACCAAGTGCTCGACGCCGTGCCGACGCCCATTATCATGATCGACCAGCACGGTCTCATCCAGTACATGAACCGGGCCTCGCGGGACACCTTACAGGCGCAGGCGGACGACTGGTCCTCCCGACCCTTATTCGACCTGTTGCCCATCGATGACGAGCATCGCGAGGCCCTCCGTCGAGACCTGCGCCTGGTTGAAGCAGGAACGCCCGTCACCTCGCCCCCGGCAGATCGAGACCCGTCTCCCAAGGAAGCGCGAGACCCGCTGAATCAAGCGCTCAGCCCCGCACCCCCTTCACTCCGGCGAGAACTGCGTATCGGTCCACACCTGTACCACTACGAGTGGTTCCCGCTCGAAGGTCGCAGCGGCGCAGGCAAACGGTTCGGCCTCGTCCTGCGCGATACCACCGACGAGAGCCGGTTGCAGGATCAGCTCATTCAAGCGGAGAAATCCGGCAGCCTGGACGTCCTGACGGCCGGCATCGGCCACGAACTCAATAACCCGCTGTTCGGCATTCTCGGTCTCGGCGAGGCCATTCAGGAGGAAGGGGATTTGGAGCGCGCCAAAGGGTATGCACAGGACATCGTCGGCCATGGCCGAAAAATGGCCGCGATTATTCGCGACTTCACCGGCGTCGCGACTCGGGAGTCCAAGAGCCAACGCATTCCCGTCGATGTCACCGCCCAGCTGGAGCAGGCCCTGGCCATTGTGCAAACGTCTCAGGAGTGTCTCGGCCTCAACATCCAGAAACACTATGTGGCGGTGTCTCCGGTCACCGCGCTCCCGGATCAGCTTCGGCTCGCCTTCATCAATGTGCTCACGAATGCCATTCAGGCTATGAACGGGCAAGGCGACCTGTGGCTCACCACGGAAGAGCAGGATGACGTGGTGACCATCAGAATCCGCGACAACGGCCCCGGCATTCCCAAGCAGCATCTCGGCAAAGTCTTCGATCCGTTTTATACGACCAAAGGGCAGGGAGAAGGATCAGGCCTCGGCCTGACCGTCGCGCAACGGTTGATCAAGAAGTTCGGCGGCGAGATTCGGCTGGAGAGCCCGGAAGGCCAGGGCACCACCTGTGTCATGACGCTGCCGGCGGACAAGTCCGGGGTACGGAAGGAGGAGCCATGCGTCTCATCCTGACATTCGCCCACACACGGCTGTTATGGGTCGCGCTGCTGCTGCTCTGCGCCTCAACCTATTCGTTACACGCCAAGGACGTCGCCCCGGCAGGCATTGCACCGGAAAAGGTCGCCGACTTCGTGCATGCCGTGCTGGACGCCGACCGGACGATCTATACCAACCAAGTGGTCAACCGCATGCAGGCCAAAGGGATCGTATCCGCCGCCGAACATTGGGAGCACGAAAATGCGCTTCCTCTCCCCGCGCAATTCCTGCAACACTCCGGCAAACTCGTCGCGGAGTCCGGGCGGGGCATTCGCTACCGCCTCATCAGCCTCTGGCCGATTTATCAGCGAAATGCGCCCGCCACTGAATTGGAGCGCAAAGCCCTGGAGAGTTTTTCGCAGACCCCGGACCGCCCGTTCACCGGCATCGTCACGAGCGGCCGCAAACAATACTTTCAGGCCATCTACTCGGATCGAGCGATATCAGCTGCCTGCGTCAAATGCCACAACAGCCATCCGCTGAGCCCCAAGCGCGACTTCGCCCTCAATGATGTAATGGGTGGAATGACGATCACCATTCCCCTGGATTGATCGAGCATAGCCAGGAAACTGGTTACGATCGGACCAGCGACGACGCCGGTGGCTGATATTCGTCTCGATAGATCTGTAGGGCGGTGAGGAAGAGGCCGACGAGAATCGGCCCCAGGAACAAGCCGAGGATGCCGTAGGCCGCCAGACCGCCGAGTACGCTGAAGGTCAGCAACAATACGGGAATCTGTGCCCCCTGCCCGATAAACAATGGTTTCAAAATCTGGTCGATCGTCGAGACGACCCCGATCCCCCAGGCCAGCATCACTAACCCCTTGCCCACCGCCCCGGTCCACAGGAGATACAGCGCAACCGGCCCCCAGATGAGCGCCGTCCCGCCGAACGGCAGCGGGGCCAGCAAAATGGTCAGTGCCATCAACACCATCGGGAACGGTACTCCCAGGACGGCATAGGCCGCACCAGCGAGCAGACCCTGGGCGATGGCCGTCAACACGATCCCCTTCACCACGGCACGAATGGTTTGGTCCAGGCGAAGGAGGATCTTGTCCTTATGTGAAGATTCGAGCGGGATCAGGCCATACAGCGACATCAGCCAATGCCGGCCATCCTTGAAGAAGAAGAACAGCGTAAACACCATGACCAGAAAATCCGCCACCAACATGAAAATGTCCCGCACAAGATCGCTCAACTCGCCCACGACGAACCGGCTGAACGTTTTGGCGCTGGAGAGGACGAACTGCTCCAGATCGCTCTCTCTACCCGTCACACGCTCCAGCCATTCCCTGGCCGCGCTCCCGCCCGGCAAGCCCGACAGGCGATCGGGTAATTGCTGCACCCCTCCGGACGCGATCCATTCGCGTACGGCTCGCTCCGCGGACCCGGCCTCCTTGACGAGCATCACGCTGAGCACAACCAGCGGCACCACCACCAACGCCAGTGCGGCCAGCGTGAGCAGCCCGGCGGAATGCGACTCCCTGCCTCCCAGCCACGCCGTCACACGAACATGCAGCGGAAAACACAGATGCGCCAGAATAACCGCCCAGAGGACTGGAAACACGAAGGGGCGGAACATCAGAGCCATCTGATACAGCAGCGCTAAGAAGACGCCGAAAAAGCACACTGCGAATATCTGTCGTCGGTTCATACACGTGTCCCGGACAACCGCGTTGCAGCCGTTGATAACAGAACCCGCTCAGGATGTCACGCGCGGGTCGTCCGACCGTCGTGCCTGAGCGGGTGTACGCAGAAAAAAGAAGAGGAAGCGGAAGGAGAGGGAACGCACCGGGGCATCGGCCCCGCACGCGCGTCAGGCGTTGTCGCCCACTGCAGCAACGGCTTTGGGGCGCTGCGTGGCGATCTCACGGACATTAGCGGGGAGTTTCTGCGCATCCTCGCCCCAAGACGACACGCCCATGTCCGACGTGCCTTGAAATTTTGCCCCATCTTCCATCGAAAAGGCCGGCGCATGCACTTCGCCGATGAGGAGACCCGTCTTCAGCAATTGCAATCGTTCTGTGGCTCTGACCGTGGCCTTGATCTTGCCGCTGCTGATCACAATCCCGGCGGTAATGGTACCCTGCACCACCCCGTCTTCACCGATCACCACGGTGCCGGCGGTCTGTAGGTCGCCCTCCAACCGGCCGTCGATACGCACGGTTCCTTCCACGCGAATTTCCCCTCTGAGCAAGACGCCCTTGGCCAAGAGGGTGATATTGTCGTTTTCCACAAAGCCGGACTTCTTCATCATCGCGAGCTCCTTGTCGCAGGCGGTAGCCGATGAACCTGTGAACCATCTCAACATGGAGCGAGCCTACACCAGCTTTGAGATCGCACCTAGAAAAAACCAAAACCGCGTTTCACCCGTTCCCAGAATCCGCTGCCATGCACTTCGCAGTAGACCGAGGGCTCCGTGCCCTCGATAAACACCTCCGCCACCCGCTGCGGACATTTCGAGGTCGCAAGTTGCGCGGACTGGGGATCGATCTCGCGCATCACCACCGCCGGCGGCCGGGCGAAGTCACGCGGAGTCGCCGGCATGATCCGACGCATGAATTCCACCCACATCGGCAGGGCGGCTTGCGCTCCGGTCAAATGCAAGGCCTCCTCGTCATCGAAGCCCACCCACACCCCCACCACCACCTCCGGCGTATAGCCGATGAACCAGGCATCGCGATACCCGTCCGTCGTCCCCGTCTTGCCCGCCACAACCCCGCGCAGCCCCATCGCCCTGGCCTTCGCCGCGGTTCCCCGTTCGACCACTCCTTTCAAGAGCGACGTCATCACGTAGGCCCCCTGGGGCGACACCGCCTGACGCCGAACCGGCGTATGGTGCCAGGCCGGATCTCCTTCCGGAGTCATCACCGCCTGCGCCGCCGTCGGGGCCACCATCACGCCCCCATGCGCCAAGGCTCCGTAGGCCGAAGTGAGTTCCAACAACGAGACGCCGGAGGTCCCCAGCGCGAGGGACAGATTGTCGGCCAAGGGACTCCGGATTCCCAGATTTTCGGCGAGATGGAGAATACGTTTCGTCCCGACCGCCTGCGCAATCTTGACCGCCGGAATGTTGAGGGATTGCTCCAATGCCGCTCGTAACGAGACCGTTCCGTGGAATTTGTGATCATAATTCTGCGGCGCCCAGACGCCGTTTCCGGAGTCAAAGGTCACCGGTTCGTCCACAATCGCCGTCGCGGGCGTCATCGGTTGCCCGCCGGACAGTTCACGGCGGGCCTCCAAGGCGGCGAGATAGACCAGCGGCTTGAACAACGACCCGGGTTGACGCTTCGCCTGCACGGCCCGATTGAATTGACTCAGCCGATAGTCACGACTGCCTACCATGGCCAGGATACCGCCGGTTGCGGGATCAATCGCCACCAAGGCCCCCTGCACCGGCGTGGGATGGTCCTTTAAAGCCGGATACGCCGTTTCGAGTTTGCTCAGCTCGCGATCCAACGTCTGCGCGGCCAGCTGCTGCAACACGGGATCCAGGGTCGTGTACGCCCGGACCCCGTCGGGGAGCGGCGTGCCGGTGGCCTCCTCCACCTGCCGGAGCAGATAATCGACGAAGAAGGGCGCATCGGCCAACGTCTCCTGCGGCGGCATCACCCGAACCGGTGTGTTGACGGCTTGCGCCCGGGCCTCCTCATTGATCATGCCCAATTCGTGCAGGCGACCCAGAACGACATCGCGGCGCTGCTTCGCCAGGGCGGGGTTTCTCAACGGTGAATAGGTATTCGGCCCCTTGATCATGCCCACCAGTAACGCGGCTTCCTCCAGACTCAACGCCTCCATGCGTTTCCCGAAATACCGGTGAGACGCCTCCCCGACCCCATAGATGGAGACCGAGCCGACCTGTCCGAGATAAATCTCATTGGCATAACTTTCGAGAATCGCCTGTTTGCGATACTTCGCCTCCAAGACCAAGGCCGCGATGGACTCCCTGAGCTTTCTTCCGAACGTCCGTTGCGGGGAATAGAACAGGTTTTTCGCCAACTGCTGGGTGATCGTACTCCCGCCCTGAATGACGGTTCCTCTGGTGAGATTCGTCCAGATCGCACGCACCACGGCCACCGGATCGATGCCCGGATGGTTGAAGAAACGTCGATCTTCGATCGCCAAGAGGATGTCCAGGAAGCGCGGAGACAAGTCGTCATACGACACCCATTCCCGGACCTGCCGCGAGGCGCCACGCAATCCGCTGATCAGTTGGGGTTCCAGATAGGCGGGAAACAACTCATCCCCGCTCTGAATCGAGAGCACCCGGGCCACACGCCCCTGATCGAGCACCAAGCGGGCCGGAACGGGGCGCAGATGCAAATCGGGGAACTCGTGCAGGTAAATATCGATGTCGGTGGACGTCACGCGATACTCGCCGGGCGCACGGACCGTCGAGTCGACCTGGTGGTACCCGAGACGGTTGAGGCGTTCGAGCAAATGCGAGGCGGCGACGTCCAGATCAGGCTTCAAGAGAAACGGCGCGCCGAAAATGAGGCGAGGCGGATGCTCATCGCCGGTCGGCAGGGCGAGGCTGGTGGAAAGGTAGAGGCCGTAGCTCAAAGCGCTTCCTGCGACAAGGAGCACGACGCCAGCCAGGAGCAGAAGTCCTCGTACGAACCAACGCGCGACGCCCGTCACCACCACATCCCCATAGGCCGAGCATACGCGATCCGCCGGACGAAATCACATCCGAGACAACGTGCGAACCATGGCCGAACAGGGCGCCAGGCTTGACAAAGCACCCGCCGTACTCTTAGATGGGCGCCACAGGGCCGGTTGCCTACGATCTTGTACCTAGACTTATCCACACGAGGAACAGAACCGGTGAAGACCAGACACTCCCTTACCGACGACGCCATCTCTGTGTCACCGACGATCGACCTTTGTGCGGCGACATCGCCGCGCCCAGGCCACTGCCGCCGCACACCTGGAAGGACATGCCGCCGTCTCGGCCCCGGACTGGCGATTCTCGCCGGCGGCATCTTCCTGGCCGGCCTCACCGCGTTTCCGGCAGCTGTTTCGGCAGGCAGTTTCCGCATTTACGATCACAGCGCCTCCGCCACCGGTCAGGCCTCCGCGTTTACCGCCCAAGCCGACGACGCTTCCGCCGGATATTACAATCCCGCCGGCATGACCCAACTCCGCGGCGTGCAATTGTCCGCCGGCACGACCCTCATCGCCGGCGGCTTCTCCTTCCGGAATGCGGCAGGCACGCAGGCCGATGGAGATCTTCGTGGCAGTGTGGCCGTTCCGCCGCCGTCCAATATTTACATCACCGCGAACCTCAAGGATCTCGGCATCGGCTCATCGGACAGTACCGCCGTCGGTTTGGCCGTCTTCAGCCCGTTCGGCACCCTGACCCGTTGGTCGGACAGCAGCCCCTTTGCCACCGCCACTACCAAGGCCGCCTTCGAACTCATCGACATTCGCCCCTCCATCGCCTTCCGGCCGATCCCGGATCTGGCCATCGGCCTCGGCGCCGACATCTACACGTTTTCGGGAGCCTTCGGTGAAGGGCAAGTGGAGCGCCAGTTTCGCTGGCCCGGGGGACTCGGCATTCCTGCCGGGACCGGCATGGAGTTGAATGGGCGGGATACGGCGGCCGGCTTCAATGCCAGCCTGCTGTATACCCCATTGCGCAATGAAGACGGACGCCCGCTCGTCAACATCGGCCTCATCTATCGCAGTCAAGCGACCCTGCACCTGGACGGCCAATTGCTGGCGGGCGGCACCCGTGTGGCGGACGCCCGCACGACGTTTGTGGTGCCGCAAGTGCTCACCGCCGGCATCGCACTCTGGCCTGTCCGCGACAAAGAGCGGGAGTGGAAACTGGAATTGGATGTGGACTATACGGGTTGGAAATCGGTCCGCAACTTAGACGCCCACCTGTCGAACGGCCTGACCGTCGCCACGCCGGCCAACTGGAACAGCGGGTACACGGTGATGATCGGCACGGAGCACAAATGGCTGAATCCCGCGCCGCTGCCCGATTGGGACGTCGCCCTGCGCGCCGGCTACTGGCATTCTCAGAAAGCGATTCCCGACCAGACCTTCAACCCTGCCATCCCCGACGGCGACAACCATGCCGTGTCCACCGGCATCGGATTCATGTGCCGGGACAAGGGACGGTTTCTTGGAGTCATTCCGTGCGGCGGATCAGACAAGACCCTCAGCCCCAAGGGGCTCGGCGTCGACCTCGCGTACCAGGCGATCTTGTATGAAAATAGAACAGTCGCCGGCAACGTCAATCCGACCGTCAACGGCACGTACCGCACGACCTTGCATGTCGGCTCCATCAACCTCCGGGTGAATTTTTGATGCCGAGCCGATCCTTGATCGTGCTAGAGTACCGTCACTGACGATGCGCACCGATCTTCTAGCCCTCTCCCCGGTTGCTTGTGCCCGGTGATTCTATTTTCGAGCGAGGCCATTCCATGGATCGCCCGTCCCAGGCCGACTCAACACGCGACACCCAGACCGATCTTCACGCCCAACAAGTGTACGTGCTCTATCGCAACATGCCGACCGGTGTGTTGGCGAGCGCCGCCAACGCGGCGATTCTTGCCGCAGTGGAGTGGTCGGTCGTTCCCCATACGCCGCTGGTGGCGTGGGTTCTCGTGTTGTGGCTCATCGCCGCCGCACGGGCCACCCTGATCTTCCAATATCGTCGCGCCGTTCCCTCCCACTGGAGCAGCACAGACTGGCACCGCTGGATGCTGGTCGGTACCACCGCAGCCGGCGTCGCCTGGGGGAGTAGTGTCTATTTTCTGGCCCAGGAGATTCCCCTGCCCTATGAGCTCGTCCATCTCTTCGTGTTGGGGGGCATGACGGCGGGCGCAATCTCCGTGCTGTCAGTCTCTCTCCCCCTGTTCCTCTGTTATGCCGTACCGGTGACAGGACCTGCCCTCGGGCACCTCCTGTTCAGCGGGCACGACTTCCACGGGATCATGGGAGTGATGGGTGGCCTGTTTCTGATCGCCACCGTCCACTCGGCGTGGAATTTCAATCGGGTACTGCTCTCCTCCATGCGGTTGCAGTTGGAAAAGGCCAGCCTGGTGCGGTCGCTGACCACACGCACGGAGGCGGTGGAGCGACTCAATCAGGAAATCACCAAAGAGATTCACGAACGCCGTGTGATTGAAGAACATCTGCGCACCGCTCAGAGCGACCTGGAGCAGCGCATCGCCGAACGCACGGCCGATCTGGCACAGGCCAACGCCAGACTGCAGCAGGAGGTGCGCGAGCATCGCCTCACAGAGGGCGCGCGGCTCTCGAGTGAAAAGCGCTTCAACTATCTCACCGACAACCTCAACCAGGGGGTCTGGTTCGCGCGTGCCCAACCGCCTCAAGTGCTCTACGTGAATCCGGCGTTTGAACGGATCTGGGGACTGCCGGCCGCGCGCTTCTACGACAATCCCAAACTCTGGCGGGATTGTGTCCATCCGGACGATCAGCGGATGGTGACGGAAGTCTACGATGCCGAGCTGACGAGTCCGAGCGGACGGGATGTACAGCTGCTGTATCGCATCGTTCGCCCGGACGGCAAGATCCGATGGATCCACGACCGGATGGTCATCCACCGTTCCGAAACGGGTGAGGTCGACAGCCTGAGCGGGATCACGGAGGACATTACCGAGGCCCGCGAACTCGAAGACCAGCTGAGGCAGGCCCAGAAAATGGAAGCGGTCGGACGATTGGCCGGAGGCGTGGCACACGATTTCAACAACGTCATGACCGTCATCCTCGGGTACAGCGCGGTGCTGCTGCAGGAGCTGAGTCACGACTCTTCCGCCCGCTACTTCGTCCAGGAAATTCAACGCGCCGGAGAACGCTGCGCGGCCCTCACCGGGCAACTGCTCGCCTTCAGCCGCAAACAGATGCTGCACCCGGTCTCACTGGATCTGCACCGAGTGATCCGGGACCTTATGGCACTGCTCAGGAGCCTCATCGGAGAACACGTCACGATCGTGCTGCAGCTCGATCCCACGCCGCGGTGGGTCAAGGCCGATGCCGTGCAGCTTGAACAGGTGCTGCTCAACCTGGCCGTGAATGCCCGCGACGCCATGCCGCATGGCGGCAGGTTGACCATCGACACATCCCAGGTATTGCCGGAAGAGGTATGGGGCCCCAACCACGAGACACGCACCACCCGAACCTATGTGCGGCTGCGGGTCCACGACACGGGAACCGGCATCGATGCAGCCACGAAGGCAAAGATCTTTGAGCCGTTTTTTACCACCAAGCCGCCTGGTCGGGGCACAGGACTCGGCCTTTCGACCGTCTACGGCATTGTGCATCAAAGCGGCGGGACGATTTTGGTAGAGAGCACCGTCGGCCACGGGACGACCATGACGGTCTTCCTTCCGGAGGTCGTGCCTCCACATATCGCAATCCCAGCCGCCACACCCACCCCCGATCACAAGACGGCAACGGAAATCATCCTCCTGGTGGAAGATGAACCCTCGGTCCGCCTGCTGACGCAGCATATTCTTCGCACCCACGGGTACACCGTGCATGAAGCAGAGGATGGCTTCCAAGCTCTGGATCTGATTCGCCGCAATTCGCTCCATGTCGATTTGTTGATCACCGACCTGGTCATGCCCGGCATGAACGGTAAGGAGTTGGCGATGCGTCTCCGCAGCCACTTCGCCGACCTCAAGGTCCTCTACATGTCAGGATATAGCGACAATCCACCGGTCACGGGAGACGAGTCGCAGGGGCAGACGACCTTTTTGCAGAAGCCGTTCTCGCCCGAAGACTTGATCCGTCTGGTGCGCGAGATTCTGCAGCCGGTCTCTCCCGTCTAGCCCGCAAGATTCATTGCCGTTGCCGCAGCGCCCGATGGTCCGTCACTCTCCCGAAGGGGTCGTGAGCGGTGGCCGATTCACCGGCCCGTCTAAGGCGGCGGAATGCTTGATCCGCTGCGGCACGAGAGACCCGACCGCCATGCCCGCCGCCGAAACCAACAGGCCGACGAGTTGTGGGGGCCAGACTCGACCCGGCGTGACTGAGGCTTCCAGCAGCAACCAGGTCCCCAGGCCGGCCGCCATACCCACCAGCGCCCCCTGAGTGGTCGCACCCGGCCAATAGAGTCCTGCCAGCAACGGCACAAACGCCGCGACCAATGTCACCTTGTACGCGCTCTCCACCATTGTAAAAATGCTGGCTTTGGAATTGAGCGCAAACAGCAACACGATACCGGCAAACACGACCAGCACTGCGCGCATGACCCTCAGCAGGCCGCGGTCGCTGATGGTCGGCATGCAGACCTTGACGACATTCTCACTGAACGCCACCGATGGCGCGAGCAAGGTCGCCGACGAGCAACTCATGATCGCGGACAGCAGTGCGCCGAAAAAAATGATCTGCGCGACCATCGGCGTATGCTGCAGGATGAGGGTCGGCAAAATGAGCTGCGAGTCCCGTTCCAGCAAACTCGCCGCCTGCGCCGGGTCGACGAGCGTAGCCGAGTACGCCAGAAACATCGGCACAAACGCAAACACAAAGTAGAGGGTGCCGCCCAGGACGGAACCCCGCACCGCTGTGCGTTCATCCCGGGCCGAGGTGATGCGCTGAAACACATCCTGCTGCGGGATAGCCCCAAACATCATCGTCACCCACGCTCCCACAAACGGAATCCAGAGGTCCGGATCGGCCGGAGGGAAAAAATCGAGTTTCCCCGCCTCCGCCGCATGAGCCACCACCGTGCCCACTCCGCCGGCCAGGCCACTGATCACCGATCCGACGTACAACATGCCGCCCATAATGATCGTGATCTGGACAAAGTCGAGAATCGCCACGGAAAACATCCCCCCCAGCGTGGTGTAGGTCAGCACGATAAGCGCGCCCAACACCATTCCGGCAGGCTGACTCATGGCGCCGTCCGTCACGACGTTGAACACGAGGCCGAGGGCTTTGATCTGGGCCGACACCCAGCCGAGATACGAGGCCACGATGCAGAGGGTACACAGCACCTCCACCGCCCGGTTGTACCGCAACCGGTAAAAGTCCCCGATGGTGAGCAGATTCAGACGATAAAGACGAGGCGCGAAGAACAGGCCTGCCAGTATCAAGCAGAGGCTGGAGCCGAACGGATCGGCCACCACGGCTCGCAGTCCATCCTTGACGAAGGTGGCGGAGATGCCCAGTACCGTTTCGGCTCCGAACCAGGTGGCGAAGACAGTGGCCGTCACCACCGGCAGCGGGAGACTGCGTCCGGCAACGGCGAAGTCTGTGGCATTGTGAACCCGGGTGGCTGCATAGAGTCCGAGCCCGACCGAACAGGCAAGATACAGGATCACGAAGGATAGAAGCATGCGGCTATCGACGCATCGGGGAGATCACCCCCGTTGACGGGTGACGTGGGAGGCGATTGTAGCGGCGACCGCTCGTCTACGCAACGCCGTGGAGTCTGAACCGGTACGCGACAACCGTTGCAGAGGCGGCTCGCACAGGAAGAGAACTCCCGCGCAAGCTCCTCCACGCTCTGGCAGAACAGCGGCTACTCCGTCTTGGCTTTCAGTTCCTCGACCTTCCCCTTGGTTTTCTCCCTGGCCGCATTCCCCTCTCCCCTGGCGCGCTCCACTTCCGCCTAGACCCGATAGCCCTTGGCCTCCTCTACCGCGGCGGTCGCCTCACCCTTCAGTTCTTCGACCTTGGCCTTGGTGTCTCCCTTCATTTCCTCCATCTTGGCCTTCCTTTCACCGGCCCAACCGGGCGAACAGAGACCGACCAACGCGAACAGCATCGCCGACACAACCATGGTCGACTGTTTTATGGGTCGTCTCCTTCGCCGACAGGAAGGATGGATAGGCACCAGGGATCTGCTGCGAACGGTCTGCACCAAGGCCCCCTTCGCTGCACCGGCTGAAGCAAGCGATGGAATCGTATGGATCACATCAGTCACGAACCGGAGCCCAACAGCTACCAATGACGAAAAACGATCATTTCGTTGACTCAGCAGCGGGCTGTGTTACGACTAGGACATGCGTTACTCACTCTACTTCGCTTGGGTCGTGGCCGTCCTGTCGCTCTGCATCTTAACGACGCTCGCCTCGTTTCCGACACTCGGTAACGGGGAACGTCCACAAGAGCCGAGGATCGTGGCAGGAGCGGAGAAGCTGCGGACGATCAAGATTCACCGGCTGCGGTGTAATCCGTTTACGTCCTCGTGCCACGCCTCCAAGCCCAAGCCGCAGCATTAAGTCCGGCCTCCCTGTCCCTTGCCCCTTAGGCCAAGGGAATGCGCGGGGCATTCCTGTCCAACCATTGGGCAAAGGTCTGCAAGCCGGGGTTGAGCGCACGAGCGATGGCCGGCTCACGCGCCGCGCAAAACACCGCGTTAACATCGCGTTTAAACTGAAACATGTTCCCGAGATCGTCGGCTCCGGGGAATCCGAAGGTTCGATAGACCTCCGGCGGCACGGCTTGGTACCGCACCTCCCGCCCGAGCGCCGTAGTCAACGCGGACGCCATTTGCGCGCCGGTCAGATGCTCTCCGGCGACACCGACCGTCTTCCCGAGATACGCTTCCCGCTTCTTCACAATCCCGAACGCGCACGTCCCGATATCCTCTGCCGCAATGCCCGGCAACCTGGCCTCCCCCATCGGAAGCGTAAAGTCCAAGATGCCGTCCGGTCCCGGCTTCGGCCCCATCCCGAAGTGAATGAGATTGTCCCAGTAGAAGGAGGTGAGCAGAAACGTGGTCGGTACTCCGAGTTGCTTGAACACCTGATCCGCCTCACCTTTCGCGTCAAAATGAGGCACCTTATACTTCCCGAGCAGCGTCGGCATCCGGTTGTCGGAAAGCGGTATCCATCGCCGCGTATCTTCCAGCGTGGACCAGACGACATGCTGCACTCCGGTCGCCTGAGCCGCCTTGGCCATCGCTTCCGCCTCGGCAAACTCCCGTTCCGGTGACATATGCGCCCAAAAGAATGTGACGCAAAATGCCCCGGCCGCTCCCGCGAACGCCCGCTTGAGACTCTCGACGTCATGCACATCGGCCGCCACCACCTCCGCGCCGAGCCCCGATAGTTCCCTGGCCTTCTCCGAATTCACATCCCTGGTCAATGCGCGCACCGTGAAACCACTGGCAGGATCGGCCAATATCGCCCGCACCAAGCCACCACCTTGCATGCCGGTCGCCCCGACCACCGCAATGACCTGCTTCTGTCCCATCATCCCTTCTCCTTTTGTCTGTCTTGTCTACGTCACTGAATAAATTCTGCGCCGCCGCTGTCAACCGACAAGACGGTGATTCGTTTCCCTCGCTACAAGCCGGATCTGGCCTTCGCCGACAGAGCCATGTTACGCTGTTCATAGCTCGCCAGGGAGGAGTCGTATGGTACGTCGCCTGACTCACCGATTGGAATCCCTTCGGCATCACCTTGCCTCGATCGTCATGGGATTGAGCACTGTGCTTGTCGCCCTTCCCGTATACGCGGCAGACAGCGCAGGCCCCTGGGAATGCTCGAACTATACCGGTGATGCGCATACCCGATGTTTGCAGGCGTTCATCGAGATCCAGCGCGACAAGATCTCGAAACTGGAGGCGGAAGTCCGGGCACAGCAGAGCACCGTCGGCCAGTTGAAGGAGCAGGCCGACCGGCAGAACGCCATGACCGCCGAGCTGCAGCGACACATGGCAGAGCGATCCTCCTCGGTCTCAACCTACAGCTACATGGCACCGGGGCTGCTCTACAGCTACCCTTCGGTCGGATTCGGCTTGTACCTGGGACGCTCCTGGATCTACGGGTCACCGTTCTACGCTCGCCCCTATGCCTGGGGACCACGTTTCTATCGACCCTACTATGGGAGAGGGCACCGGCGCTGGTAAACGCCGCCCACGGACCTTCTGCTTCCCCTCCCGTCAGCCGCCGCACAGGCTGGACCTGCCCCCTCCCACAGTGGGTCCCCGACATCGGCCGGTCAATGCCGACCGGTCCGTGGGACAGCTCCGAATCCGATGGCTGCTCAGCGATTGACGATCCCGCGGCATTGCGATTAAGGTGTGCCGCTCAAGGAGCATCACATCATGACCGGACAGGCGCAATTTCCGCACGAGCAGACCGAGGCAGGCGAATTCATACGCCAAGACGACGCGTTCCGTCAGTGGGTGACGGCGGACGGCCGATCGGGCTATCCCGCCGCGATCGGACGTTATCATCTCTATGTTTCACTGGCCTGCCCCTGGGCACATCGCACGATCATTGTCCGCACACTCAAGCAGCTGGAGTCGGTCGTCGGCATGACCGTCGTAGACCCGCTTCGAGACGAGCGGGGCTGGGCCTTTCGCGACGGACCAGGCCATTCGATCGATCCGATCAATGGATTTCACTTCCTGAGCGAGGCCTATCGCCTGACCGACCCCGCCTACCGAGGGCGTGTCACCGTACCGATCCTCTGGGATACCGTCACACAGCGCATCGTGAGTAATTCCGACGACGATCTCATGCGGATGCTCAACGGGGAGTTCAACCGCTTCACCGCGAGTCCGCTGGACCTCTATCCGACAGCTCTCCGCCAGGACATCGACGAGATGAACACATTCCTCTATGAGCAGGTGAACAACGGCGTGTACCGGGCGGGATTCGCGACGTCTCAACGGGTCTACGAACAGGCGGCTCGATCACTCTTTGCCGCGCTGGATCAACTGGAAACCAGACTCAGCCAACGCCGCTATCTCTTCGGCGGGCACTTCGTCGAATCCGATTGGCGCCTCTTCGTCACGCTGATCCGGTTCGACGCCGTCTATCACGGACACTTCAAGTGTAATGTCCGGCGCATCATCGACTACCCCAATCTATCCGGCTACCTCAAGGACCTCTATCAGGTGACCGGCATCGCAGACACCGTGAACTTCGACCATATCAAGCGGCACTACTACATGACGCACGACGATATCAACCCCACCCGCATCGTCCCCATCGGTCCGCAGCTGGATTTAGACAGCCCTCACGGACGAGACAGGCTCTCTTGATAGGCCGGGTCGCCCCCTCCCGGCACCATGATGAACCAGACGCAGGTTGACCTTGGAAACCGGACAGGCCTTCCTATGGCACGGCGACAAACGAGTCCGCGCGATCTTCGCAGGCTGCTCAAAACGACGTCCCGCTAGGCCGCAGGCGAGTCAGAACCGGAGGCGTACCCGCAGGGTACGTCGAGGATTGTGACGAGCCGAGAACGACGCGGGAGGGCGTTTTCAGCAGCCTGCCCAAGAATTATCTTGAGCCGCATGGTCTGCCTGTCATATGGTGAGCCCAGTCATGCTGTTCAGCAGAAAGGATCCTCTATGCGCCATGTGACCGGTGCCGTGTCCGCAGTCGTGCTCCTCATGTCCTCACTCAGTTGGGCAGCCGCCCCAGAGCCGGCCAATGACGAGCAGAAAACGTTGTATGCCCTGGGTGTCGCCATCAGCCAATCTCTCACGCCCTTCACATTGAACGAGTCCGAGCTCGAGTTCGTCAAATCGGGTCTGGCCGACGGCGTGTTGAAACGCTCACAGAAGGTGGACCTGAACGTGTACGGGCCGAAGATTCAGCAGATGCAGCAGGTGCGGGCCAATGCGCTGGCCGATGTCGAAAAGAAGGCCGGGGCGGCGTTCCTGACCAAAGCCGCTGCGGAACCGGGCGCCCGTAAGACGGAGTCGGGCGCCATCATCACAACCATCAAAGAAGGCAAGGGCGCGACTCCGAAAGCCACGGATACGGTGAAGGTGCATTATCACGGGACCCTGATCGATGGCACCGTCTTCGATAGCTCCGTGAAACGCGGCGAACCGGCCACATTCCCGCTGAACCAGGTCATCAAGTGCTGGACCGAAGCGGTGCAAACGATCAAGGTCGGCGGCAAGAGCAAGTTGGTGTGCCCCTCCGGCATCGCCTACGGCGACCGTGGATCACCCCCGGTGATCAAGCCCGGGGCCACACTGGTCTTCGAAGTCGAACTGCTTGATATCGTGAAGCAATAACCTCTCCGATCGGGACACGTCCGCCGGGCCCCCCGGCGGACGCTGCTTGGCACCTTCCCCCGTTTCCTCATTAAGTATTCGAAGCACCCAGCCGATAAGGGTACCAGGTCAGGAGGTCTGCGCCGCCATGCGCACCCCACCCGTACCGGAGAGACACACCAACCAGCAGTCGGAGTCACCACGAATGCTGACACACATACAGCTACCGCCACTTCCTCAATTACTCCTGGTCGATGACTCGCCCGTCAACCTCGACCTGCTCAATCATCACCTCCGCGGGAGAGACTATACCTGCGTGACGGCATCGAGCGGCGGGCGCGCGTGGGAACTCCTGGAACAGGAACCGGACCGGTTTTACGCCGTCGTGCTCGACCGCATGATGCCGGAAATGGACGGCATGGAAGTCCTTATGAGAATGAAGCAGCACCCGGTGCTGAGCCAGATTCCAGTGATCATGCAAACCGCGGCCGGCACCCAACAGCAGATACTCGAGGGGCTGCAAGCCGGCGCCTACTACTACCTGGTGAAACCCTACGATAAAGCGACGCTGCTGGCGATCGTCGACGCGGCCGTGCGTGATCACAGCAACTACTTAGAGATACGACAGGACCTCCGCCGCACCACCGCCACGATGGGGTTGTTGGAGTCGGCCACCTTCACGTTCAGATCGCCGGACGAGGCCAAGAACCTTGCCACGCTGCTCGCCCATGCCTATCCAGATGCGAATCGCGTGGTCACCGGCATCCTGGAACTCACCTTGAATGCCGTTGAGCACGGCAACCTGGAAATCGGGTACGCGCAGAAAACGCAACTGATCGAGGAAGACAAGCTAGACGAAGAAATCACTCGCCGCCTGAACGATCCGCTGTATGCCTCACGTGTGGCGACGGCTCACTTTGCCCGTCAAACGACCAAGCTGTCCTTACAGATTACCGACCAGGGCAAGGGGTTCGACTGGAAAAAGTATTTGGACTTCGATCCCGACCGTGCTTTTGATACCCACGGCCGAGGCATCGCCATGGCCAACAAGCTCAGCTTCGATCACATCGAATACCGCGGCACGGGCAACCGGGTCATCACCGTGCTCGACCTCACCCCTGCCCCGCAAGTGCTGGTCGCGTAAATCGCACCAGCCGGCTGCCGTTCCCACTCTCGATCGGACCTTCCCCGGACATTCATCGCCGATACCGGTCTACCGAATCGTGACGGTCGAGACCTCGTACCAGCGATCCGCCCTCTTGCCCTCGATCGCCAAGTCGACATGCGCGGAGCGACCGTCTTCGGCAAGCACAGCAAGATCCAGCGCATAGGTCCCGACGGACAGGGTGCGCGGCACCAGCACCCAGTCCCGGACCTCGTACGGTGCACCGGGCAGCCACTGCCTCAGATCGGCCGCACTCGTCCATTGGGCCACCACCTGACCCGAGGCGGACCGTAACCGATAGGCCAGGGGCCATGCGTGATAGACAGGCGCCACCCCCCTATTCTCCCAGCGTGACTGCAGCAGCAGGCGCTCACCCGGACGCCCTTCAGCCGGGTGCATGATCTCGACCGGCACCAAGCGATACCCGATCTTCTTCAGAAACTCATCGATGCGCGGCCGCCAGGCCGCAGGAACCGGTTTCGACTTGGCATTGAGCACGGAGACGTGCCACTCCAGCCCTTTGCTCAGGATGCGGTCGAGGTCGAACCCTCGCTCATACCATTCGTGAATATAGCCGCAGACTTCCATCTGCACCGGTCCATGCTTCCACGCATCGGCCACTACCTGCGACTCCAAGGCCGGGGCGTACGCATGCTCCATATGGTTCCAGTCTGGGGAAAAATACCCGTAGTCACCGAAGCAATCACCTCGCCAGCCTGCCCCTCGCGCGGTCGCATACTGCAGTTGTCCGCCATGAAGCATCACCAGCGGAGTCCCCGCAAAATATTTGAAGTACCAATCCGTAATGGCGAGCTGATTCGCGTCGCTCGGGTAATAGGCCTTGCATTGCGCTTCCACGCCTTCGCAGCAGGCCGTATTCCATTCCCCCCAGCAGCCCACCGACCCGATATCCACATGATCGATATCGAGCGAGCGCCCATACCGGTCGCCGAAGGCGCGGATGAGCCGTTCATGGTAGGCGAGAAAAATAGGATGGTTATAGTCGGGGAAAATGCCGTCCGATTCTTTGACGCTGCCCACGCCCTTGTCGAGCAGCCACTGCGGCGTGCCGGTCTTGTACTCGGAGACAATGCGAATGGCGAGCGTTTCACCCTTGGCCTTCGCCTGTTCGATGACTCGATCGACCAGTGCAAAGTTGTACCGACCTTCCGCCGGTTCGAGTTCCGCCCATGGCCAGCGGAAATAGGCCACCGTCGTATGGGGATACTCGTCGGCCTCCGGAGGATGGCCGAAGCCAAAATGGAAATCCGCAAACCCCATGCCGGGGTTGTACAACACGTCGTCGGTTTCACGAGGTTGCACGGCCACGACCTTCCCCGCAGAGGTCGCCGTCATCGGGGCAGATCCGCCGCTGAGGGGAGAGACGCAGGCAGCCAGGCTAAGCCCTATCATGACCAGCAGCGCCCGTTTGGATTGCCCTCTCTGCATGCTTGCTCCTTTCATCCTCTCCACGCCCGCTGCCCCGCGCTGAAGACAGACGGCGCCATGTCCTCAGCTGGATGCATCCGACTGTAGGGTCCGGCCGTAAAGTATGGTAGGGTACGCGCCCAGGCACGAGGAATGCGAGTTATGCCGAACTGGTTTTCAGCCTCTTCCCCATCGGACTCCGTCGTCGTTACCGGCGCCTCAACAGGGATCGGGGCCGCCTGCGCCCTCGCGTTGGACAAACTCGGCTACCGCGTCTTCGCCGGCATCCGCAATCCCGCCGACGGCGAGCGTCTCCAGCAGCAGGCCGGCCCTCGCCTCATGCCCATCCGGCTCGACGTCACCGATTCCGCGTCGATTTCCGCCGCCAGCCACACCGTTGCCGCAATGGTGGGCGAGCGCGGCCTTGCCGGCCTGGTGAACAACGCCGGTATCGGCGTGGCGGGGCCCATCGAACTGTTGCCTCTACCCGACTGGCGACGGCAATTCGAGGTGAACGTGTTCGGCCTCATTGCCGTCACGCAAACCTTTCTCCCGTTGATTCGCACGGGACGAGGACGCATCATCAACATGGGGTCGATCGCCGGACGCGCCTCTATGCCGTTCATGGCCCCCTATGCCGCCTCGAAGCATGCGCTGGAAGCGATCACCGACGCCTTACGTCTCGAACTGCAGCCGTGGGACATCCGCGTGGCGTTGATTACGCCCGGCGCCATCGCCACACCCATTTGGAGCAAAACTCGGAAAGCGGTCGACACGTGGGACGCCACCTGGAGCCAAGGCCTTCAGAATATGTATAAGGAGGGGTTCACCCGCATCAAGGAGGCCGCCACGGCAGCCGGAGAACAGGCCCAACCGGCCAGTACGGTGACCGCGGCCGTCGCACACGCGCTTCGATCTCGCTGGCCGAAAACCCGGTACCTCATCGGCTCGGATGCCGCCATTCGGGCCTATCTCGCCCTTCTGCTTCCCGATCGGCTCAACGACTGGATCATCACGCGAATCGTCAAGCTCCCCACTCGCCGGTGACCGGATCACCGCCGGCCGACTCGCACCATATCGATGACATGTCCTTGCCCGTCGAGAAAAATGGCCACCGACTCGTTTGGCGCCAGCTGTTCGATCGCCGGCTGAAGGAGGGGCCGGACCGGAAAGGATTGAATGTCGTCGAGCGTCATCCGTAGCCGCATCCGCCCGTCCCCGATCGTGACGAACGCCCCCTCGACGCGCCGCTGCGGCGCGCGTGATGAAGCACCGAGCGTCAGCTCCCGAGGCTTCCCCAGCGACAACACATCCACCAGCAAATACGCCCGATCGACGGCAAAATCGGCTGTCTCGCCGACCTCGAGGGCCGCCAGCTTCTCCATCGCCACCGCACGGGCGTAGAATCCCACATCCCGCCCGGTATCGAGACGAATCGTGACGCGTTCCTTTTCCGGGTTAAAGACCTTGCCCAGCGATCCCCGAAACACCTTCGTCGGCGGCGTCTCGGCAGGACGCTGGTAGGCGACGATGTCATCTCGGTCGTTGACCATGATCTCCACCGCCCCCCCGACCTGCAACCCACGGGCTTCATCGCCACCGGCTTCGAGAGAAAGATACCGGGGCGACCGTTCCCCGGTCTCTACTTCCACACGATCGCCGGTGATACCACGGATCGTGCCTTTCAGGAGTTTGGCACTCGCGAGAATCCCCGGTACGGGCTGCAGCTCTTCGATACTCAGACCGGACATCAGCTTGGCCGAGCTTCCACACCCGGCCATACTCATGGCGAGGACCAGCAACCCCGCCGGCACTACACGTCCAATGTGACTCACCTTCATTCCGATTGCGCTTCCGACCATGCCCGATGATAGACGATCTCCCCGTCCCAAGGCGAACGCAGGATGACCCGACAGAGTTAACGGAATCTTGATCCAATGTCCACTCCTGGGTAACGGCGCATTGACACAGTGTCGCCGCTAGGTGCCCATGTGTCACCCGCTCTAACGGAAAAGGATTCTCCCATGACACCCCCTCCCGGCGAGACCATCGACACCGTTGCCGACCGACCGCTCAGTGCGTCGTTCGAAGACAACAGCTCTCAGATCGGCCTGTTTCTCATTCTGCTGCTCCTCACCATCGGTGGAATCTATGTCGCCGGTCAATTGACCTCAGACCTATCCGACGTCCGCGCCTCGTCGGTCTGGCCGTTTGTGCTGCTCGGATTTGCACTCTTGATCGCGCTGGGCTTCGAATTCGTCAATGGATTCCATGACACGGCGAATGCGGTGGCGACGGTCATCTATACGCATTCCATGCCGGCGCACGTCGCCGTCGCTTGGTCGGGCATCTGGAATTTCATCGGCGTCATGCTCGCGTCCGGCGCGGTGGCGTTCGGCATCGTCGCCCTGCTGCCGGTCGAGCTGATTCTTCAAGTGAGCGCCGGAGCAGGGTTCGCCATGGTCTTCGCCCTACTGATTGCCGCCATCATTTGGAACCTGGGCACCTGGTACCTGGGACTGCCTTCATCCAGTTCGCACGCGCTGATCGGCTCGGTCATCGGCGTCGGCATCGCCAACCAGCTGATGGCCGCAGGCGGCACGAACACCAGCGGTGTCGATTGGGGACAAGCCCTCAACGTGGGGAAGTCCCTGTTGTTCTCTCCACTCATCGGATTTTCAGCCGCCGCGTTTCTTCTCCTCATTGCCATGAAGACCATCCCCATCGACAAATTGTATAAGCCGCCGCGCGGCAAAACGCCGCCGCCCCTGTGGATCCGAGGCTTGCTCATTCTCACCTGCACCGGAGTCAGCTTTGCCCATGGCTCCAACGACGGACAAAAGGGCATGGGCCTCATCATGCTCATTCTGATCGGCACGGTGCCGACCGTCTATGCGCTCAATCGCACCGTCGATGTCTCCTACGCGCCCGCCTTCGTCGAGGCGTCGACCAAAACGGAAGCCGTGTTCCAGCGGTACGCCAAGTCGTCGATGCCCCCGGCCGATCCACGAAAGACCGCGGCAGAGTACATCCGCACGCACGAGGTTCGACCGGATACCTTGCCGGCCCTGCGCGCATTGAGCGGCATGGTGCGCACACAGATCGCCTCCTATGCGACCGTCGCCCAGATCCCGACGGAACAGACCTCCAACGTGCGCAACGACATGTACCTGCTCGGAGAATCGCTGCGTTGGATGGACAAGACCCGCGAACCGGCTTTTACGCGAGCGGATCGAGACATCCTGCTCCACTACAAATCTATGCTGGATAACGCCACCAAGTACATTCCGGTGTGGGTCAAAGCGGCCGTGGCGATCGCACTGGGGTTGGGCACCATGATCGGATGGAAACGCATCGTGGTGACCGTCGGGGAAAAAATCGGGAAGACGCACCTCTCCTATGGACAGGGCGCCAGCGCGGAGCTGGTGGCCATGACGACCATCGGCGCCGCGGACCTCTTCGGCCTACCGGTCAGCACCACCCAAGTGCTGTCTTCCGGCGTCGCGGGCACCATGGCGGCGAATCGATCGGGATTGCAATGGCAGACGGTTCGGAGTCTCGCCCTCGCCTGGGTCATGACCCTCCCGGCGTCGATTCTGCTGTCGGGGACCTTATTCTGGCTCTTCCGGCACTTCGCCTGACGATACCCCGACGCTGCCGAGCGGGAGGGGCGATCCGTCCCGTCCGCCTCGGCGGCGAGACACTCCCCTCCCTACTCCTGACGGATCGTCGATCGTCCATGCCAGAACGGCATACAGTCGCTTGTCCCTCATCCTCACCGTTGCCGGATTGTACGGCGCGAGAGGCACGGACGAGGCAACGGCCTCAGGAGGGAGGCAAGGCCTGCAGCACCCGTTCGGCTTCCGGCTTGAACAGATGCATCCAACTGTAGGGATAGTGAGGCTGTTGCACCTCGATGACAGCCCGCAGATGCAGGCGCGCCTCGGCAAACCGGCGCTGCTTCATGAGCAATCGGGCCAGGATCAAATGCGCGTTCGTGTAGCGCCCATCCGCCTCAATCGCACGACGCAGGTACGACTCGGCCTCTGCCTCGCTCCCGCCGAGCACCCACGGCAGCTCGGCATAGAGCCCCCCCATCATCTGGAGCGCTTGCGGGTGAGTCGGGTCGATGGCCAACGCCTCTCGGAGGTGGCGCTTGATGTCGTTCAGTACCAGCCCCGCATTGGCAAGGCCTTTCAACCGCTCGGCACTTCCGAGAGTTGCCGCATACAGAAAATGGGCATGGGCCTGACGTGAATCGATGTGAAGTGCACGCTTGGCCATCGCCGCACCGGCCTCATAGGCCGATTGCCGCTGTCCCTCTTCGGTGAACAGATCGTCGGCCATCTGCATGTAGAGCTCGGCTCCCTCCAGCAACGCCTTCACCTCATCGCCCGCTGAAGCAAGCCGGGACAGCACGGCGGCGAGCTCGCGTTCGAGAGATCGGGGATAGTCGGGGGGCAGGACATCCTGACCAGCCATGACCGGAGAGATGAACAGGCAACAGGCTATCCCGGCAAGAAGGAGCTGCGGATATCTGACGTGGCGACGCACGGTCAAATCTGATCCTGTGCCACCTGCATCGACACCGTCGATTGGGTCACTCGACTCCGGCCGGTGAACAGAAACATGACGACCCATAACATTTGCAGACCGATCAGGACGCCCGGCTGCCACAGCGTGTGAACCCCGCGCAGCAGATCCGGCGGCGCAGACGGACCATCCGGCAACCAGAGAGTCAGCAGGCCGGCATAGACAACTCCGGCAAGGGAGAGCAGCTGATAGCGCGAAAAGGCCTGCCCGCCGCGGTAATCGGCGCGTAGATACTCCGAGACAACTCGCCACACCTGCGTGACCAGGACCGTGACCAGAAATGCGGCGAGGAAGTGTCCCTGCAGGAACAACCACAACCCGACGATCCCTGCCGCCACGCAAACGCCGGCGGTCATGGCTTGAACCGGAATCAGAGGAATCGCATCCAGATGTCGTTCATAGGCTGCCTTTCTGGTGGATTCCGAAAACGCGGCATGGTGGCGGGCGAACAAGATGGAGAGCCATCGATGGCTCTGCTCCAAGGGAGCGCCGTAGCAGCACCCGAAGCTCAAACAGGCCAGTCGCCCGGTGCCCTCGCCGAATGCATAGGCGATACTGACCACTGCCAGCACGGCGGTCATCGGCAGCGAGTCTGCCCCCGACGCCCCGAGCCCGACATTCATCACCGCAACGACCCATGGCAGGAGCAGCAAGCCGAACATGGACGCGCCGCCCACCGTGAAGGTATTCGCCTTCCCCTCGATGAGGCGTGCCAGCCCCTTGGCCGAGGGCACGCACGCGCCCAGCAGGATCGCCGCCAACATCAGGATGCCGCTGAGAGACACGCCCACACTGCTCATCAACACCACGCTCCATGCCACCGCGATCACGACCGCGCTGGCGGTGAAGGCGCCATAATAGGTCAGGTTGAGACC